>Ga0181558_10000038_pt1 | contig 96460 bp, 81 predicted proteins | sample 011ome_22_FD_133754 | JGI IMG/M metagenome (GOLD analysis project Ga0181558, IMG submission 133754) | Coastal salt marsh microbial communities from the Groves Creek Marsh, Skidaway Island, Georgia - 011507BT metaG (megahit assembly) | ecosystem: Environmental > Aquatic > Marine > Intertidal... | reverse complement strand
GCTTTGGCTGTGAGCGCTGCGTTGTCCGAGCCGGCAATGGCTACCAATGGCTATTTCACCCACGGCATCGGCACCACCAGTAAGTCCATGGCAGGTGCCGGCGATGCCATGCCTACTATGGCCATCGACGTCGCCAACAACCCAGCATCTGGTATTTTGGTGGATGAACAAACTAACTTAGGTATTGCCGTTTTTTCGCCCCGCCGTGAATACAACGCCACTCAGAGTCAACTTAGTGGCCAGTTTGGTGCTTTTTCGCTTGAGCCTGGTACGGTAGAGAGTGACAACGAGTATTTTCCCATTCCCTATGCCGCGAGTAACTGGCATTTGAGTGACACTAGCGCCTTCACTGTGGCCTTTTATGGTCGTGGCGGCATGAACACCGAGTACCGCAATGGTGCGGCAACCTTCGATCCTGATGGTCCTGGTCCTGCTCCCATCATGACATTGCCCGGTACTTTTGGTACTGGGGTGACCGGTGTGAACCTCAACCAAGCATTTTTAGAATTAACCTACAGCTTCAAGGTCGGTGATCTTGCTATTGGTATTGCGCCAGTTTTGGCTTACCAAATGTTCAAGGCCGATGGTCTAGGTGCGTTTGCGCCATACACGAAGACGTTTGCAGAAGCTGCAATTCAAGGAGGCATGGCCATGCCTCAGAACCTCACTAATAACAGCGATGACGACAGCTTCGGTTTTGGCTTCAAGGTAGGCGCTATTTGGAACGTATCGGATTCATTGGCGCTGCAGGCCGCCTATCAAAGCGAAATGGATATGGATGAATTCGGTGACTACAGCGACCTATTTGCTGGCGCCGGTGGTTTTGATATTCCTGCAACGGCGCGTATTGGCTTGAGTTTTGCTGCCAGCGAGAGCCTACGGTTGCACTTAGATATTGAACAAACCTATTACAACGATATCGATTCCGTAGGAAATCCTCTCACCAATGTTGGTGCCTGCCCAACAGCAGGTCAGGGCGGTATGGATCTGGAAAGTTGTGCTGGTGGTAGTCGAGGGTTTGGTTTTGGCTGGGACGATGTCACTGTTTATCAGGTTGGTGCCGAGTGGCAACCTGATCCAAATGGCGTGACTTGGCGCGTGGGCTATAACTACGGCGAGCAACCCATCAGTGAAGAAAATGCGCTGGTTAACATCCTAGCACCGGCGGTGGTAGAACAGCACTTCACCTTTGGCTTTGGCTGGGAGCGTGATAACGGTCACGGAATCACAGTTGCCTTTATGTACGCCCCTGAAAAGTCGGTAACCGGTCCTAACTTATTCGATCCAACACAGCAGATTGAGCTGTCAATGGATCAGTATGAGTTTGAGTTCGCCTATACCTTCTGAATGCGGTGCTCTGACCGTGTTTCGCCCACCTCGGTGCTCTCCGGGGTGGGTTTATTTTTGCAAGGCATGCTAATTTTCCGTTATGGATCTCATTGCACTCGCCGTCCCTTTCTTTTTAGCCGCAATCGCCTTCGAGTTAATCTGGGGCCTTTTACGCGGAACAAATACCTATCGCCTTAACGATAGTTTTAGCAGCTTGATGCTAGGCATCCTCAGCCAGGCCCGAAAATTTGTCGTGCTTGGGGTGGGAGGAACTGTCTATGAGTTTGCCGCTAACAAAACGGGGCTAACGCAATGGACAGCCGATAGCACGATCACTTGGGTGGTGGCGTTTGTCGCTTATGACTTATGTTACTACTGGCAGCACCGTTTAGGACATGAACGCCAACTACTGTGGGCTGCCCATGTGGCTCATCATCAAAGTGAGGAATACAACCTCTCTACCGCATTAAGGCAAACCAGTTCGGGCTTTTTATTGGGCTGGGTTTTTTATGTGCCGCTGTTTTTATTGGGCATCCCAGCGGAAGTCGTGGTCACTGTGGGAGCGCTGAATCTTATTTACCAGTTTTGGGTTCACACACGCCACGTGCCAGAGTTGGGATGGTTTGAGTGGGTTTTTGTTACGCCATCGAATCATCGCGTGCACCATGCCCAAAATAGTTGCTACATGGATCGTAACTATGGTGGCGTATTCATTGTTTGGGATCGATTATTTGGCACCTATCAACGTGAATTACCGGAGGAGCCCTGCATCTACGGGATCCGTGGAGCGATTAATAGTTGGAACCCCCTGGTAGCGTTGACGCATGTCTACGCTGATATGATCAATGACATATGCCACACTGGGACATGGCGCGATCGCCTGAGGGTGGTATTTGCACGCACCGGTTGGCAACCTGCCGATGTTGCCCGTGTTTGGCCGCGTAAAAAAAATGGCTTAGCAGTTTTTGAGCGCTACGACCCCCCAGCGAGTCAATGGCGTAAGTTGTATGGTGTTGTTCAAATTGCTGGAGCCACCTTGTTGCTTACCTTTGGCCAAGTTAATCCATTGTCAACACAGGGCTATTGGTTGGTTTGGTTACTGCTGTTGTGGACTGGCGTAGCTACTGCATTTTGGCTTGAGGGCCGGGTAAGTGCCTTTTGTTTAGTCGTTGACCTGCCTCGGATAGCTGTCTTAGGACTGGTGGTCTTAAGCGTTGGGTTGAGTACCACCTGGTGGCTATTGGGGGCTGTATGGTGCGTTATGAGTGTAGCGTTGATACTAGCCGAGATGTCTCGCTTATCAACATTGGGTACAGCGCCCGAGTTCTTGCCAAAACGTTGACGCTTATATGTCGCACGCGTTAAAGGCAGGCGATCAACACAAACATTATTTATTGAGCAAAAAAAACGCCGCTGTTGCGGCGTTCTTCATATCAATACCCTTAAAGTGATGAGATATAGGCCGCCAGATTATTGATGTCTGCGTCAGACATGGGCTTGGCTACCGGCCACATCATGGCTGATTGCGCGCCACGCTGCTCGCCACCGCGGTACGCTGTAAGCTTGGCCATAATAGCGTCAGCCGCTTGGCCCTGAAGCTGTGGTCCAATGCCTCCCTCACCGTTGCCACCATGGCACGCAACACACTGTCCGTAGTAGGACTCACCGAGCGCCGCGGGGGATGCTGCAGCCAATGCAGCTTGCTTAGCAGTCTCGATCTCGGCAATGCCGCCGCCGTTAGCCTCTTTCCATGCGCTGTAGCACTCGCCCACACAAGTGTTTTGATTACCTGTCCATGACGGATTGTTCGATGTGGTACCTGCCCAGATGATGCCTGAGATGGCAACCAGGAAAATCGCTGCGACAAGATTGGTATTCATGGTCTTTTGGCGCTCCATTGCTTTGATTTTTGAACCGGCGCAATGATAAGGGTTTAAGGCGCTCTCGGCTACCTCCACACAGGCGAGACTGACATGTTTTTAGCGTCTTGCTGAGCTGCCCCTGTGAGCGTGGGTGCTGTTTGGGCTGTGGGCTCGGTTATGCCTGACGCAGTTATCAGGCCACACTATGGCTGTCTGAGCGTCAGGGTGTCCCCACGCTGGGTGAGTTCGAGATGTTTCAGAAAAGACATACCCAATAGCACTTCCCGGGTAGCGAGTCCTGGTGAGATTGTGGCGGGCACATGATGCTGCTCAATATTGCCGACAGCAACGGATCTTAGCGTTGTTTTGTAACCTTTGGCGTTACCGTTGGCCGTCCGTGTCATGATGGCTTTGCCTGGAACCGCCCCCGTAGCGCGAGCGACATCATTCGAGAGTGCCACGCCGGTGGCGCCGGTATCTAGAAGAAATCTAACAGCGACCCCGTTTATGAAGCCATTAGTCACGTAGTGCCCGGCACGATTGCGTTTTAAGACAACTTCTGATTCACCGGTATTTGTTAATTGACTCGTTGGGTCTTTGTTGGGGTTATCTTGGTGTTCAAGCCAGCCAGTAAAAAAAGCCGTCAGCATGGCGAGAAGGATAATCCACGCGATTGCAGCCATCACTGTTCCCATGCGTTGGGTCGAGGCGTGTTGCGGAGATTGCGGCTCGGGCTTGGTCATAGTTACTTAGTTAACGCTTCTGGTTGCGTGTTAGGGTCGTTACTAATAGGTGTAACGTGAGTCAGAGAGTCACTTTTTTAGCAGTGCCGCAATGGCAGTGCCCTTTTTTTGGCAGCGCCCCTTAGGCAATGCCCCTGTTTCGGCAACGTCCCCCATAATGGCACCATAGTGTAGCAAAATTAAGTGTTCACGCCCTCGCTAAATACATCCCGCAGCAGTACGGGCTCATGAAATGCTTTAGGGTCATGTACACTACGTATCACGTTAATTTTAGACAGGTAGTGGGTTTGTTATGGCGTTTCCCTATAAAGGCTCGGCGAAAATTCGATTTGCAGATACCGACGCAAACGGTCACATGTATTTTGGGAACTACCTCGTCATTGCAGATGAAGTCATGTCAGAGTATTGGGCTGAGTTAGGCTGGGATTTCAATAAGTTGCATGAGCAACCAGCACTGACGTTTACAGTTAACGTCAACATCGATTTTATTAGCGAATGTCTCGGTGGCGATACGGTTGATGTGGCTGTGCGTTTCTCGCGCTTAGGGACTAAGAGTTTGGGTGTCGAGTTTGAGATGACGAATCAGCGAACTACTGAATTGGCCGCACGCGGTACCATGACCAGTGTTTTCGTGGACAAGGAGACACGCAAGGGTATACCCATTCCCCCCGAATTTCGCCAACGCATTATGGAGAAACAACCCGAGCTAGCCAAGTCTGATAGCTAACGCGCCATACGTTAAATGAGTCCGCCTTGGTGTTGGGTACGTAAAGAGAGCGAATACCAACGCGTAACTGCCTTATGAACGATGAGCTCTCTCCTGACGGAAATCCGCAAGGCAAAGGGGCAGTTCCCGTTCTGGACGCTCTCAATGCGCTTAAACCTTTCAGACCCGGTGAAAAATCGGCCGAGCAAATTCTCAGAGAGTTTTGCTTATCGACATTGGTGCTTTCGGCGCGTTTTGACTTTCGTGTTGTACCGGGCAAACCCTACTACCTGTATCGAGTTAATTCAGACTGGCGTTTATCTTTAATAGCCCCCAAGGAATGGGGTGCGCGCTGTCCCGGCCCGTGTGTCGCACAATGTCAGTTACAACCTGACATGACTTGGGATTTACTACTCGACAGTGCAGTGGCTCAAGACGCGACATTGCTTGCGGCGTTAGAACAGCATCTTGAGGGATTTATCAATCGCATATCAGAGGTTGGTAAACTGGAGGAGGCTCTCCCCATTTATGAGTCACAGCTACCCTATCAGCAGCGGCTTATGGCGACCGCTCTGTCGAGCTCACTACAGGTCTCTCTTCTTGTATCCGGGCTCGCGGGCAGCTCCGGTCGGGCACTCTTGCGTGACGGTGGCCTCGGCCCGTTATTACTTGGGTCTGATGACGGGGCTGGCTAACTGTCACCCAGTGAAACTCTATCTCTAACTCCCTTGCCATCAGTAGAACTAGTGATATAAGCACAATCGCTGTAAAGTACCGCCGCGGTCTTGATGAGGGGCCTCCTTTTGAGCACCGTCTGCGTAAACCGTCATGTGAGTGTTGTGTTGTGGAACTACTCAGTCCTGTCCAGTTGGCCCTTATCGCTATCTGTTTTGTCTGGAGCGGTTTTGTTCGCTCTGGACTGGGCTTTGGTGGCTCGGTTTTATCGCTACCCTTTCTGCTTCTTATCCTGAATGATCCGTTGATTTTTTTGCCGATTATTTCGGTACAGATGCTGTTTTTTTCTGCGCTAATTGGGATCCAAGCGAAATGGCAGCGGTATAAGCACAGGCGTGCTCAACATAGTCGCTCTCAAGCAGGCGACTCGCTTTCGGATGAGCCTACGAGTATTAACTGGGCGTTTTTACAATACGCGATCCCCATTATGCTGTTCCCGAAAATTGTCGGAGTAGCAGGCCTAATTGTGCTCCCGGGTGAGCTTATCTCAATGCTCATCCTAGTTATCATTACAGGCTACTCGGTGAGTTATCTGTTGCGACGTCCCATCAAGAGCCCGGGCGGGTGGGGCGATACACTGCTCCTTATTTTGGGTGGCTACGTCAGTGGTACCTCGCTCATTGCCGCCCCCCTGGTAGTTCCCATTGCGGCATCTCGCATGCCCGCGTTTCAGCTTAGAAATACCTTGCTCATGCTATGGTTTGTGATGGTGACCATTAAACTCGCTGCGTTTTTAGCTTCAGGCGTCGACTTACAGCTTAGGCATCATCTGTGGTTACTCCCTTGTGCCTGGTTAGGTCATGTTATGGGCGAGCGCTTTCATCGCTACAGCCTCAAGGCAGGTAGCGAAACCTTTATGTCTTACGTGGGTGGCGGCTTGTTGGTGGTCAGTCTTGTAGGCATTGCCGATCAAGCTAGACAATGGCTGTGAACAACGGCCTTGGTGGCCACTACGACGCGCTCGCTACCGCAGTGCAACGCATCATTCCGGCCGGTTCGCTACGCATTCAAACGCTTCGCGATGTGCCTGAAATACAGCTTCATCTTATTGATGATACTTACCCCCAACACGCCCTAGATGATGGGGCGATAGAAGTTATCATGAACCAGCCGCTTTATTGGGTGTTTTGCTGGGCCTCCGGGCAGGTATTGGCACGCTACTTACTCGACTACTCGGAGCTTGTGCGTGGCAAGCGTGTTTTGGACTTTGGAGCGGGCTCCGGCGTGGTGGCTATTGCCGCCGCTCTAGCTGGCGCTAGTGAGGTGATTGCTTGTGATAATGATCCACTTGCGTTGAAAGCATGCGAATTAAATGCTCACCTAAATGGCGTAAACCTAACACTGGTGGGCGATTTTTATGCGGTCGATGATGACCTTGATTTAATTGTTGTGGCTGATGTTTTGTATGACCGCGAGAACTTGCCGTGGATGAATAGGCTGGCCGCTCGGGCACCTCACGTTATGGTTGCAGACTCTCGTGTGAAAGACTTTTCGGTGCCACCTTACAATGCCATTGGTTGCTTCGAGAGCGATACTATGCCGGATCTTGATGAGTCCGCAGCGTTCCGCCAGGTTACACTCTATTCGACGCAATAGGATACTGTCCCGTCATGCTTTGGTACTGGTATGGCCTGTTTGTGCTAATGGTGAGAACCAACATATATGGGGGAATGCCCGATGACCGAGCAAGCATGCGCATCAATTGTTTCGGCCGAATGGCTGCTAGCGCATCTCCATGATGCGACGGTGAAGGTGTTTGACGCCTCGTGGCATATGCGCGCGACCGGTCGAGATGCCGGCGCTGAATTCGTGCAGCGCGCACTCCCCAAAGCGCGTTTTTTTGATATCGATGTTATCTGTGACCCGCATTCAGATTTGCCGCATACGCTGCCTTCGGCACAGTTATTTGCCCAAGCTGTTGCCAACTTGGGGGTTGATTCGGGCGACCACGTGGTGGTCTACGATACCGTGGGTATTCTGTCTGCACCGCGAGCCTGGTGGATGTTTCGGGCCTTTGGCTACACCCGTGTCTCTGTCCTCAATGGTGGCCTGCCGGCTTGGCAACGCGTTGGTGGCGCACTGGTTATGGGCAGTAACTGCTCAACTACGGCGGGTAGTTTTAGTGTTGCAGATTTGGATTCGAATGCCTTGGCACAGCATTACATAGCAGTAAGTGAGTTAAAAAATGCGCTCCAAAGCGGCTCGGTAACGGTGCTCGACGCCCGCTCTGAGGGTCGATTCGCCGGTCGGGAACCAGAGCCCAGGCCGCAGTTGGCAAGTGGTCATATGCCCGGCGCCTTGAATGTGCCTTATGGTCACTGTATCGATGCGGCAAATGGGTGTTTGCGGACGGCTGAAGAGCTAGACGCTCTCTTTGGGCGTCTACAACTGCGGTCTGATAAACGCATCGTCAGCTCCTGCGGAAGTGGTATCACAGCTTGCGTGCTGGCTCTTGCACTCGATTGTACTCATCGCACCTGCCGTGTTTTTGATGGATCATGGACCGAGTGGGCATCAGCTGGGTGTCCAATTTGCCGAGACACTTAAATTGTGTATCAATGTTAAAAAATGTCTTAATGTGGGGTGTTAGGCGTCACTGTAATACGCCTGTAACCCTAAATGTGTATCGATAAAGCTTGTATAACAAAGAGATGCTTGCCGGCTACTTGTGCCTGCTAGAACAAACAAAAAAGCATTCGTAAAAAGCTCAAGCAAGCTGAAATTACAATAAAGACACGGATGATAAAAGCGTGTCGGGGGATGACACATGGTACCAGCAGGTTACACGGCAACTGCACCCATAACGCGCATTATGGCGTTGATTGAGGCGCAGGGCTTTGATACCGCCGCAATTAAGCGGCGGTTAAACTTATCAAGCAACGAGTATAGCAACCCCGATCTAGTCTCCCTTGAGCGGGGTTTTGATGCCATTGTCGATTTGGTGACCCTCGCTGAATGGCGCCACCCGGGTGTCACTCTAGGGCGTATTATTGCGTCCGAGCTTACTTGTATGCACTTAAAGCTGGCAGCTAGGGTTTCCAACGTGGGTGAGTGGCTGGCACTCATTCCTGCTACCGAGGCACTGATTGGTGATCTGGGAGCTATGCGCGTGGAAGTGACAGAGAAAACTACGGAGTTTGCTTGGACCATCTCATTGCCCGAACATCCTGCCGCTCATTTATTTTGTGAGGCCATGATCGTAGCAACCGCGCGCAATATTGATGATGTTATGGTGGCGCATTATCCACCCGTCGGGGCTGAATTATCGGGTTGGCGCAAAAACGCGCACACCAGCACAGATGGCCGCACTCCCGCTTTATCGGTGCTGGAGCGTGAATTACGCTGTGATGTCAGTAACTCTCAGCATGCTGCTCTCCTGCGCTACGGACCCGATTTGCTCAATCGAGCTACTCATCAAGTTACCGGACAGTTGCCCCTTGAAACGAGTTTTGTTCAGAGCCATGTTGATGACATGGCGTTACACGATACCTTTGTTATTGATGCCAGCCAGGCTATTTTGAGTCAGCTAGCGATTAACCGCGGGTGTATAGATGGAGTTGCCTCACAATTGGCCATGTCTACCCGAACGTTGCAGCGTCGCCTAAGTGACCGGGGGTTTAGCTATACAGGTCTCGTCACGGCGCTTCGCCAGAGCCGCTCAAAACATTTGCTGCTTAACAGCGAGTTGTCGATTGATCAAATCGCAGTGCAGTTGGGTTACGACCGAGCGAATGCTTTTGGTGCAGCTTTTCGTCGCTGGTGGGGGGAATCACCCGCGCGCTATCGACGCATGCACGCGGGTTCTCTTGAGGCGAGTCACCCAACGCAGCGCTGACGCCAGGCTCGCTTTTATGGGCGCCAAAAAACGCTGATTAAATGCCAAAACGTCCTCTCCTTATCCTCTTCTGATTCACTGAGAGTATCTTTGCAAGTGGGTCTGCGAAACGGGCCTAATACAGCTAATTTTCTAACGACCTGGGGGTAAGTATGAAAGTGATTATGTTGGCAATGACACTGGCAATGACCTTGCTTTGTCATAATGTCGCGGCACAAACGCCGCGATCAATGGAGATGTTCACCTGTAATTTGGCTGAGGGTAAAACCATGGCCGACGTTATGGCCGTCGCTGCAGATTGGGATGTGTGGGCGGATGATAATTTCTCAAAGGGATACACAGCGTATGTTGTGCAGCCTGTATTGTTTACGGGCGCAGATTTCCCAATGGACTTTATTTGGTTAGGCGTCTCCGATTCACCGAGTGACTTAGGCGCGGTGATGGATGAGTTTATGTCTAAGGGACAAGATTATGCTAAGCGATTTGACGACGCATCGCCCTGTAACAGCCATAGCACGTGGGGCAGCATGGCTTTACGACCTATGGCGGGTCTCCCCAAGCCGGTATTCTTACAGGTACGCGCTTGCCAAATGAAACCCGGCGTAAGCTGGGGACAAGTGCGCAGTACGCAAATAAAAATTGCGCAATGGATGGACGACAACAATATTCCGGGTGGCAATTATCTATGGTGGCCGGGCACGGGCTTTGCAATCGATAGTAACGTGGATTACTACAATGTCTGGGTGACCAACTCGTTGGCGGAGCGTGGTGCTGGCCTTGAGGCATTTAGAGAGAACAACTGGGGTGAAGATTCCTATCAGATTGCGGGCGAAGATAGCCTCGCATCCTGCGACAACTGGCGCGTGTGGCATGCACAGCCCGTGGGTGGCAAGTAGTCAAGCAACGGAGTCAGCCACACGTTGTTAGTAAAAAGAAAAAACCCGCCGTACAGGCGGGTTTTTTTACGGGCAATTAAACCCGGCAGAGCGCACAAAGCTTATTGCCGGCAGGATCGCGCAAATAAGCAAGGTAAAGGTTGCCTAGGTCGCCACTGCGGACGCCGGGCGGCTCTTCGCAGCTGGTTCCGCCGTTGGCGATGCCCGCAGCGTGCCAGGCATCAGCCGCTTCTGGGTTTACTGCAGCAAAACCAATAGTGCTACCGTTGCCATGGCAAGCGGGGTTGCCGTCAATCGGTACGCTGATGGCAAAGATGCCGCTCTCTGTCATATAAAAACAACGGCCTTTGTCATCGAGTACGCCAGGCCCATGGCCCAGTGCACCAAGGATGGCATCGTAAAAAGCCTTGGATTCTTCCATATTATTTGCGCCGACCATTACGTGGCTAAACATAGTCATTCCTCATAACAAGCTAATAGCAATAGAAGAGTGACCGCTCTTCCAAGCCTCTAAGTCACTCTCATGGCTAGTCTGGTAGAAAACGATGGAGAACGCCACTTTAATTCACGGTAGACATTTACGTCATTTGATCTCAACTGATTCAAGTCACACCATGGCTAGTTTTAAATGAGCGGTGTTCGTTGAGACAAAACGCCAGTCAGGGGCATCTCTCATTGAATCGGATGAGATAACCCTGATTTTTTGGTTTATCCAACGCGCGCCATGTCGAGACTAACGCCTTTAATGCGCGTTTTCCGAAGATGCTTAAGAATGGCCTTGGGCATACCCTCGGGCAAGTCAATGGTTGAGTAGTTGTCTTGGATAGAAATCATCCCGATGTACTCGCCCTCAATCCCCGCTTCATTAGCAACGGCACCAACTATTTCTCGTGCTTGTACACCGTGCTGTTGGCCCACCTCTATACGAAAGCGTTCCATAGGAACCTCGGGGTGTGCTTTCAGTGAACGCGCTTCGCCTAAAGGTGCTTCAGCTCGGGCTTTCTGTCGTCGTTCACGCCGATTTTTAGGTTCATCGCTGGACCGGTCTCTTGATTTTTTACTGTCGGGAGCCGTTGTTCGTGTTGCTCTTTGTTCATTCTCAGACTGCTTGGGTCCTTTTGCCTGTTTCGAGCCGACGGGTGCCTCGCCCGATAAGGAGGCCAGCGCAATGGCGATGTCCCTGTAGTCGGCTCCCGTCTTGGTATGCAGCTCGTCAATCATTTCAATCACCGAGTCTACAGAGGCTAGGATCATTTGATTTTCGATACGTTGCGTGAACGCTTTGAGCTTACGCTTAGCAATAGCGCGCTCGGAAGGTAATGCCATCTCGGGGATGGGCTTTTGCGTTAATCGCTCAATATTACGCAACAGACGCTTTTCGCGGCCAGTGACAAACAAAATGGCTTTACCGGTACGTCCTGCACGCCCAGTGCGTCCTATGCGGTGTACGTAGGCTTCTTCATCAAAGGGAATGTCGTGGTTGATCACGTGCGTTACACGCTCTACATCGAGCCCACGTGCGGCAACGTCGGTCGCGACCAAAATGTCGAGAAGTCCAGATTTAAGCTGATCGACTGTGCGTACGCGCAGTTTTTGATCCATATCGCCGTTTAAGGGTGCCGCATTGAAGCCTGATTCGCGTAACTGCTCCGCAACGGCGGTGGTGGATTCACGTGTGCGTGTAAAGACAATGACACCGTCGGTCTCCTCGTACGCAAGAATGCGCCGCAGGGCCTCAATTTTACTTGCACCTTTGGCAAACCAATAGTGCTGCTCAATATTGTCATTCGTGGAGGACGCCTGAGATACGGCAACCTCGACGGGGTCTTTCAGGTGTTTCTGCGCAATCTGCCGTATGCGCGGTGGCATGGTGGCTGAAAACAGTGCCACTCGGCGTTCTGCAGGCGTTTTTGCCAGAATGGTGTCGACATCATCAATGAAACCCATGCGCAGCATTTCATCCGCTTCATCGAGCACCACTGTGGTAATGCCACTGAGATCTGCTGTACCACGGTTTAAGTGATCTAACAGTCGACCCGGTGTGGCCACTATTATATGCACCCCTTCTTTGAGGGCTCGCAACTGATTGCGCATGTCGCCACCACCACAGACGGTGAGTACGCGCAGGCCTTTGAGGCCTTTGGCATAGGTTTCGAAAGATTCGGCAACCTGAATAGAGAGCTCACGTGTGGGGCACAAGACCAGTGCCTGTGTGGTGCGACGATTGAGATCGATATCAGCGAGGATAGGGAGCGCAAAAGAGGCGGTCTTACCGGTGCCAGTCTGGGCTATACCCACAACGTCTCGCCCTTTTAACAGTGTGGGAATCGTGCCGGCTTGAATCGCCGTTGGTGTTTGGTAACCCTGCTTAACGAGATTGGCGACAAGTGCTGACGGCAACCCGAGGCTGTCAAAGCCAACAGTGTTTTCAATGGGGTGTTGCATGAGATTGGTACTCGGCGGGTAAGAGGGGCGCAGACTACGCGTATTTGGCCACTATTGCGCTCTTTCTTCTGGTTAATAATGACATGTTTGGACACGTTATATTTTGATGATGTTTGGCGCCCTTGTTTAGAGTGTGCAGCCCAAGGGCTGTTTAAGGCTCCACTATAGGGATGGCAAACCAGCCAAAGCCTGCCAATACGATCTGGTTCATCGGTCAGTTGTAAGCGAAGCTGTTGACATCTTTTTGGTCGTAGTTTTGTATGAGGGATGGGCAGAAATTAGAGACAAGATGTATGCAACGCTGCTGTGGAATTTCAGTCAATTTTTTTGTAGCTGTGTTGTTAATCGGCTGTGGTGGAGGTGGGGGCGGAGATGCGCCTCCATCGCCCCCGTCTCAACAACCACCTACTAATACTTCACCGGTAGCAATCATAAGCCTTGAATCCGAGGTCATCGTAGCGGGTAGCTGGGTGGAATTATCTGGCTCTGCCAGCAGCGATGCCGATGGAGATGCATTAAGTTTCACCTGGAGTCTAGACAAGCCCAACGAAAGCTTTGCTATTTTGCATACGGTTGACGAACAGCATGTGCGATTTGAGCCCGACGGCGAAGGGCCATTCGTTGTTTACTTAGAACTGCGTGATGTTGACGGAGCTGTTGATACAGCGAGTTATACGATTAACGCTAGGTTACCTGTACCCGAGTCTTTGGCGGAAACTGTGGCTACCGCGCCGCCTGAACCATCGCTGAGGGATCGACAGGATGCGGCGCGGTTTTTGTCCCAAGCTACCTTTGGCCCACGGGATGGAGAAATTGAGCTGCTACTGACTGAAGGCGTTGACACATGGTTTGAAGAACAACTGTCGATGGAGCCCAAAACTTACTTGGCAGCATGGCAAACGATTGCCGACGAGTTCGGAGATGTCGATACGGGTGAGAACGCCAATTTTGTTCAATTGAGTCATGAGACGTTCATGTTCAATGCGCTGTACAGTCCCGACCAACTACGCCAACGAATGACTTACGCCCTCAGTCAATTATTCGTTATTTCTGACCGATTTGACTTTGGTGGTCATGATCAGTTGATGATGGGCTATGCCGACACGTTGCATCAGCGCGCCTTTGGTAATTTTCGTGACTTGTTACGCGCGGTCACTTTGCATCCCGCTATGGGAATGTTTTTGGCAATGCTGGGTAATCAAAAGGCAGATGTAGAGCGCAATATTCGCCCTGATGAGAACTTTGCCAGAGAGGTTATGCAGCTGTTTACCATTGGGCTACAGCGCTTAAATCAGGATGGCAGCCCCGTATTAAACGACTTGCAAGAACCAGTACAAACGTATTCACCGGTGGATGTGCAAAACTATGCCGCTGCGTTGACAGGGTGGTATTTTGCAGGTCAAGCCGACTATGCGTTTGGTAACACCTTCCACTCTATCCCCTGGGATGAGCGCACGTCGCCAATGACACCGTATGAAGCGTTCCATCAAAAAACACAAAAAAAGTTGCTAAGAAATTATTATGTGCCGGCGGGTGCCACTGCTAGCCAAAGCCTTGAAACTGTATTGGACAGTTTGTTTTTTCATCCAAACCTGGGGCCTTTCGTAGTTCAGCATCTCATCAAAGGTTTCGTCACTAGTAATCCATCACCAGAATACATTGCTCGCGTTACCGCGGTATTCAATCGTAACGAGCATGGTGAGCGGGGTGATCTAGCATCCGTTTTGCAGGCCATACTTTTTGATGAAGAGGCGCGCCGTGCTCTTGATGAGCAGCCCGCATACTTTGGTCGAGTCAAAGACCCACTATTAAAATTTGTCAATTTTAATCGCTTGTTTAAGGTGAGCAGCTACCTAGAACACAACCTTTATCTAGCAAATCGGCCCAGTCAAACGTTTTTGGGAGCGCCGAGCGTTTTTAATTTTTATAGTCCGTATCACACCCCTAACCGTCTATTTGCAGAGCAGGGGCTTGTCGCTCCTGAGTTGCAGGTTTTAACAGCGGAAACTATTGTCAATGATGCAAGTAATTATGCCTATGTCGCCACACGAGAGCTGATGGATTTTTGGCACGACGACGAAGTGTCCGATCCAACTAGTGATCATCGTTATTATGCCGTTGTTCACGACATATCGCCGATTTTAAGTCGACTTAATGGGGCAGATGTGTCGGCAGTAATTGATTTTTTAGATGAGTATATGGTGCATGGCCAATTTACCCGTGCGATGAAGGAGCGTTTAATTAATGACGTAGCGCCGCAAATAGAGCATGCGCTACATGCTGATTATTTCGGCAGTGAACTTGCGCGCACAGCGCATATTCACTCAATACTCACTGGGCTGATCTATCAAGTAGCACTTCTGCCCGAGTTCGCAGTGCAACGCTGACAAAGGGATGTTGAAAATGAATAGGCGACATTTTCTGAGTAGAGGTATGGCGCTGGCTGGCCTTAGTGCTAGCAACCGATTCTTGGGATCAGGGCTTGGATTGCTGAGTCAAGTTGCAATGGCAAGTTCTCAAACGTTTACAGACCACAAAGCTTTGGTGATGGTGTTTCTGACAGGAGGAATCGACTCCCTAGGCTTGCTGATTCCCGCAAGTAATGATGGCTATTCGCGTTATCAAACGATCCGTCAACAGCTCGCTATACCTCAAGCCGAGTTGCTAGATTTTGGGTTGCCAAACTACGGTGCCCCTCCATGGTGTGATGCCATGGTGAATATGTATCAGCGAGGCGATCTGGCGTGGGTGAGTAACGTAGGTCCGCTGCGTCAGCCGACCACGAAAGCAATGATTGAAAATAACGCCGGTGCAATGCCAATTTTCATAGGTTCGCATAATTCCCAGCAAATTCTTTGGCAGAGCGGTTCGATGAATCCCAATGCTCGCGAGGGTTGGGGTGCGCGCATGCTTGAACTTATGCAGCTAAATTCATCGCTTATTTCGCCGAGCATATCACTTGACCGCTCTCAGCTTTTTACAACGACACTCGCGACCCCAACCTTCACTGTTGACCCTTGGGGGGTCAGAAATATTCCCATTATTGGCGATGAAACATTTGATCAAGATAATTTTGCTCGGACACAATTTTATCACCTGCAACAGCAAAATCGGAGTAGTCTCCTTGGCCGAGAGGTAGCTGCTCGCCATGTGCTGACGCTTGAAAACTCTGCATTTCTCAAAGATGTGCTCGCTCAGGTGCCGGCCACAGCCGTGACTTATCCGACAGCCACCGGATACAGCGCAGCGAGCTTCCAGCGTCAATTGCAGATGGCCGCACGCCTCATCGAAGCTGCCCCCATACTTGAGCAGCCTCGACAGGTGATTATGGTTCAAATGCACGGATTTGATACTCATGACAATCAAGATCGCGATTTACCCAATCTCGTGTCAGCACTATTTGGCAACCTTATGGCGTTTCAGGACGATCTTGCTACCCGATCGGTAGCTGAAAACGTAGTAACGTTCAGCCAGTCAGATTTTGGTCGTACGCCGACTATAAATGCCAATGGCACCGATCATGGGTGGGGTGGGCATTATTTTATAGTGGGCGAACCTGTTATTGGCGGCAAGGTCGTTGGCAACATTCCCCGCTTTGATGTGGAAACCGATAACATGCTCTACAACCTCTCTATTCCAGATATTAGTGTCGAGCAATATGCAGCTAATCTAGCGCGTTGGTTTGGGTTGAGTAAGACGGAAATCCGTGACGTATTTCCCGGACTGGTGAATTTTGATGATGTGGATTTTGGTGTGTTGGCTTAAATCCCTGGTTGGGTGCGCCCGCGTATTTGGGTCGCAGTCGTCATCCCGACAGGGGTGGTTGGTAAGCAATAAATGTCCCTAGCACTTAGTGATAGATTGTAATTTTTTGGCAGCTTATTTAAAAATTCTGTGTTCCCCTCGTTCTGGAATCGCCTCTGCACCACCAACGATAGCCCGATAAAATTCGCCTAGCGTCTCGCTACCTGTTTCCGGAGTTGCCTCTGCGTCGTAGCGCGCTAGCTGGTTGTCCCATATCAGCATCGACTCAGTGGCATAAAAGTACCCAATCCGGCAAAACTCCGCCTTGTCGGCACACCAATCTGACCAGGGCGAGAACAGCGCAAACACTCTCTCGGCAATGCGAAACAGCTGTGGCGATATTGTTTTTATTTTTATGGGGCGGTTAAACGCTTGCTCAAGCAGTGCGACCTGATCGCGTGGCGTGATAGCCGGTCCAGGTCCTCCTATGGGGAGTATTTTATTGATATGAGTGTTGCTAGACAGCGTGCTACACATAAAACGCGCCAAGTCAGGCTGAGAGATAGGCTTGCACGCCGTGAGTAAGCCGTCGCCAAAAACGAGAAAAGGTTTACCTTGTTGGACACGGTGGATCTGACCGGATAGTGATTTGAAGAAAGCCGTGGGTCTAATAATGTGCCAACTAATAGGTGCTGCCATTAGCTCGCGCTCGAACGCTAATTTGGCGTGCTGAAACGCGAGTCGCGGTTTTTGTACGCAGATGGCAGAGAGCAGCATAAATCGTGGAACCTTATTGCGCAGAGCAAAGGCTAGAAGCTTGCTATTGGCTTCGTACTCGACCTTGTGACTGTCTTTTATACCGCCTGATCGTGAGGCTAAACATGAAACTACAGCGTCGATATTGGTAAGCTCGTGGTGTGAAGTCTCATTGATTGCTGACCAGCGCAACCAAGTTGCCGAGTTGAACCTCGCTTGTTCACCCGTTGCTTGCGTGCGTGAAAGAGCGACAACCCGATGACCAGCAGCGAGTAGAGCGTCCAGCACAGCACTACCTGCTGTACCTGTGGCACCGGCAAGAAGGATGCGCATCAAAAACTATTCCCAGTAACCTCAGTTCCCAACACTAACAGGCCGCTCTCGTCGCTTCTAGCGTGTATTGATGATTCCGCTCGTTTATTTACGCTTAGTGTCGGGAGTATTGACGGTTCTTCGAAGCTCATTGGCCCAATTGGGATAGCTGAACATTAGATCTCCGAGGGGAGAGTAGACCGTGGCTAGAGTGTCAACGAAGTTGGTTCTTTCATCGTGTGCCTCAATGGCCTCAATAAAAATGCCAGCCATGGGGTCCTTTAAAAGCTCGGATGACTTTTGAGCATACCAGTATACCCACTGACACCATGCGGCAACGATTTGGGTGAGAGTGGGTGAAGCTAAGTCCATGGACAAGCGTTCGCGCAACGGCGACAGGATTCTTGGCGGTAATTTCTGGCTGCCGTCCATCGCAATCTGTAGTAGCCGATGGTTTAAATGGGGGTTAGAAAATCGATCAATGAGTGCTTTGCAGTAGCCTGCTCGGTCGAATTCAGCTGACTCCTCGATAGTGGTTGTTACCTCTGACCACAATGCCTCGAGTAAATCTCTGTAGCATGGCTGATTTATGGCTGTGTGCACAAAAATCTCGTTTGCTCCGCCAGCCACATAGGCCAGTGCTGAGTGTGCTGCATTGAGCAATCTGAGTTTGCGCTTTTCCCAAGCGCCAACCTCGCTGACCCAGGTCACCCCCACTTTTTCCAGTGGCGGACGCTCGCCAGCAAAATTGTCTTCAATTACCCATTGTGAAAACTGCTCGGTTACGGCTAAGCCTTGATCGGCAACGCCCAACAAGTTTTGAGCTTCTTGATAGTCTTTCTTGGTCAATGCTGGCGCAATTCTATCAACCATCGCGTTGGGGAAGCTCACGTGTGTTTGGATCCAGTTGAACAATCCCTCATCGTGTATTTGCGCCATAGCCAGCACAGCGCGCTGCGTGCAACTACCATTGTGGCTGAGATTGTCACAGGACAACACTGTAATGGGATTGCCGCCAGCTTTGTGTCGCATTGAAAGGCCGGCAACGAGGTGGCCGATGGCTGTTCTGGGTTGGTCCAAATGTTTACAGTCTGCGCGTACATCTGGGTCGCTCATATTCAGCTGGGTTTGACTGCTATCAAGGCAATAGCCTTTCTCTGTTATTGTGAGTGTAACCAGTTGTACTTCGGGCTGTGCGATGGCTTCTGTCAGTAGTTTCGGCGCACCAAAGGCATTGATAACCGAGGTTACTGCGCGATTAATGCGGGTGGTCGCCGTGTTAGCGCCACGCGCAATATGAAGAAAAAGCCCGTCTTGAGGATTGAGTTGCTCGGCCGCACGAGGGCTACGCAGTGAAGCACCGGTTATAAGCCAGGGTTTGTCAATCTGGCAATTTAAACGATCAAAATAATCGGCCTGGTGAGCACGGTGAAAGGCACCCACGCCGAGGTGAACCACTTTGGGGTAGCTAGATCGTTCGTAATGACCGCGCGCAATAGTTTCGGGCACTGACTCTAGCGTTTGATAGTTTAGACGGGTCAAGCAAATAACTCCTGTGATAAAAAAATGGGCTGCATTAGCAGCCCATAGCTTTTAACCTCGGTCGTTCTCTTAGAATGAAAAACGCGCACGCACGCCGGCGTAGCGCTGAGAGTTACGAGGTAGAATGTGAGTCAACACCGGCGAGCCACCGTAGAACCCCGATGAATCGCCGATGATACTCGCGTACTGCTGAACGCTTGTGCCTGCTGTACCACGGGGACATCGTCCACGATCACAGAGACACTGGGTTCTACACCGATAGAAAACGCATAGGTACCGATACCGCGTAAGTTAATGCTCGCATTTGCCGTCACCCCCGCGTCTTTGATGGTGAGCGAAGGTGATACTGCAGTGATGCCGGCGAAATCAGTAACGCCAGCATTGGCTAGCATTTCAGCTGATACCGCAGAAACCGCAGCAGGTACTTCAAAAACGCTTTCCTCACGTTTTTGGGCCACAACGCGAACCACTTCTAAAACCAGTTGTTCTTGCTGGGCGTGAGCAGGTATTGCCATAAATGATCCTAGTGTCAGGGCTGCCAGTGCTGTGTTGACCGCCGTTGAGAGTTTTCTAGGCTGATTACGCTGGGATTTTTGGGCTGTAAGCATGGGGGAGTTCTTCTTTAAATTGTTATGCTCTTTGAAAGGGTAACCGGTGTCGTTATTGTATGCAAGTGTTTCTCGAGAGCTCGATCTTTCTACGCCAGTTAATGGATGTCTGAGTGATGTCCTGATCGCGTTAAGTGCAGGGTGGTGCAATCGACTCTCGCGTTATCACAACTGCATCGAATTGAGCCACTACCTGTTTTGATGTTGGTTGTGCGCTAGTCAAAATGTCGACCGCGATCGCCATCATGTCTTGCACGGGCTGACGCACCGAGGTGAGTGGTGGATACAAGTGTGAGGCCACAGGAGAATCGTCAAATCCAGTTACCGATAAATCGCGGGGAATAGCGATCCCCGCTGCGGCCGCGCTGTGGTACACGCCGGCTGCCATTTCATCATTAGCGCACATGATTGCACTTGGGCGAGTGTTGCTGGCCAATAATTCAGCACCGAGCGCCCGTCCAGAATTGAAAGTGAAATCACCATAGCGGATCAGCGTTGCTGATAGCTGTAAGTCAAATAGAGCGAGGGCATCTTGTATGCCCGAGAGACGACGTTGTGTGGGTCCCGCGTGTTCCGGCCCACCAATAAAAGCAATGTTTGTATGTCCAGATTCAATGAGTGTCTTAGTCAATGACAGTGCTGCTGTACGGTCATTGTATCGAACCTGCGGTATGTTGAAGTCTGCATAATCGCCCGCAATTCTAACGAGCGGCCAGGGGAGTTCGGCGATTTCAGCAATAAGGGTGGCGGACTCGGACAGTGGGGGCGTAATTATGAGACCATCACAGGCGGAGCGGTGCATAAATTTTATCACTTCCTCGGCCGCGCCTTGTCCGTGGCCTATTTGATGCATAACGATTTCGTAGCCTTTAGCGTTTGCGGCTGACTGCGAGCCAGTTAAAAGATCAAGAATGTAGCTAGGATTGCGATTATTGTAAGCTAAGCCAACCAGCAGCGAACGCTTGGATGCGAGTGCGCGCGCTCGACGATCGGGTTGGTATCCCAGGTCATCAATGATCCCTTTAATACGTTCTCGCGTCGCTTCTGAAATACCCTTTTCACCATTGATAACGCGCGAAACAGACTTTTTGGAGACGCCCGCAAGCTTGGCTATTTCGTTAATGGTGAGTTTGTGCTTGGCCACTCGTTCTTCCTTATATCACTGGTTGTTTTTATCTTCTGGCAGACCTCTCCAGTTGCGAGGGTAGTTGAAAAGGTGAGTTTAGGTTTTAGGTTATAGACACCGGTGTCGTAATTCTCTAGCCTAGCGTAGTAATTTGCAAAATAATAGTTGGAGATTCGGTCGTTATGATGCCCTTAAGAACTCGTCTTTTCAGACTCGCAATTGCTGCGGTAGTCGCTGTCACCCTACCACTGCCACTCGTTGCAGCAGAGCAGAAGGATGAGGAGGTGCCCTTTACTACGCCCGATCTCGTCGTGCCTGCGCCAGACGCTTCAGTCATGAACTTTGTCGACAGCCGCGATGCTGTGTCGCTTAATGGCACCTGGAATTTTCTTGTGGATCCCATGGATATTGGGGCCCCCGGCGGCTTTTTTGGCGGCTGGGCTACAACGAGGGTGCCGGTCGATGAGTGGCAGTTGCTGGAGTACAGCTACCCCAGTGCTCGTCAAATTCGTGTACCTGGTGACTTTAATACCCAATTCGATGATTTGTTTTTCTACCGCGATGGCGTTTGGTATCAGCGTGATATCGATGTAAAGGTTAATGAGGGCAGTCGATATCACCTGTGGTTTGGTGGCGCCAATTATACAACCACTGTTTTCCTTAATGGAGAGCCTGTTGCCAAGCAGGTGGGTGGCTATGTTCCGTTTTCTATAGATGTTACCGAGCACTTGCAGTCGGGGTTTAACGATCTTGTCGTTAATGTTAACAATCGGTTGGATGCCAATTCGGTGCCAACTCAGCGAACCGATTGGTGGCCTTATGGCGGCCTAATACGCGATGTGATGTTGGTTGAAACCCCTGTTGGTTTTATCACCAATGCGCATGTGTCTCTTGCTAAGCAACGCGACAGTATCCAGGTAACGGTTTATACCGATGGCTTTAACGCCGGTGCCACAGTGACAGTGGCTATACCCGAACTGGATGTGGACGCGAAGGGCTCGATTGACTCTGAGGGCGTAGCAACGTGGGGCATTGATGTCACTCCCGAGTTGTGGAGTCCCGAGTCACCACGCTTGTACGATATTACCTATCAAGCGGGTGAGGACAGGGTGTCTGACCGTGTCGGATTCCGTACCATTGAGACTCAAGGTACGACGGTACTGCTCAACGGCAAGCCAGTACGCTTCAAGGGCATTTCAACCCATGAGGAGCCTATTGGTCGTGATGGCGCGGCTTATTCAAGGGCCGATATGCACACCTTATTTACCGAGGCCAAGGCTCTCGGCGCGAACTTTGTACGGGCGGCGCACTACCCTTATTCGCGATATGCCGCGCAGGTAGCCGATGAAGTTGGTTTATTGCTATGGGAGGAGGTGCCAATTTACTGGAACATCGCTTGGGAAACGCCAGAGACCATGGCCATTGCTAGAGATCAGGTAGAGCGCTTGGTGACTAGAGATTGGAGTCGGGCGAGCGTTGTGATCTGGTCGGTAGCTAATGAAACGCCTTATTCTGAGCCGCGCATGCGTTTTCTGGGGCAACTTATAAACGACGTGCGCGCGCTCGATGCAGATCGGCTTGTGAGCGCTGCGTTGCTCGGGGATGTTGGGCGAGTACTAAAAGAGGTAAGCACCTATTTGGCAGTGTATGGTCAGGATAATGCAGAGGTGCCCGAGAGCGAACGCGCGGTGTTCGCTCAAATTCTCGCCAAGGCGGGAGCCGACGCGCCTTCCGTGGGGACTGGTTTTGATCTCGTTATTGACGATCCGTTGGGTGAACTCGTCGATATTGTGAGTTACAACGAATATTTCGGCTGGTATTACGCGCGTGCTATCGCGCCAGCTCTTGGCGTGAGCGAAAAGACGGTACGTAAGCTGATACTTCAAATCATGCGCAACAGTACAATTAGCGCCGCTTTCGATAAGCCTATACATATTTCTGAGTTTGGTGCGGGTGCTAAGGCCGGTAAACGTGGCGTCGGTGTATGGACAGAAGATTATCAGGCCGAGGTTTACCGAGCTCAGACCGCAATGTTGGCCAATAGCCCGCAGGTGCAGGGGATGACGCCCTGGATTCTGAAGGACTTCAGAGCCATGTTGCGCACGCTGGGTGGAATCCAAGACTACCGCAATCGCAAAGGTCTGATCGATGAGAATGGGCGACGCAAGCAGGCGTTTTATGTATTGCGTAATTTCTATAATGGCCCATGGGCAGACGTAGCGGCGGCAGAAGCAAACAAATGAGCGCTTCGCCCTCATTGCATCTAAGTCGAGAGCGACTTTTCCCCACTGATCCAGCAGCACGCGAGCTGTGTGACGCACTGTATCAGCGGGCGAAAGACTTTCCAATTATTTCGCCCCATGGGCATACCGACCCTCGTTGGTTTGCTGAAGATGCGGCATTTGCTAACGCACTTGACTTGCTGGTGGTGCCCGACCACTACCTGTTACGAATGCTGTTTAGCCAGGGGGTGTCGCTAGCGAATGTTGGCGTTCCCGACCGTGAGGGCAGGGTCACCACCACACCGCGAGAAGGGTGGCGGGTTTTTGCTAAGCACTACTATCTATTTGCAGGTACGCCGTCACGGATGTGGCTGGATAGTACTTTTAAAGATGTCTTCGGTATTGAGGTGAGGCTAGATGAGCAGTCGGCGGATGACTATTTTGATCACATCAATGACTGTCTGGCTCGACCAGAGTTTCGTCCGCGTGCCTTGCTAGATCGTTTTAATGTCGATTTTATAGCCACGACGGAGCATGCATTGGATAACCTGCATTACCACCAAATGCTCACGCAAGAAGGATTATCCAAGCGCATCACCACAACCTTTCGTCCAGACGATGTTCTCGATCCCGATCACGGCAATTTTGCCGCGAGTATTGAGCAGTTGGGTGAATTAACCGGCACCGCTGTCACTACATTTGCCAGCTATTTAAACGCACTGCGAGATCGGCGTGCGTTTTTCCGTTCGGTGGGGGCCATGGCCACAGATCATGGCCCGGCTACACCGTTTACAGCGGATCTTGATGCTGGCGAAAGTGCACGACTGTTCGACAGGTGTTTGCGGGGCGAGGCCGACGAGGCGCAGCGAGCACTCTTTAGAGGCCATATGCTTACAGAGATGGCGCGCATGAGTTTAGAGGATGGTATGACCATGCAAATCCATCCTGGCTCTCATCGCAATCACAATGGCCAATTGTTGGCCACCTATGGCCGTGACAAAGGGGCAGATATACCCATGCGGGTGAGTTATACCGATGCTCTGCAACCTCTACTTAATGCGGTGGGCAACGAGACACAGCTTGAGTTAATTGTATTCACACTCGATGAGACCAACTACGCACGCGAGCTGGCGCCACTTGCTGGACACTACCCCGCTCTGCGATTGGGCCCACCTTGGTGGTTCCATGACAGTCCCGAGGGCATGTTACGGTTTCGACGATCCGTGACTGAGACCGCCGGCTTCTACAATACTGCAGGCTTTAATGACGATACCCGAGCGCTGTTATCTATTCCGGCACGTCATGACATGGCGCGCAGAGTGGATTGTCGCTTTCTGGCTGAGAGTGTAGTGGAAGGGCGGTTATCAGAGCATGATGCAATGGAATTAGTTGAGGTGTTGACGTCAGGTTTGGTCAAACAAGCCTATGGTCTTCACTAAATTTGCCAGCATGTGGTCTAGAGCTATGGTATTAAAAAAAGAGTACGAGTAAATGATCGAAACATGGCGTTGGTTTGGTCCCGAGGACCCAATTACTCTGGAGCAAGTTCAGCAAGCCGGTGCTACGGGCATCGTGTCTGCATTAAATGCAATTCCTACGGGAGAAGTATGGCCTGAAGTCGCGATTGCGGAACGCAAGGCAATGATTGAGAACGCGGGCATGACTTGGTCTGTTGTCGAGTCTGTTCCGGTACACAATGATATTAAAACGCGCTCGGGCGATTTTGAGCGCATGATCGAAAATTACCGTCAAAGCTTGCTGAATTTGGGTAAGCAGGGCATCAAAACGGTTTGCTACAACTTCATGCCGGTGGTTGATTGGACCCGTACCAATCTTCGTTATTCATTGCCGGATAAGAGTGAAGCGCTACGCTTCGATATTGTCGATTTTGCTGCTTACGATATTCATGTTCTGAACCGTTTTGGTGCCGAATCTGATTACTCTGCCACCATCGTTGAGCGTGCTAAGCAGTATTTCGCTTCTCTCGATAGTGCTGCTATTGATGCATTGGAACGTAATATTATTGCTGGGCTACCTGGGGGTGAAGGTAGCTACAATCGAGACGGTATTCGAGCGGCGATTGATCACTTTAACCAGTTTGATAATGACTCTTATCGAGAAAATTTAATTGCCTTTCTGCGCGATGTGATGCCCGCAGCTGAGGCTGCGGGCATCACAATGGTTATTCATCCCGATGATCCACCATTCTCTCTGTTTGGATTGCCGCGAGTGGTGTCTACCGCAGAGGATGTGCGCAAGCTGCAAGCCGCTGTGCCCAGCGTGTCTAATGGCCTTACGCTGTGTGCGGGTTCATTTGGCGCTCGGGGTGACAACGATTTAGTTGAAATGGTCCGAGAATTTGGCCATCGAATTCATTTTGTGCATTTGCGTAATATAAAACGAGAGGAAGACGGCTCATTTTACGAGTCCGCGCACCTCGATGGCGATAACGATATTGTTGGATTGGTCTCGGCCCTTCTCGACGCGGAGCGCGGCGATCCTACAGGCTCTCGACAAATCGCCATGCGCCCCGATCATGGCCATACGATGAGCGCAGAGCAAAAGGACCCCAGGCTACAGCCCGGATACTCTTACGCGGGACGTATGAAAGGGCTAGCCGAACTTCGTGGCGTCATTCACGCGCTTGAGCGCGTGAAGCCTGCTAAACATGTGTAAGTCGATGATGAATCCATTCGCTTTTGGGCGTTCATGAAACAGCTGATTTTTTGGTGTCCTCGTTAGAAAATTGATTGAGTAACGCGGCATTTCCTCCCGCTGCCGTTGTATCCACGCACAGATGTCGCTCGTGCATGACCATGGTCAAAGTCAGCTGGTCTGTAACGAGCGGGACTATCGGGCCTTCGCGATCGGCTAATGCTCTGGCATACAGTCTGCCAGTAGCTATATCGCCCCACCAGACTACGGATGAAATTGGAGTCAAGGTTTTTAGATCGCTTGCTGACACATCACCAGTACAGGAGCGGGCTGTGCCACCTAGGGCTTCCACTTGCGATACCTGCTCGCGTACCTTGTCCTCCCCCGGGCCTAAACATAAAACCGGAGACTTAGGAACAAGGGTAAGAGTGTTAGATTCACCTGTGGGGCCTGCCATGGTGTATGTTGAAAGCGGTCTCGCGTCGATAGAGTCAGGTGATAGTGCTTGTTCGGTATTAACACCAGAGGCAGCTCGACTTAGCCTCGACAGATAGAATGGGCCTCCAGCCTTGGGGCCCGTCCCCGACAAACCCTCGCCGCCAAAAGGTTGACTGCCTACGATTGCTCCCACTTGGTTTCGGTTGACGTAAAGATTACCGACCTTAAGTTTTTCTTTAACATACTGGATACGATCATCGATACGAGTTTGAAGACCCGCGGTCAGACCGAAACCGGTGCGATTGATGGCTTCAATAACCTTGTCGATGTTGTTCGCTGTGTAACGCGCGATGTGAAGCACTGGTCCAAAAACCTCTTCCTTCAGATCTTCTATACTCTTTACCTCGATGAGTGTAGGCGCTACGAAGTAGCCGTCGGAGAGAGATTGGAGCGTATGAATTAGCCGCCCCTCATTCTTTGCTTTAGACAAATAAATATCCAATTTGGTTTTTGCCTGCGCATCGATAACAGGCCCGCAATCGGTGGATAATAGCCACGGGTCACCTAGCGTTAACTCATCCATTGCACCCGTCAACAAAGCAATGAATGACTCGTAGATATCTTCTTGGATGTACAAGCAGCGAAGTGCTGAGCATCTTTGTCCTGCCGACTGAAAGGCGCTCTCAATCACTGCAGTGACCGCCTGCTCGAGAAGTGCTGTGCTGTCGATGATCATGGCATTCAGTCCACCGGTTTCCGCAATCAGTGGTGTTCCCGGTTTGCAATAGGATGCCAAGGCTTTGTTGATGGTCACTGCTGTTTGCGTGGAGCCGGTGAACACCAAACCCTGTAAATCACCATTACGTGTTAGTGCTGCTCCAATAGTGCCGTCACCCAGCACCAATTGCAGTGCAGAAATGGGCACGCCCGATTCATGAAAAAGTTTTGTGCCGATTGTAGCGATCAACGGCGTTTGCTCCGCGGGCTTAGCGATGACCGCGTTACCCATAGCCAGAGCTGCTGCAATTTGTCCGGTAAAAATAGCCAGTGGAAAGTTCCAAGGGCTTATGCACACTATTTTGCCGAGTGGCTCACGGTGTGTAGAGGTGGATAGCGCTTTAGATGCGTAGTAGCGTAAAAAATCAACGGCCTCACGTATTTCGGCCACACAGTCGGGCAGTGTTTTGCCCGCTTCCCGTGCTAATAGGGCACAAAGCTCTCCGGATGTGCGCTCATATCGATCGGCTACCCGGTTGAGAATATCGGCCCTGGCAGCGGCAGAGCAGCCCCATTGTTGTGCGGCATTGACCACACCCTCAATACTTTTCTCGGTTAGCGGCTTATAACTACCCACACAATCGGTGCTGCATGCCGGATTGAAAATTGCAGTGGCTTGCTCCATCTCAATTGTGGTCGACGTTAACGAGATCGCTGTCCACTGATTTTGTCGGAATTGATTTCGATCACGGTCAATAGACGCCAACGTGGGGGTATGACTGAGGTCGAATCCCCCTGAATTAACGCGCTCTGGGAGAAATAATTCGCTCCCCTTAGGCACGCTAAATGTTGGCCGGTACCGTTCAAAGGGATCTGCTGCTACCTCTCGGGCTGAGATACTACTATTGACGATCTGATTAACAAAACTGGAGTTAGCGCCATTCTCTAGCAGGCGTCGAACAAGGTAAGCAAGTAGATCTTGATGAGCACCGACAGGCGCATAGATTCGACAGCTGACGCCTTGGTTATCGAGTAAATGGGTGTACAGGCTGTCTCCCATACCATGCAGCCTTTGATATTCAAAACCTTGGCTACCTTTGGCTAAGTATTCAATAGCTGCCACCGAATGTGCATTGTGTGTCGCGAACTGTGGATAGATGACATCTCGCATGGACAGGAGCGTTCGAGCATTGGCGATGTAGCTGATATCAGTTGCCGCTTTGTGCGTGAATACCGGGAAAGCGTTAAGCCCTGCCACTTGGGCACGCTTTATTTCTGTATCCCAATATGCGCCTTTAACTAACCGGATAGCGATTCGTCTGCCCAGCGATTGTGCAAGTTGATAGAGATAGTCAATGGTAGGTTCGGCGCGCAAACCATAGGCTTGAACCACCACACCAAACCCTTGCCATTTCTCGAGCGATGGGTCCTCTAAAACCGCGCTTATAACGTCGAGTGACAGCGCTAGGCGATCTTGCTCCTCCGCATCAATGTTGAACCCCATATTGGCATGAGCCGCCTGCTTGGCCAGGGCGAGTACACGAGGCACTAGCTCTGTCATAACACGCTCTCGTTGAGCGACCTCATACCGAGGATGCAGAGCTGATAATTTGATAGAAATCCCCGGATTTTCGAACCACTGTGTACCGCTACACCTCAAGGCTATCGCGGCAATAGCATCGCTGTAAGCGTGGAAATAGCGTTTGGCATCGTGCTCTGTGTGAGCTGCCTCCCCCAACATATCGTAGGAGTAAGTAAAGCCCCGGCTCTCCTGCTGTCGAGCACGTTTTAAAGCCCGATTGATCGTTTCTCCTAGAACAAACTGACGACCCATCTCTCGCATGGCGGCGCTAACAGCTGTGCGTATGACTGGCTCACCCAATCGTTTCACCGCGCTTCGCAGAACTTTAGCAGGGCTCATTTCGTTGTCTTTCAAGACCCGGCCCGTCAACATGAGGCCCCATGTGGCGGTGTTTACAAGGGGTGACGCTGAGCTCCCAAGGTGTTTACTCCAGTCGGAGGGGGCTATTTTGTCCTCAATCAGCGCATCAATCGTATCCGTATCGGGCACGCGCAGCAGCGCTTCAGCAAGGCACATCAACGCTACACCTTCCTCTGTCGATAGCCCGTACTCTGCTAGGAAAACCTCCATCAAGCTCGGATGACTCAGTTTACGAATGGCTTCCACTAGCGCTGTTGCGCGTTGAGATATTTCTGCGCGCTGTTTGCCTGACAGATCTGCCAGTGCTACCAAGCCCTGGCAGATAGCTTGCTCGCTAGCGTACGTATCAACGTCAATGGTCTCCCGCAGCGTAGCTAGTGAGTTTTGTGCCATGTTCAATCTCCACTATCTCAACAAGCGTGAGCACAACAAATGGAGTGTTAACCTCCACTCGGCACTTCGTTAAATGGAATACCCTTATCAGCCCGTGGATCTTGGGGTAATCCCAAAACCCGCTCGGCGATGATATTCGTCATGATCTCATCGGTGCCGCCAGCAATACGAAGTCCCGGCGCTCCCATATAAGAGCGCTGAGCAAGGCCGTCGTACAGACCGTGTTCGTCATCCCAGACTGCGCCGTAGTTCTCTAGTAGATCCATGCAGAAGGAAGCTATCGATTGTAATTTGGGTGCACCTACTAATTTTCCTATCGAGTTTTCAGGCCCTGGAAGCTCTCCGCGTGAGAGGGCACTGAGGGCTCTGTAGTTGTTATATTTAAGCCCTGCCTCCAGTACGTGATAGTCGGCAATTTTTGCCCTGACCGAGCCATCTGCAATGGCGGGGCGGCCTTTGATGTGTACTGTTTTCGCAATTTGCATAGCAAGTGCTACATCGGCTCCCGGTCCACCGCCGCCAATAGCTAACCGCTCGTTCATTAGGGTGGTCAACGATACCTGCCAGCCCTGACCGACCGCACCCAAACGCCATGCGTCAGGGATACGGGTATTGGTGAAGTAAACTTCATTAAAATCTGACTCGCCGGTTAACTGTTTGATGGGTTTTATCTCAACGCCGGGGGCTTTCATGTCAATCATGAAAGCGGTGAGACCAGCATGCTTGGGCACGCTCGGATCGGTGCGGGTTATCAGAAGACCATAGTCAGCGTAATGAGCTTGCGATGTCCAAATTTTCTGTCCATTAATCACCCATTCATCGCCATCACGTTCGGCTTTTGTTCTCAGTGCGGCAAGGTCAGAGCCACCGGCAGGTTCGGAGAATAGTTGGCACCAAACTTCTTCGCCACTGGCCAATTTAGGGAGAAATTGTCGACACAAATCGGGTGTACTCCAAGCCATAATGGTGGGCGCAATCATGCCTTGGCCAATCACAAAAAATCGTGCTGGCAGGTCATATTTGCCTTCTTCTTGATCCCAAATAACGCGCTCTATAGCGCTGGCGCCGCGACCGCCGTACTGCTTATCCCAGCCAATACATGCCCATCCGCCATCGTATTTACGCTTTTGCCAAAGTTTTGCAATTTCTAGCGGTGTTAAACCGTCTGTTTCTTCCTTTGTTAGCTTGTTAGCCGCGAGCCATGCCGCCGCTTCAGCCCGAAATGCTGCTTCTTGCGGTGTATCGTTAAAATCCATGATGCTATCTCCGTATCCTTATGCCCCACTCAGTGTTTGCTCAACATGAGCGCGCTCTAAACCTGTAACTACACGATCTTGCCAGTGCCGTTCAGAGCCAATGACCAAGCTCAGTAATTTGGCGCGGCGGTAGTAGAATTGACAGTCAAATTCCCAGGTGTAACCCATGCCACCATGGGTCTGAATGTTCTCTTGGGTTGCGTAAAGTGAAGCTTGGATAGCAGCGACTCGGGCGGTAGCTGCTGCCAATGGGAGCTGCTCGCTACTGCTTGCTAGGGCCCAGGCGCCGAAATAAGCATTGCTGCGCGCAAGGGTGTTTTTAACGTACATACCAGCTAGTTTATGCTTTATCGCCTGAAAAGACCCAATCGCCCTACCGAACGCATAGCGCTGCTTGGCGTAGTCACAGGCAGTTTCTAAAGCCTTGTCTGACAGCCCAATCTGTTCCCACGCAAACAGCACAGCAGCACGATCGAGCAATGTTTCCAGTTGGGACCACTCGACCGTACTGCCCATAGTTTCAGCACAGGCGTTATCAAAGGTGACAAGGCTGTGGTCGCGACTGAAATCCAACGTGCGCACGGATGTCAGTGTGATGGCAGGCTGGTCTAGCTCACACGCACAGAGGAGAAGCTCCCCAGTCGTATTTTTGGCAGTCGTAATGAGTAGCTGGGCACTACGCGCATCGGGGACAGGTGCTTTTTTTCCCTTTAAAACACCATCTGCAAACGCGAGCTTTGTGTCTTCTTCGGTAGCGGCTCCAGAGCCTTCGGTGAGTGCAAATGTGGCGATCAGTTCACCGCTGGCTAATTTGGGGAGCCACCGCGTTTTCTGCTCGTCACTGGCGAAGGTTAGCAAGGCCTCCGTCGCTAAATAAACCGATGAAGAAAAGGGCAGGGGTGCGACGGCGCGGCCCATTTCTTCGGCAATAATAGCCAGCTCATAGTACCCCAAACCCAGACCGCCATAGTTTTCTGGAATAGTGGTAGCGGTCCAGCCCATCTCCACAACCTTCTGCCACAGCGGCTGATCATATGCGACGTCGCTGTCGAGTACCTGTCGTACGCTGCTTGGTGGGCAGTGCTGAGATAAGAAACCCCGCGCTTGCTCTCGCAACATCAGTTGTTCGTCAGAGAATTCGAAATTCATACCTACCTCAACATGCTAAAAGAGAATCCAATAACCACGGGGATTGTCCCTCAACGATAGCAGAAAGTTTACCGCTCACCTGTCTCTTCGACTAAGGTGATGACCTACTTTTGGAGTATGCGGCTATGAATTTTGCCTCTGATAACAACGCTCCGGTAGCGCCGGCTATTCTGGAAGCAATAATTGATGCTAACAGCGGCGTTCGGGCCGCTTATGGTGTGGACAGCGAGTGTGAGGAAGCTCGAACTATGCTCTGCGAGGTTTTTGAGGCGGACGTATCGGTGTACTTCTTAGCTACCGGTACAGCGACAAACAGTCTTGGCTTAGCAGGCGTTACCCCTCCCTATGGCACAGTGCTGTGTAGCGACGTGGCTCATATTCATCTCGATCAATGTGGTGCACCCGAATTTTTCACTGGTGGTGCAAAACTGCAATCCTTGCCGTCAAAAGCGGGGAAATTACTCCCCTCTACGGTTGATGATTATGTAACACAAAGGCCATTGTTGGGGCCTCACAGAACGCCCATGAGTGTCCTCTCGCTCTCCCAGGCGACAGAAGCGGGTACAGTTTATTCGGCACACGAATTGACAGAGCTTGCCAGTGTGGCAAGTCGTCATGGGTTACGCCTACATGTTGACGGCGCACGCTTTGCCAACGCGTTGGTTGCAACAGGCGCAACCCCTGCAGAGCTATCGTGGAAGGCGGGTGTTGACATTTTATCGTTCGGTGCCACTAAAAATGGTTGCATGGCAGCTGAAGCACTACTTATTTTCGATCCATCGTTGTGTGAAGCCATCGAATTTCGACGAAAGCGTGCGGGCCATCTGTGGTCAAAAGGACGGTATTTGGGTGCGCAATTTAAAGGTTATCTGGCTAATGACACGTGGTTGGACCTGGCTGGTCATGCCAACCATATGGCTACCCGATTAGCGGAAGGTTTGGTAAGCACTGCGGGTTTATCGCTGGCCTATCCATGTGAGGTTAATGAAGTGTTTGTCAATTTTCCGAGATCAATGGCCGATGCTCTGACCCAAGCAGGTGCTGTATTTTACCCTTGGGTTTGTCCGGGGCTTGGGCCCGACCTGCAGGTTTACCGGCTCATTACCAGTTGGAACACGACAGAGCGCGACGTCGATGCGTTTTTGCATCTGGCTAGCCGATTTAGCTGATTAGCAGGGACATCGGCGAGGATCATTGAAAACGCCGTGAAAGTTTTATGTAGTCACCAAGACATTAAACTTCAGTTTGCGCTACTTGGGGGCTAGTTGAACGGCGGAATTACAGCGGTTCGATGTGTGCCAGCCAATCCTGTTGCGCCGCACGTTCTGCCAGACACTCTGCGAGTTCTTCGCTGCGCGCTGCCACTTCCCGCCAGATAGTGACTCGCCTGTCGTAGTCGCGACTATACCGTTTGAAATCTGATCTATCGGGTATCTTTTTGCCGGGCAGAGAAGCAATCCAAGCTTCGGTGGGATGTATAACCAAGTAGTTATTGCGATGACCGGGTTTTCGCCAAGGTAATGCTTTGTCCAGCCAGCCGGAGACAAACCGGCTGGAGAAATGCGGCATGAAGACTACGCCATCGTTGGTGAACGGTAGATCGATGTGATAGTCGATCAAACCACCATCTCGATAGCCAGGTCTAGCATCTACGGTCACCGAGTTAAGCACATAGGGAATTGATCCGCTTGCCAGTAGCGCGCTGATACCATTATTAGGTGTGAGTGCGAAGGTTTGATGGTTGAACCCAGCAAATGTGCTGAAGGGTAATGGGTCACGAGGGTCCGCAAACACATGCCGGTGTAAATGTCCGCCCAGTTTTTCACGATGTAAAAAGTTGCTTAGCGTTGCCCAAGTAAAGCCCGCGGTAAGTGCGAGGCGTTGGTCGCTTGCGATAAGATGCTGACAGTGTGCAGTGATGATGTGTAGGCGGATCCAAGGGTGACTAAGTAGATTGTCTACCCCCGTCCTGCCGATAACAGACTGTAAAATAGACCGCCCCATGTCGGTAATCTCAGCGCGATCGGGTTTCTCGCTAAAGGCCTGTTCAATATACAACTGCTCTAGCAGCGCGATAGCCTGTGTGGCGTCCGGTTGGGCGGCGGCGGCAAAACGCCAGCTACCAATCGATGACCCGACGGCCGGTAGAGGGGTCGATCGCTCAGTGAGCCAATGACCGAACAGCCATTTATCGATGCCAGCTAAAACCAGCCATTTCGGACCGCCAGCCGCACCGGCGAGCGCACCGAGGGAGCTGGGTGTTACGCCATATTCTTGAATGTAACGTATCGCGCCCGGGCCCGCCTTAAAGGCCAGTGGCAACGCCGCTGAGGATGGGCTCATGCTTTCATTTCCCTGGTGAGGCGCCTGTTCCAGTTATTCTGGATAGGTTGTTCTGGATAGGTTGTGGTGGTCAAGGGTTGACTCGTCTCAAGTTTGGCCATTGTATCCTCTAGGTAACGCGACCAAAACCGTAAACAGGGTGGCTGATTTTGCACCGCGGTTTTACCTGTTTAGCGATCGTTTTCTGATCGTAATCGATGATTACAACGGCCAATGCTCGAAATACCCAGTGCTGCGCCTGCTGAGAGGCTTGGACTCTGATAACTGTTGCTAGAAGCGAAAATATCAAAAATGCGGGTGATTTTGGCCTAGGTGTTGATTTTGAAGAGAGCTTCGCTATACTCCACGCCCTCGCGCCCGTAGCTCAGCTGGATAGAGTACCTGACTACGAATCAGGCGGTCGCACGTTCGAATCGTGCCGGGCGCGCCATATATCGCATACAGTACTGCAAACACAAAAGCCTCGCCCATTTGGTGGGGCTTTTTTATAGATCGCTTATTGATGAGTCCCTTGTTTGCTGGTCACTCGCTTATAGGTCGCTCGCGGTTATTGGTTCAAATGTGTGTCATTACAGGTGATGTTCATGTGGCTTTCAGTGAAAGTTGGACGCGTGTGCAAAGGAATCGTAACAGATTTGCTGGTGTCCGTTCACTGAGATCCAGATGGCGAGCGGCTGAGCCTTAGGGTAAAGTCTTAAGTGTGTGCGTTGTAAGAGCGTGTAGCCATGCTGGTTAGCCTGCCCACTAATCAATCGCCATTCGATCGCTATGTAAGACTATTTTTGGGTCTTTCACTCGCAATCTTGACGGCGCCCGGTATGCCCTTTCTTGAGGGTGTTGTGCTCAAGTACATCTTGTTTGTGTTCGCGTTGGCCAATGTGTTTGCGTCGCTAACAGGCTGGTGTGCGGGTTACGCATTATTTGGTTACTCCACGTGTAAATCGCAAATAGCTGAACGCGCCCTAACCCTTGCAGATGCAGAAAATTTCTCTCCTGACGAGCTTGCCCAAAGTACTCGCTCGCTACGCCGCTTAGTTACAACAAGCGTTGTCATTATTTTACTGTTCTCCGCTGTAGCGTATCTGTATGACGCGTGGCGCGACGCGCGAAATCTTGGATTTGAGCGTGACACACGACTTGCTTCCTTGGGTGCCGATGAGCTCTTGGACGACGCAATATTGGCGGGCAAACAATCTTTTGAGTATGGCCTAGCGCTTTCCCCCGCAGCTATAAGAGAATTAGAACAGGGATTGCCCCAGTACTTTAGTGGCCGGCCGGCGTTGGTAGTGTTACTGAGTGGTGTGAAGCATGCTCAATCGCGCACAGAACTCATCTATGCGAGTGATAGCTACGACGCCGCTACCCTAGAAGAGGCTTATCAAGCCTTCCTTGCTGCAAGATCAACAGAGTTGACGTCTTTTTACGTGGATTTCCAACCATTTGTAGCTACTTCTGTCGCCGCTGCGCCCATAGACGGTCTTGAGGTTCAGGTGCTTCTGCCGGCTTCGGATACCCAAGCCGCCGTTGTGAGTGCACTCTCACGGGCCGCCATCGTTATCGCGATTTACGTGTGGACGGTTGGCTGGCTCACTTTCCTGCTTATTCGTGCAGTCAGCGATCGTGTTGATCGATCTAATCAATTGATAAAATTGGCTTTTGATAGATTGGCTAACCAGCGCGATGTGTTAGAGACCATGGTGACTCACCGGACGCAGGAGTTGGAGCGCGCCAAGATCGAAGCAGAGTCCGCGAGCCACGCTAAAAGTGCTTTTCTAGCCAACATGAGCCATGAGATTCGCACACCACTCAATACCGTAATTGGGATGACGCAACTAGCACTTGATACTGACTTGCCGGGGCGTGTGAAGCGGCAGCTCAGTTCGGCGAACACTTCGGCGAACATGTTGCTCGGTATTATTAACGACATTCTTGATTTCTCAAAAATAGAAGCGGGAAAACTTCAGCTTGATATCCAACCCTTTGATTTAGAAGCAGCGCTCGCCAGTGTTCTGGATATATTACGCCTTAAGGCCGAGGAGAAAGGCATTGAATTGATGTGTGAAATAGATCCTTCGCTGCCCAAAGTGGTGTTGGGAGATAGACTGAGGTTCTGCCAGATTCTCTCTAATCTTGGAAGCAACGCACTCAAATTCACCGAATCTGGCGGCGACGTACTGGTGGCGCTGTCATTGGCACACAGTGACACGCACCTCTTACGTCTTCATGGTCAGGTTATCGATAATGGTATTGGCATCTCCGAACAAGAGCAGCTCGGCTTGTTCAAGGATTTTTCACAAGCGGATGCATCTACGACAAGACGCTTCGGCGGCACTGGGCTTGGCCTTGCTATTAGTAAGTCCCTTGTCGACTTAATGAATGGATCGATATGGGTGGACAGTGAGTTAGGTAACGGCAGCACCTTTCACTTTACATTGGAGTTTGGATGCGACGCCCAGCAATCGACTATCCCGGCTTACACAGACATTCCTTACAAGCGCATTCTGGTGGTCGATGATAACGCCAACGGTCGAGCAGTCTTGAAACAGCAATTATCTGTTTATCCAAACACTCAGGTTGATTCGGTATCGCGAGGCTCAGCGGCCATCAAAGCACTTAGAATACACGATAAGGACGACGATCAGTACGATCTGGTATTCATAGATTGGCAGATGCCTGATTTAGACGGTCTTGAAACGATTGAACTTATCACTAGCGATACCCAAATAACGCGGGTACCAAAGTTCGTACTGATCTCTGCCTATGGTGGTGTGGATATGCAAGATCCTAGTAGCGGCGCTGCGTTATTGGCGACATTGAGTAAGCCAATATTACCAACGGATCTGGACCGAGTGTTACACGCCGTACCGCGAGCACATGAGCCGTCTGCGCTTGGTCGTGGACAGTTAGCTTCCGAGGCCGAGGAAAAACTGGCGGGGAAACATATTCTTTTGGCTGAGGACAATGCCTTTAACCAGGAATTAATGTGTGACATTTTTGAGGATTTGGACGTTGTATTAACGGTGGTCGACAATGGTATTGAGGCTATCAAGGCACTTCAATCATCGCATTATGATTTGGTGCTTATGGATGGCCAAATGCCAATCATGGATGGTTACACCGCAACGCAGAAAATTCGTGAAAACGCGGCATACAAGTCCCTGCCTATTATTGCGTTGACAGCCAATGCAATGGAGCATGATCGCGCACGTTCATTAGAAGCGGGCATGAATGACCATATTAGTAAGCCGATTGACGTTGAAGCCATGATAGAGACACTAGCTCGCTGGATCAGCGCTACAACCCAAAGCTAATTGCACAGGAACCAACAATACTATGCTGTCCTTTTTCCGAAGTCTCGCAACGGTATTAATTGTCGTAACAACGATGAACGCAAAAGCAGAAATACGCGATCCGGTTGAGCAGCGCATTATTACGTGGGTGGATGCACACAGTGACGACGCAATTTCGTTGCTGGCGGAGACGGTTAATATCAGCAGCGGCACCATGAATCATGCGGGTATAAGGTCAGTGGGTGCTGTGATGAAGGCTCAGTTTGATGCTCTCGGTATGGAAACAGAATGGATTGACATGCCTCAAGCGGTGAATCGCGCCGGACACCTTCTTGCACGTAAAAATGGCAGCAGCAAAAAATTTTTATTGATTGGTCATTTAGATACCGTGTTCGAGGCCGATGATACTTTCCAGCAATTCTCACGTGATGGGAATATTGCTACTGGGCCAGGTATTGCTGACATGAAGTCGGGCAATGTTATTTTGCTTTATGCACTCAAAGCGCTCGCTGCTGTGGATGCTCTTGAAAATTTAGCAGTCACAGTTGTGTTGACGGGCGACGAGGAGTCCACGGGAAAACCCTTGTCAATTTCGCGGAGAGACCTTATCGAGGCGGGGCAGTGGGCGGACATAGCGCTGGGGTTCGAGAATGCTATTTATGAACAAGGCAGTGATTGGGCGACCATTGCCCGCCGAAGTTCGAGTAATTGGACATTGGAAACCACGGGCAGACAAGCCCACTCTTCGGGTGTTTTTAGTGATGCGGTAGGTGCCGGCGCTATTAATGAAGCGGCGCGTATTTTGAGTCGATTTTACGGTGAGGTGCGCGGCGAATATGGACTGACCTTCAATGCCGGTACCATTCAAGGTGGCACCACTGTCGATTACGATGGCCAGACAAAACGTGGCTCAACCTTTGGTAAGACCAACGTCGTGCCGAGCAGGGTGGTTGTCGATGGAGGTATTCGCACCTTGTCTAATGAGCAGCTTGAACGGACTCGGGCACGCATGGAGGCTATTGTCGAAGATCATCTGCCACACACATCAGCCACGATTCGCTTTGTGGAGAGTTACCCGGCTATGCCGCCCACTGATGGCAATCGCGCTCTTGCTGAACAGTTGTCATCCATCAATATGGCATTAGGACGCGGTCCTATGAAAATATGGGATCCAATGAAGCGCGGTGCCGCTGATATCGCTTTTGTGGCCCCCTATACCGATGCGCTTGCTGGTCTGGGTGCATTAGGGGAGGGTAGTCACACGCCTCATGAAAGCCTAGAACTGGATTCAATGACCTTGGCTATAACACGTGCTGCGCTGTTGATTTTACGCACTGCCCACTAGTTTGACCGGTGCCCTAGTAGTTAAGCGAGAATCTATCGGGTGTTTTTTCAATAATGATGAACGTGATCTGCGAGTTTTGAGACTATGAAGCGATTCCTTAAACAAACACTGTTCCCTCTGTTGATGTGTGTTGCTACACCGCTCTCTGCGGGCTCGTTTACAACCACGATGGTCGCCGATTTTGATAAGCCATGGTCAATGACGTTCCTTCCCGATGGCCGTCTGCTTGTTACTGAGCGCGATGGGATATTAAAACTTGTCACATTAGCGGATGAACCAAACCTAGGGGTGTCCTCGACGGTGGTGGTGACCGGATTGCCGGCGGTAGATGCCGGTGGGCAGGGAGGACTAGGTGATGTGGCGTTACATCCAAACTTTGAGAGCAATGGCTGGGTATACCTTAGCTACGCTGAAGCGGGTGTGGGTGACACTCGGGGAGCTGCTGTGGCCCGGGGTCGACTTGTCGAATTTGACGATCAGGTAAAACTTACCGATCTCGAGGTAATTTGGCGCCAGTATCCTAAGGTGTTTGGCCGCGGGCATTACGGCCATCGCTTGCTATTCGATACCTCGGGCTTTCTTTGGATAAGTTCCGGCGATCGCCAAAAGTTTACGCCGGCTCAAGATATGCAGAGTAATATGGGAAAGGTGTTGCGCCTCAACGATGATGGCAGTGCACCGAGCGATAATCCTTTTGTGGATCATTTAAGCGTTAATCCTTTGGTTGATGACGAAGCGGTATTCAGCCAAATTTGGTCGCTCGGGCATCGCAACCCCTTGGGTATGGATTTTGATGAGAGAGGCAACCTTTGGGAAGTAGAAATGGGTCCCGCGGGTGGTGATGAGCTCAATCTGATTATGCGTGCTGCTAACTACGGTTACCCTGTCGTCTCCAATGGTAAACACTACGATGGTCGAGATATTCCTAATCACGACACTCGACCCGAGTTTCCCGCTCCGGTCATCACCTGGACGCCCGTTATTTCACCCGGAGATTTAATGATATACCGAGGCAAGCAATTCCCCTGGCAGGGGAATGCGCTCGTTGCCGGATTGTCTTCGAAAGCGCTTGTGCGCGTCTCGCTAACCGAGCCTGTACCCCGAGAGGTGGAAAGATTTGATATGGGGATGCGTATTCGTAGTCTCGTTGAGGGAGCGGACGGCGCGATTTGGGTGCTTGAAGATGAGCGTCGCGATAGTTTGGGTCGACTTTTTAAGCTCGAATGGCGCGAGGAGTAAATCGCCTTTGTCAGATAAAACTGCGTGAGATTGAATTAGTGGCGCTTCATATTGTGCTCTACCAGCCAGAGATCCCACCCAACACGGGGAATATTATTCGACTCTGTGCCAATACAGGCGCTGATCTTCACATTGTAGGCCCGATGGGTTTCGTACTTGACGATAAACGACTTCGCCGAGCGGGTCTTGATTATCACGAATACGCTAACGTGCAATCGTGGTCGTCCTTAATGGCTTATTGTCAGGCCAATCCCGATCGTCGATTGGTTGCAGTGGAGACTCCGGGTGACACCTATCACTCAGAATTTAGCTACCAACCGAGCGACGCATTGCTGTTTGGTTCAGAGACTCGAGGTTTACCTACAGAGGTATTAATGCATATACCTCGTGATCAAATCGTGAAGGTACCAATGTTGCGCGATAGCAGAAGCTTGAATCTTTCGAATTGCGTTGCCATCGTGGTTTACGAAGCTTGGCGGCAGCTTGGCTATGACGGCGCTGCATAAGCACGCGGCACAAATTTGGGTCTAGCTGCCTATCGTTTTGCTTTAATGGGCCCGTGTTAGCTGAGATTGTGCTTTCAATGGTGCATCGTCCCTTTGGCGATAGCGATCCTGGCAAGGGACGGTTTTGATAGCGTTAACAATCAGTCAGCGGCTAATCAGCGAAATCGGTCACGAAGTTCGTTCTTTCTGATTTTTCCCGTAGATGTTTTAGGTAGCTCGCCAAATATAATTTTCTTGGGTCGTTGAAAACCGGCTAACGATGCGCGCGCATGGTAAATGAGCTCTGCTTCGGTGATTTCGCCTGCTTTGTCAGAAAGTTCTACAAATGCACAGGGAACTTCTCCCCATTTCTCATCAGGCATGGCTACTACTGCTACCAAGCTTACCGCCGGGTGACTGTAGAGCGCGTTTTCCACTTCGATTGACGATATGTTTTCGCCGCCCGAGATAATAATGTCCTTCGAACGATCTTTAATCTCAATATAACCGTCGGCGTGTTGTACCGCTATGTCACCCGACCAGAACCAACCTCCCTTGAATGCTTGCGCCGTATCTTCAGGTCGTTTCAGGTAGCCCTTCATAACGATATTGCCGCGAAACGCCACTTCACCTTGTGTAGTGCCGTCCCAGGGTACGGGGTCCGCTGTCACAGGATCGAGTACGAGTACGTCTTCTTCGAGTTCGTATGCCACACCTTGGCGTGCTTTCAATGTGGCTTGCTCGCTCGGTGGAAGTGCCTTCCAAATTTGCTTTTCAGCACAAACCACAGCGGGCCCGTATACCTCGGTTAGGCCGTAAACATGAGTAACGCTAATGCCCATAGATTCCATTGCCGAAATGACTGATGCAGGTGGTGGTGCAGCTGCGGTCATCATCTTTACCGGTTGGTCAAAGGTCTGTCGCTCGTCTTCAGAGGCCGCTGCGATCATAGACATAATGATAGGAGCCCCGCATAGATGGGTTACCCCGTGCTGGTTAAATGCTTGATAAATACCAGCAGCAGTGGGACTGCGTAGGAAAACGTGTGTGCCGGCCAATAGTGTGATGGTCCAAGGGAAGCACCACCCGTTACAGTGAAATAAGGGTAGCGTCCACAAGTAAATAGGGTGATGTGGCATAGACCAAGTCACTACATTATTGACGGCATTGGTCCATGCGCCGCGGTGAGAGTAGACAACGCCCTTAGGCTGGCCTGTCGTACCTGATGTGTAATTAAGTGATAACGCATCCCACTCGTCATCGGGGAGTGCGTAAGTGAAATCGTCGGAGCCCTCGTCCAGTAAGGCTTCGTAGGTGATATCGCCTATTCGTTCGCCCCCAGGACCTTCGCTGTCCTCGATATCGATCACTAACGGCTGCCTACCTGACAAGGCGATAGCTTCCCGTGCTACAGCTGAAAATTCGGTATCTACGAGTAAAACTTTCGCCTCGCCGTGCTCAAGGATATAGCCCAGTGTTTTAGCGTCGAGTCGTATGTTGTTAGCGTTCAAGACAGCCCCCAACATCGGTACTGCAAGAGTACACTCAAGCGCCTCGGGAATGTTGGGAGCAATCAGTGCTACCGTATCGCCCTTACGCACGCCCCGTTGTGACAACGCTGAAGCAAGCCTGCGGCAGCGCTGGTCGACTTCATGCCAGTTTCTTCTGATCCGGCCGTGAATTTGTGCAGGTAGCTCAGGATGTACCCGCGCCACTCTCTTGAGAATGGAAAGTGGTGACATCGGCGTGAAGTTGGCAGATGTTTTGTTGAGTTCAGGTCCTTGATACATCATTTACCACTCCATTCGGGTATGGGTTGCTTATTGATAAACGCTGTAATACCTGCATCGGCATCGCTCGTCATCATATTACTGGCCATGGCTTCGCCAGCTAGTTTATAGGCATCTTCCAGTTTCATGGTGGCTTGATCGTAGAATGCGCGCTTACCAAGTCGTATGGCTGCCGGCGATTTAGCAGCAATGGCAATGGCGAGTTCTCGAGTTGCATCGGCAAGGTGACTGCCGCTGACAACTTTATTAACGAGGCCGATGTCAGCCGCTCGGTGGGCATTAATGAACTCACCAGTGAACAGCATTTCCAAGGCGTGTTTGCGTGAAACATTACGCGATAACGCCACCATTGGTGTAGAGCAAAACAAACCAACATTAATGCCAGAGGTAGCAAACGTTGCCTCATCACTAGCGACAGCGAGGTCACAGCTGGCAACCAGTTGACAGCCAGCTGCTGTAGCAACACCACTTACCTCGGCGATAACGGGTTGCGGTAAGCGAACAAGACGCAGCATCATGTGCGAGCAAATTTGAAATAATTCAAGGAAGTAATCGCGCCCTCCGTCAGAGTCGCCACGATGGTCGATCATTTCTTTGAGGTTGTGTCCCGCGCAAAAATGCTTGCCGGCGCCCCGTAAAATAACAACCCGTACTGAGCTGTCGTCTGTAATGCTGTCTAGTTGCGAACAGAGTGCAGCCATCATAGATTCCGAAAGTGCGTTGATGGCGCTGGCATTATTGAGGGTGAGCGTAGCGATACCTTCTTTATCATCGCGGGAAACGAGTTCAGTTATCGACATGGACCCTCTGTTAACTCCGCAGGCATATGGCTGCGTCGATTCTATGACCTAGAACGTCGTTTTTATCGCAGGCTTTACGATTGTTCAATGCTGTATTGCTATCGTTTGGTAGGAAGGTCAATGGAACCATGTTATAGAACAACCACTGGGACCAATATCTGAGCACCAACAGGGAGCGCTATGACAGTAAACGCTGGGCGATGGATCTGTTTTGTAAGTCACCCGATTCACAATCGTCTAGTCATCGTGGCCGCCAGCTCAAGATGTTGCAATCTGCAATTTGACGGGGAATGCGATGAAGGATCTAAAATGCGGGTTAAAATTCCTCTTGATCCCTTCGATTAGGGCGCGCTTTACCGTAGTCTTCTGACATACCAACTAAAATACGAGAATAAGTTATGGCATCTGCTAACCCTGATGTGTCGTCGTCTGTGGCGTCGGTTTCTGGCAAACGCTATCCAGTGGCGTTCTCAGTGATGACCACTGTGTTTTTCATGTGGGGTTTTATTACTTGTTTAAATGACATCCTGATTCCACACCTGAAAAGTTCGTTTGATCTCAGTTATACCCAAGCAATGCTTGTTCAATTTTGTTTTTTTGGCGCTTACTTTGTTTGCTCTGTTCCAGCCGGCAAGCTTTTGCATCGCGTGGGTTATAAGCGAGGCGTCATCATTGGCTTGTGCATTGCGGGTGTCGGTGCGCTCATGTTCTATCCCGCTGCGCAGTATCGAACCTACGTCATCTTCCTCGCCGCACTGTTTGTGCTCGCGTCAGGTATTACGCTTCTACAAGTAGCTGCCAATCCTTACGTGGTTGCACTTGGCCCTGCTAACACGGGTCCCAGCCGCTTGAATTTGGCACAGGCGTTTAACTCTCTGGGAACCACCGTCGCGCCAATCATTGGCGGGGCACTTATTTTTGGTGGTGTGGAGGCAATCGACGCAGCTGCAGGTGCAGAATCAGTCAAGGTTCCCTATGTGGGTCTGGCAATTGCGCTTGTTATGATTGCGGCCGTGCTCAGTATGATCAAAATGCCTTCATTGCAGGATGAGGATACTCAGGATCAGTCTGCAGCAACACTTTCAGAAGCGCTTGGGCAAAAACATTTGCTCTATGGCGCCATCGCTATTTTCTTATACGTTGGCGGAGAAGTATCTATTGGTAGCTTCTTGGTGAGCTTTATGGCTCAACCCGATGTTGCCGGTCTTACCGAGGCAACTGCTGCGAACTATGTAGCGCTGTATTGGGGAGGCGCTATGGTAGGTCGGTTTTTGGGTTCGGCGCTAATGACGCGTATTGCGCCCGGTTTATTGTTGGCGGTACATGCGTTACTCGCAGTACTGTTGGTGGCGACCGCTACAACTTCCAGCGGAACCCTCGCCATGTATGCGATTTTGGCTGTAGGCTTGTGTAACTCTATTATGTTTCCGACTATTTTCTCATTGTCGTTACATGGTTTGGGCCGTTTAACCAGCGCCGGTTCTGCGGCCCTTTGCCTCGCGATTGTCGGCGGTGCTCTGGTGCCATTGCTACAGGGTGTTGTAGCCGATGTGGCAGGACTTCGTACCGCATTTATCGTTCCGGCACTGTGTTACGTGTACATCGCATGGTTCGGTTTTAGGGGCTCACAGCCACTCAATACTCACTAAGCGACCCTCAAAGCGGACATGGGTATGCACCTCATTAGATGCTGCTACTGTTCTCCTGGGGCGTGCAAGCCATCATTTGAAAGTCTGCGCCGACAAAGCCGTGTGTCTATCCACTCGATTGGGTGATAACCAAATCCGCCCGGTTGAGCCGTCTTTGTCGCGCAGCACCGACTTTGCTCCCATCTTTGACCTTCTTCTCTTCTCGCTCGACTAAATGAGACGCATTCGCGGAAATCCATTTTGGCTGTACGAGCACAGTGGTGAACGCGTAAAATTAGAGCCATTAGGGGTGACCGACAGTGAATTTGTCGCTCCAATGAGAGACGAGTTAAAAGTTTAAAAAAGCGTCAAGAGCTAAACTACATGCGGCTGTTATTGGTAGAAGACGATCACGATTTATCGCGAGCTGTTGAAAAAGCACTTACCGCAGAGGGTTATACAGTAGATGCTGTCTCTACCGGAGAAGGCGCATTGTTTTTGGCATCCAAGACCGATCCCGAGGCGGTCATTCTTGATCTGGGTTTACCCGATGTAGATGGCCTTAGTGTGTTGTTATCAATACGCCGTCTGCGATCGACTGTTCCCGTACTTATTTTGACTGCTCGCGATAGCGTAAATGATCGGGTAGGAGGCCTTGACGCAGGCGCCGATGACTACCTAACAAAACCCTTCGAAATACCTGAGCTTATTGCACGCTTACGGGCCATTACGCGCAGACTGAGTGGGCGAACCGCGAATAAGCTAGAGGTGGGCGAGGTCACTCTCGATGTTGATGCGCATACCGTTTTACTAGGCGGCGAACCTGTAGAGCTTTCGGGGCGAGAATATGCGCTATTGCAAACATTTATGGAAAATAGTGCTCGCCTGCTCACGCGTGAGCAATTGGAAGGTTCACTTTATGCATGGGGCGATGAAGTGGCTAGCAATGCCATCGAAGTGCATATCCACAGCTTGCGTAAGAAGTTGGGTAAATCATTTATTAAAACGGTCCGAGGTATTGGTTACGGCGTGGGTATGAAGTGAGGTCGATCAAACGCTTCCTTACGGTTGTAACCCTGGTTGCCATCATCTTGGTGACTTTTGTAGCCATTGTACAAGGCTATAGAAAGGGAATTGAGCAAACGCAACAGCAATTGGACGACCAGCTGCTCCTGACTGCGCGTCTGTTAGCAGGCACTTCTGGAGTACAAAATAATATATCGCTGGGAGATTCAGGTATCCATTATCAGCGGTTTAACGCTGAGGGTGTCGTGCTGGATCGCTCGCTCAACGGCCCCGATATGCCAGATTTCGATGCCAGCCTTGATGGTGTTGTTGATATGAGTTTCGATGGGCGTCGTTGGAGGGTTCTGAATCTTTGGTCTGATGACAAGTCTCTGATGGTGCAGGTGGCAGAACCGGTAGGTGACCGTTTTATGCTTGCCGAACAGATCGTCAATGCAACCTTGTTGCCAATTCTCATGGGCATGCCGGTATTGGCGCTAATGACATGGGTCATTATTGCCGTGGGACTTAGACATCTTGAAGCCCTAGCACGAGCCGTATCGCAACGGGGGACAGATAATTTAAATCGCATCGATATGCCGGGCGTACCCAGCGAGCTTGAAAGTGTGGTGGTGAGTATGAATGCTATGCTTGCACAAATTGACCATTCGTTCGAGCGCGAGCGTCGATTTGCGAGTGATGCGGCTCATGAACTGCGAACGCCAATTAGCGCCTTGAAGGTGAACGTTCACAATCTCAGTAAAGTGCTACAAAACAGCCCTGATCTCGAAGACCTCAGTAAAAGTTTGACACGCATGTCGCACATGATTGATCAGCTGCTGCTTTTATACCGGACCAGCTCTGAAAATCTTCGTAACGAGTTTCAGGACATTAATCTATACACGCTGTGTCAAACCGTCATACGCGATCGATACCAAACGATTGCGCAGAGAGACCAGGATATCGAGTTGAATGGTGATCCGTTATGGATTGCGGGCAATGAATTTGCTTTGTCGGCTATGATTTCCAATCTCGTCGACAATGCCAGTAAATACACTGCCCCCGGCGGCTTCATCAGGGTCAATCTAAACGTGGCTGCGGGATGTAGTACGTTGTCGATAGAGGATAATGGCGCGGGTATACCGGACCCGCTACGCAAGCGTGTACTCGACCGTTTTTTTAGAGTTAATAGTGGGTCCTCGATTCAGGGGTGTGGTTTAGGTCTCAGTATCGTGCAACATGTAGCGGCCTTACATCATGCGGCATTGGCAATCGAGAGCTCGTCGTTTGACACGGGCACTCGTGTATCGTTGTCATTCCCACAGTACACATGAGGTTAGAGCTTATGAGCTGGATCACACGTGTTTGCTTTGGTTGTTGGTATGGAATCATCATAGCCAGTGTCGCTTATGGGGCGACGCCAACCATTGAGCTACGGATAGAGAATCATATTTTTGTGCCCGATATCATTGAAATACCTGCCGCACAGAAAGTCAGGCTCATGGTTATTAACGTTGACCCCACGCCAGAAGAATTTGAGAGCTACGAACTGAATCGCGAAAAAGTCATCGCAGGCGGACGAAAGGCCGCTATTTTCGTTGGACCACTCGCTCCCGGTGATTACCCCTTTTTTGGTGAATTCAATCCAAGAACAGCCCAAGGTGTAGTTCGAGTTCTCGAGAGCAATTCACCATGAATTTGGATGCGATCATCATTGTTTTGCGCGAGGTTCTCGAGGCAGCAGTTCTGGCCAGCCTGTTGCTTGCCCTAGCGCAGCGCCTAGCACTCGGACGTATATGGTTTTGGTCTTCTCTAAGTATTGGTGGGGTGATGGCATGGCTCTATGCCGATGCTATTGGTTGGATCAGTGAGTTGTGGGATTACTCTGGGCAAGAAGTTTTAAATGCAACTATGCAGATCGCTATTTTCGCGGCGTTTTGCTTTTTATTATTCATACTTAGACACGCTGACGGTCGACGAGGCAATTTATCTGCGGCGGCAGCCGTGATAATTGGCCTTGCACTTGTACGAGAGCTTTCTGAAATCTTGCTTTATTTACAAAGCTACCTAGTTCAAGACGCCAATGCGCTGCCAATTATCCTGGGTAGTGCAGTCGGTTTTGCCACGGGTGTGAGTGTTGGCGTTATGTTGTACTTCGTAACCCTTTGGGTGGTCGATTGGCAGCGAGCACAGACGGTTATTCTCTCGGTTTTAAGTGTAGTTGTAGCGGGTATCTTAATGCAGGCGGTGTCTCTACTGATGCAGGTAGATCGTTTGCCTCAGGTTAGCGCATTGTGGGATACCGGTGATGTGATCGACGAGCGTTCCACCTTGGGTCAACTCCTCTATGCGTTAATTGGCTATGAGGCAACGCCCACGGTTTGGCATATGACAGTCTATGTGAGCGCATTGTTGGTCATGCTTTTTTTGATGCGCTCACCGAAACGCGTCGAACTATGAATCGAATTACCTCGTTTTGCCTAATGCTACTGAGTTGGTCCACTGTTCAACCGGCGCAAGCTGATGGTAGTAGTGTGGGACAAATATACGCGCCTTACGTACAGCCGCTCGAGAAAGAACTTGAGCTAGTGGCGGTTTATGATGAACGCTCGAACGCAAGCCTGGTGCCAGCCAGTCATTGGACCAAAGTGGGTTATGGCACCGCGCTTTGGGAGCGCTTTTATACTGAAGTCGCGATCACCCGCACGATTGCCGAAGATGATAGGTACACGACGGTAGAACTAGAGGGCATTTGGCAGCTGACCGAGCAAGGCGAGTACGACAGTGATTGGGGCGTGCTGTTTGAGTTGGAGACCAGTTTTGCTCGAAGTGCCAACGAATTTACTGTCGGTTTGCTTAATAGTCGTGACTGGGGCCGTTGGACGGTGCTGGCGAATGCAACCGTCGCTTTGGAGTGGGGGGAGGATGTCCGTAATGAGTTTGAAACGGCACTTGCTGTCCAAACGCGTTATAGAGCCGGTCAAGCCCTAGAGCCCACTCTCGAATTTTTCGCCGCGCAAGATACCTTATGTCTTGGGCCTGGGTTAACCGGAATTATAAAATTAAATGGACCCCAGCAATTGCGCTGGAATACCGCAATTTTGGCGGGCTTAGATAGCAATACCGAATTTAGTTTCAAGCTAGAATTTGAGTACGAGTTTTTTTAAATAGCTCAATTTCAATCACTGACTAGCCATTTTCCCTTAAGTTAGGCTTAATCTTCATTTGACACACTCATTGCTCCAATCATTATGGAGCGCGAAATGAGCGTTGATACCGGGATTTCAGAAGTAGCCGCTGACTTGTCAGCACTCCTAGCTCAGACCTTGCCTCTCAGTCGCCCCGAGATGCAGCAGTCAATTCTCAGTCCTGTCGCTAGGCTTTCAACGCACGTAACCCCTAGCTTGTTTCATGTGTATTGCTGTAATGACAGTGTTTCGCTGCAGGCTTCTTCAGCGCGATTCATACGTGCGCAGTATTGGCAGAGTCACCAGGCAACGTTGACGACGCTCATGTACCAGCGCTTCGCGCTGCTAGATTACTGCGATATGCCGTGTGCGGTTGTAGGGGTAAAGCGGTTCGAGGACCACCCGGCGCTCGTGGAGCGGTATCTCGACAAGCCGATAGAGCGGCTAGTTAGTAAAGAGCTAGGTCGCTATACCCCGAGAGAAAACCTTATTGAGGTGGGTAATCTGGCAGCTGATTCGTTGATTCAGAGTGTTCGCTTAATTATTTTTTTGCTGCATTGGCTAAAAGCGCAAGGGATAACTTATGCAGTATGCACTGGAACGGAGGCGGTACGCCTAGCGCTTAAGCGGGCTCGAGTGCCTTTTAGCGTCATTGGAGAAGCCGATCCAAGTCGGCTGGGCGGGGAACGCTGGTTGTGGGGTAGTTACTACGAAAATACGCCTCAAGTCCTGCTCATCGATATTGATCAAGGAATCAGCGCCGTGGATGGTCGCTATCACGTTGACATGGCACGTACGGAGAGTCTCCTGTGAAGCACCTTGTCGATCGAATTCAATCATTGGCGACGCTTCAACCAAAAGCTGAAGCCATCATCTGTGCCGGTCATACTCTCAGTTACGAGGCGCTGGCCAACCGCCTAAGCCAGGTGGCAATTGAGTTGCAAACGTTGGGCTTCCAGCGGCTAGCTATTTTTGCCGGCAATGACCTCGACTGGGCGCTCGTAGATCTTGCAGCAGCTAGCCTCGGTATTCCAGTGGTGCCTATTCCTCTTTTTTTTAGTGAGCAACAGCGGTCTCACTTGCTAGAAAGCAGTGGAGTTGATGGCATTTATTGTGGCGCTGGCACGTTGTCTCTACCAGGCGAGGAGACGATAACTACCCTATTGCCTGGTTGTTATCGACGTTTGGCAGTCACCCGTACAGCCGAGCAAATGTCTTTCAGCAAGATTACCTATACGTCTGGCAGCACAGGTACGCCTAAAGGGGCATGTTTGAGTGGTGACACGTTATTAACCATTGTAGCGTCGCTTGCAGCTGCGCTCGACGATGAAGATCTTCAACGGCACTTGTGTTTGCTCCCATTTGCCACGCTGCTTGAAAATGTAGCGGGGGTTTACTTGCCACTATGGATGGGGCGTTCACTCGTCATCGATGATACTGAGCGCCTAGGCTTGTTGTCCAATCATGCTTTTGATCCTGTTTGTTTCAGTGAGGCGGTAGCGCGTTACTGTATAGAGAGCGTTATCTTATTACCGCAGATGCTCAAGCTCATTGTTGAAATGGACGATATATCGGCACTGTCGACACTTCGTTTTATAGCGGTCGGCGGTGGCAAAGTGCCGCCCGAGTTACTGGGTAGAGCGATTGCGTTGGGTTTGCCGGTTTATGAAGGGTATGGTTTGACCGAGTGCGGTTCTTGTGTCGCTTTGAATACACCGGGATCTGTACGGGTAGGGAGTGTTGGGAAGCCACTCACCCATGCTGATGTTCGTATTAGTCCAGCAGGCGAGGTCTTGGTCACTGGGGCTGCGATGAACGGTTATTTAGATCACGAGGCCAGTAGTGAACAAATTGCCACCGGTGATGCGGGATTTATCGACCCAGACGGATATCTGTACATCACCGGCCGAATTAAAAACACCATCATTAGTAGTTACGGTAGAAACATTTCGCCAGAGTGGGTGGAGAGCATATTTCTTGCACATCCAGCTATTCAGCAAATCGCGGTTTTCGGTGAGGGTGAGCCAGCGTTAAGTGCAGTTATTGTTGTCAATCCGCAAATCAGTGACAGCAAGCTCACAGGTATCGTCTCGAGCCTCAACGAGGGTTTGCCGGACTATGCGCAAGTGAGGTCCTGGAAGCGATCTGCCGTGCCATTTTCGCCGATGCAAGGCACTTTGACCAGTAACGGCAAGCTTTGTCGATCAGCTATTGCCGCGCATTTCTTTCAAAGGTCAACTAAAGATGAGAAGGTATCTGCATGAATATGATGTCGACCAAGGGTACCATCGCCGATGCTGGGTATTCGATGGCCTGGCCCGATAAACAGGATTTACTCAATGGTCTTCGAAAGGATGGCTATGTGGTTTTTTCGGCAAAACGATTTTCACTGGCTGCATTCAGTGAGTTGATTTCCCAGTTTTGCGAGATTCTAACCTTCGATCCAGCACGCCAGTATGCTTCTTCGGCTATTCAAACAGTAGATGCTGGGAAGGATCCTGTAGGACTGCATATTGAAAACGGAAATACACCATTAACGCCTGATATTGTGAGTTTTTACAGTGCAAAAAGTGCTCGAACAGGCTCTCAAACCACAGTATGTGATGGTATCTCTGTATTGGCTGATATGCCGGCAGAGCTGATACAGCGATTTGAGCAGCCGTTCACTATGCGGCGTCGCTTACCTAAGATGATATGGCAGCGCTATGTAGCGAGCGCTCTCAATATTGATTCGGTGGAGTCAGTGACAATGGCAATGCTTGAACAATTCATTGCGAGTGTAGGCGGTCAGTCATTTGTTGCTTTCAATGATGAATCGATTGATTACAGCCTTGAAGTTTCGGCTATTCGCAATGACAACCTGCTCAATCAGTCGGCTTTTGCTAATGCACTAATGGGGCCTTCTTATAACTATGAAGCACCCGTCTATACCTTTGCAGATGGCACACCGATAGACGAGCCTGTACTAGCTAAGCTCAGATCTATCGGAGAGCGTCATACCAAGGAGATAAAGTGGCGCGATGGTGATGTAGCTATCATTGATAACAAGCGTGTCATGCATGGCCGGCGTGAGATTACGGTTCCTCTCGAGCAACGGCTACTCTACATCGCGATGGGACGCGGCGTTAAGACCGATCAGTTGGGCAACGATTTTCTATCAACCAGCGCTCCATAGGCATTGGTTAACTTGAGGTAAACCATGAATAAACTTGCGGTTATTACTGGCGCCACCGGTGGAATTGGTGGCGCTATTGCCGAGGCACTTTGTGGGCATGATTATCACGTTTGCTTGGTTGGCCGCGATACAGAAAAACTCGCTGCTAAACAACGTGAGTTACAGTCGCAGTATAACAACTGTGTTATTCATACAGTGTGTTGTGACATTCTAGATCCACTACAGCGCCAATCACTCGTTAGCTCGGTAATGGCATTACCGGAGACCCTCACGCTTTGGATCAATAACGCAGGTATTAATCAATTTGGTTTACTTGAAGATCAGACTGATGAGGTGGTCTCTAATCAACTGGCAGTGAACGCCACCGCGCCAATGCTGCTTACCAAGGCTGTTATCAATGCTGTGGATCATACAAGGCCGCTGCAAATTATTAATATCGGATCCACGTTCGGGACGATTGGTTATGCGGGTTTTGTTGCGTATTCTGCAAGTAAATTTGCGTTAAGAGGATTTTCTGAGGCTCTTGATAGAGAGTTGGCTGATACGCAAATTGACGTTCGCTACTTTGCTCCTCGGGCAACTCAAACTGCCCTGAATTCGTTGGATGTGATTGATATGAATCGGGCGCTCAAGGTTGCAATGGACGAGCCGGCGGTCGTAGCTAAGGCGTTCATGCGGTTTCTAGAGGGAGGCAGACGTGTCTGGTACGTGGGTTTCCCAGAAAAGTTTTTTGCTCGACTCAATAGCTTACTACCCAATGTGGTTTCCAAAGCCCTTAAAAAGCAATTACCTGTTATCAAATCATTTGCGTCTCAAAAGCATCCCAGATCCTAGCTAAGCAGCGTTCGGCGACATTCCGCAGATCAGTCGATCTGTTATCCATAGAGCGCTCTTACTGTATCAGCAATGATACTAATGCCTTGTTCTACATCGGAATCCGGTGCGGCATAGTTAAGTCGAATGCATTCATCGCGGTGTACCCAATCTTCGTCAAGACCTGGGTAAAAGTGTTGCCCGGGTATGATATACACGCCTCGCTCGACCAGTTGTTGGTACAGCTCCTGTGCCGTGATAGGAAGATCCTCAAACCAGAGCCACAAAAATAGCGCTCCTTCTGCGCGATGGACACGCACAGGAATATCGGCCATTTGGGTATCGATTAAATCCAAAGCATGTCGTACTTTTTTTTGATAAAAGGGCCTTATTTCGCTGTTGCATAGGCGCATCAGGTCGTTGTTGTGAAGCAGTGCGGCAGCCAGCGTAGGGCCTATACCACCTGGCGCTAGACTGTTGATCGCATTGGCATTGCGTATGAGATGAATAATGGCCGGATCCGCAACCACGATACCAGTCCGCAAACCGGGTAAGCCGAGTTTCGACAAACTCAAGCAGAGAATAACAGAGTCATCCCACAGTGGGGTGGCGTCGCAGAAAATCATGCCCGGGAAGGGCAGTCCATAGGCGCCATCGATGATGAGCGGCACGCCAGCGTTGCGACTTAAGCGATGAAGAGTATTGAGTTCTTCATCGCTGATGACATTGCCCGTGGGATTAGTGGGTCTAGAGACGCAGACCGCTCCATGGCTGTCATTGATGGAAAGTGCACCGACGTCGATGTGGTATTTAAATCTGTTGGCACCCATGCGCTCAATGCTGGGTCGTCGGCCATCAAAAATATTTTCTGTATGCAACCCTACGTCCGTGTAACCGACATACTCGGGAGTAATAGGAAACAATATTTTCTTGAACTTGCCGTCTCTGTAGGGCCCTGCGAGGCTGTTGAAAAGTAGACCAAAGCTACTTTGACTGCCGTTGGTAATGGCGATGTGGTCAGGTGTTACGTTCCAGCCAAATGTTTCTCGGAGGGTGGCGGCTAAAAGTTCTAAAAATATGAAATTACCTTGAGGATTATCGTATTCTCCAATCATTCGCCTGAAGGCTGTGCTGTCTCTCAGCAGGCTGGCAAGGGTGTCTTGGATGATCTCTTCTACTCTAGGTATGCGAGCAGGGTTGCCGCCACCTAGCATGTAAACTGGGCCGGCGGCGGATCTTGCGCGACCGAGGTCATCCATGAGCTGTACCGTACCGGAATGGCGCTGGTAACGTTCGGCGAAAGTAGAGAATTGCATATTTGGACTATGAGCTCCGGTCGGTTTTAGAAAATAGACGCATTGTTACACTGTGCAGTGAGTTTGAGTCCGGCTAAGCTAGCGGTAAATAAGAGACGTAGAAAGTTGTAATGTCGCAAATATCACCATGTACCCCCGTCATCATCGGAGCGGCTCAATTTACTGAGCGTTTAACTGATGTCGACTATGCCGGGCTTTCCCCAGTAGATATCACAGCGAGGGCGGCTCTGCTCGCTCTAAAAGATACGCAGAAAAACGCATTGCGCGATCATATTGATATGATAATGACTGCGCGCACCTTCGAAGATTCCACGCCCATGTTGGCTTTTCCTCACGGTCGAGCCAGTAATTTCCCACAGGCTGTCGCGTCACGCTTATCACTTTCGCCTAAGCGAGCGGTCTGGTCTGTATCGGGTGGAGATTCACCCCAAAAAATGGTAGCAGAGGCTTGCGAAGCAATTGCCGCCGGCTCTCAAAAGGCAGTGCTCGTATGCGGTGGTGAGGCGATGTCTACAGCAGGAGCGCTGTTAAAGTGGGGTTCCCGAGTAGATTGGTCTGAGGCCTCCGGTGAACCCGTAGAAGACCGCGGTGACGGGATTGACTATGTGGATATGGAGGAGTTGCGGCATGGACTTATTACACCTCCACTGTTCCATGGCATGATTGAAAACGCCTGCCGTGGTTGCCACGGCATGACGGTTGATGTTTGGCGTGCGCGCATGGCTGAGCTGTTTGCTCCACTGAGTGCAAAAGCCGCAGAGAACCCACTCTCGTGTCAACTGGGTATTGCTTACACAGCATCACAATTAGCCAGTATAGAGACGGACAATCGACTGATCGCCCATCCGTATCCTCAGCGTTTAATCGCACGGGATAAAGTGAACCAGAGCGCTGCAGTGTGTATCGTTTCCACTGCACTCGCCAATGAACTAGGAGTCAGTCCCGAGAGACGTATTTATTTGCGTGGTTATGCTCATGGCCGTGAGCGGAATTTGATTGAACGACCCGATGTAGGTCGGGCTCGCTCCGCGGGCTTGGTACTAAAGAATGCTATGCATAATGCGGGTGTGACGCTTGCAGATATTGATGCTTTTGATTTCTACAGCTGCTTTCCGGTCGCTGTGAGCAACGCAATAGAGGCCATTGATCTGTCGCCAAACGATCCTCGCGGTTTGACAGTGACTGGCGGACTGCCTTATTTCGGCGGTCCAGGTAACAACTATTCTTTGCACGCCATTGCTGAGATGGCTCACATCCTGTGGCGTGGCGCTACGAATGGCTTAGTTGCAGCTAATGGTGGCTTTTTATCAAAGTACGCCGTTGGCGTGTACAGTTCAGAGCCTTGTGAGTTCGAACCATGCAGCAGTGCTGAAGTAGACAAAGCCATGGCTGAAGAGCGTTCACCAGCATATGAACATCAGCCGAAAGGCGCAGGTACTATCGAAACCTACACTGTGGACTATCATCGCGATGGCAGTGCCAAGATCGCGATCGTAATGGGCCGGTTAAATAACAGCGGCGCGCGCTTTCTCGCCGTATCAGCACCCGATGATGCTACTACCGCTCAGCGCATTGCCAACGAGGAAGCTTTGGGTCGCCGTATTCAGGTCATAGCGAACGATGCGGCCAATACCTTCACGCTGATCGACTAAATTTATAAGCAAAGGAGATTGATATGTCTGATGCAGTACTGACAGAAGTCACTGATGGTGTGATGACAATCACGCTGAATAGGCCAGAGGCTAAAAATGCCGTTAACCTAGCTGTTGCAGAGGGTATCGCCGCGGCAATCGATTTACTCGATGGCGACGATACTATTCGCGTGGGCATCCTTACAGGTGCCAATCAGACCTTTTGCTCAGGTATGGACCTTAAAGCTTTTGTTAGTGGCGAAGTGCCCTTTGTAGCTGGTCGAGGGTTTGGTGGTCTCGTAGAGGCTCCCCCCAAAAAACCATTAATAGCTGCAGTTGAGGGTTACGCTTTAGCGGGTGGTTTGGAGTTGGCTTTGTGTTGTGATTTAGTCGTGGCTGCAAGCACTGTCCGCTTTGGTATCCCTGAAGTAAAGCGTGGCTTGGCAGCAGCGGCAGGTGGGCTCATGCGTTTGCCACGGCAATTGCCCTTTCGTGTAGCTATGGAGCTAGCCCTCACTGGCGAATTTTTGGAGGCGGAGCGAGCTCTCCAATTGGGGTTGATCAATAGGCTTACTGAGACTGGGGCAGCGCTGGATACGGCGCATCAATTGGCACAGACGATAGCCGCGAATGGCCCGCTTGCTGTGCGCAAGTCTAAACAAGTGATCGTGCAATCGCAGGATTGGCAAGCCGACGACATGTTCGCCAAACAGCAGGAGCTCTTGGGCGACATATTCACCAGTGAAGATGCGATTGAAGGATCTCGGGCATTTGCCGAAAAGCGTGCTCCCAATTGGAAGGGCCGTTAAGTCGGTCAGGCGTGCAGCAGCCTTCGACTCGCGTCCGACACATTAACCCGCAAGGAGTTACCCATGTCACACTGGGAAATATTTGAAAATAAAGTCATTTTGATCACCGGTGCCGCGAGTGGGTTTGGCCGAATACTGGCCACGCGATTACAAGGCTTTGGTGCCAAGCTGGTGCTGAGTGATATTAATAGTGACCCTCTCAACGCTCTAGTAGCAGCATTCAGCGCCCCGAATCAGGTCGTTGCCCAAGTATGTGATGTAGCCGATGAAGCTGCAGTCGCTGCGTTGGTAGCCTGTGCAAAAGAAACCTTCGGTCGGCTTGATATTATGGTTAATAACGCTGGTCTTGGTACGCCTCCTAAACCATTGATTGATGTCACCGAGGAGGAAATGGATATCAATTATTCAGTGAATACCAAAGGTGTTTTCTTTGGCATCAAACACGGTATCAAGCAGATGCTTAGCCAAGAACCCAAGGGTGGTACGTTGGTCAATGTTTCGTCGATGGCCGGAATTGGCGGTGCCCCTTTGTTGGGAGCCTATGCTGCGGCTAAGCATGCTGTGGTAGGGCTGACCAAAACAGCTGCGTATGAGTATGCGTCGCAGGGTATTCGAGTCAATGCGATTTGTCCGTTTTTCTCTCCTACGCCATTGGTTACCGGAGCGGAGCTGGCAGATAAGGTGGACTCGCTAGCCCGAGGTACCCCCATGAAGCGTCTTGGCGACCCTGAAGAAATGGTGGAGGTGATGCTGATGCTAATGTCCCCGGCTAATAGCTATATGAATGGACAGGCCATAGCTGTCGATGGAGGTATGTCGGCGATCTAGGTGATTGTCTGATTGCCTTTTGAGAGGGCCATCGCATAGTTGGCCTCTCTCCCTCTAATTCACCCTAGTCGAAGCGGTAACTCGCGCAGGCGTTGGCCGGTGGCGTGAAAGACAGCGTTAGCAACTGCGGGGGCGATAGGGGGTACACCAGGTTCGCCAATGCCGGTGGGGTCTCCGCCACTGTTGATGAGTACAACATCAATAGCGGGGGCTTCATCCATGCGTAAGATAGGATAGTCGTGAAAGTTACTTTGTTGGACTTGTCCCTGGGCGAGGTCAATACTGCCATGAAGTGCCGCTGTGAGGCCAAACATCACCGCGCCCTCTAACTGGGCTTTTACGATATCGGGATTAACCGCCGTTCCAACGTCAGCAATACAGGTGACCCTATGAACGCGAATCTGCTGATGCTCTACTGAGACTTCGGCGATCTCAACCACGTCAGTAAAAAACGAGCTGTGAGCGGCCACCCCCAAATAGTGACCCTCAGGTACTGTCATGTTCTCCCGTAGGGTTTTGGCCTCACGGAGTAATGTCTGCATGCGCGGCTTGTTGTGCGTGTTAGCCAGGCGTAGCTCTATTGGGTCGTGCCCGCCCTTATGAGCGAGTTCGTCCATCATCGATTCCACTGCAAACGCCGTATAACTGTGTCCCACTGAACGCCAGAAGGTCAAGGGCAGACCGTGATCAACGGTGGTATGACTGACAATTTTGTTAGCAAAATCGTAGGTTTCATGCAGGCCCTCAACGCTTGAGGGATCGACAGCCCAGTTACTAAAAATGTACTCTGCCAAATCTGCTAAGCCGTTGAGCATACTGTCGGGTAGGGCGGGAAGCATAGCCGGTAACATATTGCCAAAAGTGTCACCCGAAATGTTGCCCCCCGCCCGTCGAGCGTGCCACGCACTCACACGACCATTAGCCTCTATCGTCGCTTTTAGACGCATGAGTGATGCTGGGCGATACAGGCCATTTTGCAGGTCATTTTCTCGTGACCAAAGCAACTGTACTGGTCGGTTCACCGCCATGGCCACTTCGCACACCTCGACGAGGTGTGTAAGGGTGCCCCGCCGTCCGAACCCCCCACCAAGGTAAAGATTATGTACGCGAATATTTGCGCGCGGTAAGCCTGTTACCCGCTCTACCAGCCCTTGAGCGCCTTGAACGCTTTGAACCCCAGTCCATAGATCGGCTTGGTCACCTTGTATGTGTAAGGTAGCGTTAACCGGTTCTAGCGGCGCATGGGCAAGAAACGGGGTAAAGTAATCGGCTTCTACAGCGTCACTCGAAACTGCAAAAACGTTGCGCACATCGCCTTCTTGCGTCGCTTCCAGGTCATTATTAATAGCGAGTGCGGCTTCAAAATCAGCGCGCACCCGCTCATTATCCACGCTTGCCAGGGGTACGGTATCCCAAGTGATACGCAGCTTTTTAGCTGCCTTGTTGGCTCGCCAAAAAGCGTCAGCGACAACAGCGATACCGCTTGAAATAGGTACCACAGCTGTGATGCCGGGCATAGCCTTCACATCGGTGCTGTCCACTTCCAGGACTTTCGCTCCGGCTACAGGCGCTCGTACAACCACGGCATACACCATTCCTGGTACATCGGCATCAATACCAAACTCGGCCGTGCCCGTAGATTTTGCCAGCGCATCTATTCGAGCAAACTGTTTGCCGATATAGCGGAACTCATCGGCAGATTTCAGCGCGGTATGAAGTGGTAGCTCTAAAGTGGCTGCTGTTGCAACGAAGTGGCCGTAAGGAAATCGCTGATCAGCAAAGATAATATAGCCGTTGTCGGTGCTTAGCTGCTCAGCAGTAACACCTAAATCTTGTGCTGCCGCTTTAAGGATAAGTGCTCGGGTATTCGCGCCAGTTTGTCTGAGCGGTTGCCAGAACACGCGAATGGCGTTGCTGCCCCCGGTGAGTTGGATGCCAAATTCGGGGTTCACGTAATCTTTGTGGGAGCCCGCGGACACCACGTTCATTGATTGCGGGTGGATGTCGAGTTCTTCGCCAATAATGGTTGCGAGGCCGGTGCGTATTCCCTGGCCCATTTCATCGCTCGGGCAGTAAAAAGTGACCCGATTGTCTGCTGTAATTTGGACAAATGCATTGGGGATGAAACCATCGTCGGCTCGGTCTATGGGTAACGAACCATTGAAGGAGCAACCGGGCAGGTTGATGCCGATGACGAGGCCGCCACCACTTACAGCAGCGGTTTTAAGAAATCGTCTACGCGAAAGGTTTTTTTGCGTCATGTTTCGCTCTCCAAAGCGGTCGCGTCGTAACTGAGCTCGGCCACCGAAAGGATTGCAGCCTTGATGCGTGGATAACACCCACAGCGGCAAATATTGCCCGCCAAAGCTGCATCAATGCTCGCTGCATCTGCATCTGGGTTTTTAGCAAGCAGTGCCGCCGCCGACATAATTTGGCCGCTTTGGCAGTAGCCGCACTGGGGAACATTGTGTTCTACCCAGGCCTCTTGGAGTGGGTGCATGGCATCGGGCGTACCCAAACCTTCAATGGTGGTAATTTGCTTGCCAGCCACCGCGGACACAGGAAGGATGCAGGTGCGAGTGGCAACACCATCAACATGCATGGTGCAAGCGCCGCATAGGCCCGCACCGCAACCAAACTTTGAACCTTTTAGTTTGAATCTGTCTCGGATCACCCAAAGTAGAGGGGTTTCAGCGTCACCGTCAAATCGGACGTTTTCGCCGTTGAGTCCAAAATCGATCATCAGTCTGTGCCGAGTTGCCTAGTTGGCACAAGCTTAGCCTAGTTTTCGCGAAATTGCTGTTGAGGCTGTCCTGTGACGCGGGCCACTCGCGTTTGCAGTGAAACGCAGTCACACTGTACACAGTAATAGCGACTTTTTATGGGCTCAAAGCTACTTTTACAGTAAAGCAAGCGTGTGCAGAGCGAGGGGCAAACGATATGAATTTAGGCATTGCGGGGCGCCGGGCTCTCGTCTGTGCGGCTTCAAAAGGACTTGGACGGGCCTGTGCAGAGGCCCTAGCCGCTGAAGGAGTGAATCTGGTCATTAACGCGCGTGGTGTTGAATTACTCCAACACGTTGCACAGGACATCCGGGATCGCCATGGAGTGCAGGTGCAGGCTGTCGCAGCCGATATAACCTGTGAGAGTGGTCGAACCGCAGTGCTACAGCAAGCAGGCGATGTTGATATATTAGTGACGAATGCCGGTGGTCCACCGCCTGGAAATTGGCGTGATTGGACGCGCGACGATTTTGTGGCTGCCATGGATGCAAACGCGCTAACGCCGATAGCCTTGATGACCGAGTTAGTGCCTAAAATGGTTGAGCGACGTTGGGGACGAGTCGTGAACATTACCAGTGTGGCGGTCAAGTCACCAATAGCGGTGCTCGGCCTGTCGAACACCGCTCGTACAGCACTTACGGGTTACGTGGCAGGCGTTGCACGCGATGTTGCGGCCCACGGGGTCGTTATTAATAACCTGTTGCCAGGTCTGCACGCTACCGATAGAACCGTCGCTTTGGATGGCATGGAAGCTGGACTCACGGGCGAGTCTATTGAGGTGGTTCGAGCGAGGCGTATGGATGCGATTCCGAGCAAGCGCTATGGCACAGCGGAAGAGTTTGGACACACGTGTGCTTTCATGTGCTCGATCCACGCGGCTTTTATGGTAGGGCAAAATGTCCTACTTGACGGCGGCGCGTTTGTGAGCACCCTGTAGCGACAGTACTGAACAATGGTCTGGTGATTGTTGAGTGAATGTGTTTCGATTTATCGAAGTTATTTTGTCCTTAGGAGGAAGGTGGCATGAAAAACGTACAACGTCTAGTGATTGCCGGTTTGTTAACGAGTGCCGTGGTTTTACCCACACTGGCTCATATGGAAAAGTCTGAGCCCCTTCAGTCGCTTCGTCAGTCGTACTTTACCTTGGTCGCCATGAGCTTTGGCCCTATGGCGGACATGGTTAAAGGTAAGATTGAGTGGGATGCCAAGACATTTGAGCGCTGGGCCGCTGATCTTGCGGCGGTATCGGGTTATCGGGTAGAGCGCGGTTTTGCACCTGGGTCAGAAGAGGGTAAGACGCGCGCAAAACCAGAAATATGGCTGGATACGGAGGACTTCAATGAGCACCTTGAGGGGTTTCGAGCTGCCGCAGCCAAATTGGCGGAAGTCGCCCAAACCGGTGATCGCGGCGCAATCGCCGAGCAGCTAGGAGCGACAGGTAGGACTTGCAAAGGGTGTCACGACGAGTACAAAGCGAAAGATTATCTTTACTAGTACACTACGTCGGTATTTTATGCGTGCGCCTTGCTGGGATAGTCTTTCAGGGCGCCGTACAAATTACGTCATCCTGCGCTGCTGCTGAATGACTTCAGCCATGATCGCGACCGCAATTTCCCACGGTGTTTTACTGCCGATATTGAGTCCCACCGGCGCATGGAGTCGAGCGAGTTGTTGATCGCTTAACCCTAGGGTTTTAAGTCGTTCTAGGCGGGCCTTAGTTGTCCGTGCCGAGCCCAAAGCACCCACGTACCAGGCTCCGCTCTGTAACGCTTCCATCAGAGCCATGTCATCAATCCGAGGATCGTGGGTGAGTGTGATAATAAGGGTATGCTGATCTGGCTTTTGCGCGCGGATAAGGTCATCGGCAAAGCCATGAAGTATCGGTAAGGTCGGGCCCTGCCACTGAGCAATTGCTTCCTCTCGCGAGTCAATTATCAGAACTTCGAAATCCATGGCCAGTGCGAGGGAGCTGAGCACTTGGGCGAGCTGCCCCGCGCCAACCAGTAGCATGCGCATGTGAGGTCCAAGTGTGTGTCGCAGATAGGACTCATCGACAGTCAGAGGATGGTGGCTACCGCACGGTGTTAAGGTGGTTTGCCCAGATGATCGCTCTACATCGCGACGGATGACGGATCTTTCCTCCAGTTTTCTCACCGCTTCAGTGAGCCACGGTAAGTCGGATTCATCGAGAGTTTGCACCAGTATATGCAGACTTCCACCACAGGGTAAGCCAAGGCGTTCATTTTCATCAGCGCTCACACCGTATACCACTAGTTTGGGCTGACGGGTGGAAAACTCACCGCACTCCAGACGTTCTATTAAGTCCTCTTCAACACATCCCCCCGATAATGTCCCAACAGCTTTTTGTTGCGAATAGCTCATCATTGATCCTACCGGACGAGGCGATGAGCCTACCGTTTTAACAATTGTACAAAGCCAGGCCGGTTGCTTTTGGATAACCGAATGTTGTGCGTGTGTCAGGACAGTGAAATCCAGACTCTGCATGGTGTTCTCCACGGGGTTTATTAGCGATCAATCCAGCGAATGATATGGTCTTCAAGGGTATCCGGATCAACATCGGTCTCAGAAATTACCCGGTTACGTACTGTACAAGTTGCTTTATGCACCAGTGATCGCCGGCCAGTGATTAGATGGTGCCAAGTGGGTAAATCCTCTCCCTCACCCAAAAGCCGATAAGCGCACGTGGCTGGCAGCCAATGCCGCTGTTCAGCCGTCATATCTCTAATATTGAGACAATCGGGCACTCGCTTTTGGCGGTTGCTGTAGTCGCTGCACTTACCGGTCTTACTATCGAGCAGGTTGCATGCAACGCGCGTGTAATACACCTCACCGCTGTCTTCATCTTGCAACTTATTAAGACAGCATTTGCCACAGCCATCACACAGGCTTTCCCACTCATCATCGGAAAGATCCTCAAGCTGCCGATTACGCCAAAAACCGAAGCCTAGAGTGGTCATGATTCTTGCGATAAGTGGGCTAGCGACGCGGCGTTTTTTTCCCAGTTTTGTCCATCGAAAGGCGTGTCGGTAATGCTTTCGATTGTAGCGGGGTCGATACATCGTGCATGAACGCTGACGCCATCCGGGTTTGAACGCGGAATGTAGAATGACTTTACTCCACAGCGTTTGCAGAAATAATGCTTAGCCAGACCAGAGCCAAATTTGTACAAGGATAATGTGTCTTCATTGCTCAGCAATTGAAATCGGCTCGCAGGTACGATTAAGTGCTGATAGTGCTGAATATTACAAATTGAACAGTTGCATGTGTGCGTGTGGATGTTGGCAGGCGCTTGGATTTCCCAACGCACATTACCGCAATGGCAGCCTCCTTGGTGGCTAACAAGGGTTTCATCGGTCATGGTTGCTTTCTCATCGTGGTTAATACACTTTGTAACAGCACAGCATTTAGCCAATGCCTCTATTTTGTGTTGCCAATATGTTGAGTCCTGGCGCGTGGATAGCGGCACAGGCAGGAGTGTAACGAGCCGTTTGTTATTTGTCTCTTGACCACTGCCGATTTGCTTGTGCGGTCTCAACACAAAGTTGCTAGGGTTATTGAAGGAGTTGTTATGAATGGAAGGTCTACCATCGTTGGTTTGCTAGTCTGGCTATTGCAAAGCGTTCTTTGGGCCGACGCGGCGGTTGGTCAATCGGATCGATTTGCTAACGTCGTGATCCAACCCAGCGAGGTGGCGCCGGGTGTTTTCATGATGACTGGGGCAGGTGGAAATATAGGGGTAAGTGCAGGTAAAGATGGCATTGTTATTATCGATGATCAATTTGCACCACTTGCAAGCCGCATAGCTCAGGCTTTAAAGCCTTTGACCCACCATTCAGTGAAGCCCGCTGTCCGCTACGTTGTGAATACCCACTACCACGCTGATCACACGGGGAGTAATGCGTTTTTTGCCGACGCGGGGGCCACAATTATTGCGCACGATAACGTCCGTGTCAGACTTCTCAGCAATACGGATTCTGACCAGGCGGCTCTGCCGGTGATAACACATACCGATGGGCTGTCGATTTACTTTAATGATGAGCAAGTCACGCTTATACCATTGGCTGGACATACCGATGGTGACTCAGCGGTAATATTCAAAAAAGCCAATGTACTGCATACAGGCGACCTACTATTTAACGGTCTTTTCCCCTACATAGACATTGACGGTGGTGGTAGCGTCAGCGCCTATCTTGCCAGTCAAGCCCAATTGCTCGAACTCGTTACCAGCGATACCCGCGTTATCCCCGGTCATGGTCCATTGGCAACGGTCGATGACTTGCGAGCGATGCACGCCATGATTCGAGAGACGGCTCAATCGGTTAATGATGCTGTGGCGACCGGGGATACCCTCGAGGTTATTCTTGAACGCGGGGTTGATCCAGCCTACCAGTCGATGGCCTGGAGTTTTATTTCTGAAGCGAAATGGCTAGAGATTCTTTACCGTGATGCCTTGGCCTCACACCGATGACCCTAGGTTGCACACAGGCTTGCCATTCCTGACTGTTAATTTGATAGATGTCGCAATCGTTGAATCAGACTTGATGTGTCCCACCGTCCGCCACCTAAGTTTTGAACGTCTGCATAAAACTGGTCGACAAGTGCCGTAAGGGGCAGAGTCGCTCCAACGTCATCGGCTGTTTTGAGTGCAATCCCAAGGTCTTTGCGCATCCAGTCGACCGCGAAGCCAAAGTCAAACTCGCCATCGATCATGGTGGCGTGACGATTGTCCATTTGCCAGCTTTGGGCTGCTCCCTTGGAGATGGCTGCAATCACTGCTCGGCTATCGAGCCCAGCTTTATCGGCAAAATTGAGTGCCTCAGCGAGCCCTTGTACAACGCCAGCAATACAAATTTGGTTGGCCATCTTCGTTAATTGGCCTGCGCCGACCTCCCCCATGCGCCGCGCATTGTGGGCATAGCTATTAAAGATCGCCATTGCTCGATCAAAGGCAGTTTGACTGCCACCGGCCATGACAGTGAGAGTTCCATTTACAGCTCCAGCTTGTCCGCCGGAAACTGGCGCATCGAGAAAGTCGATGGCTTGGCGTGAGGCTCTGTCGGCGAGTTCGCGAGCAAGCTCTGCTGAGGCTGTGGTGTGGTCTATCAATAGTGAACCTGGGGCCATACCTGCAAGCACGCCATTATCGCCATAAGCAACACTCCGGATATCACTGTCGTTACCCACACACATACAGACAATGTCGGCGTTTTGGGCTGCTTCCCGCGGCGTATGGGCCATACTGCCGCCATACCTTGCCACCCACTGTTCGGCTTTGTTGGTGGTGCGGTTGTAAACGCGAGTCATAAACCCAGCTTCCTGCAAGTGACCGGCCATATGAAAGCCCATGGCGCCCAGACCGATAAAAGCTACATACTGTCTTTTTGGCGCCATGTTTGACTCCATTTGTTATGAATTTGCCCCAGAGTTGTCCGGTTTTGATTGAGCTGGCTGGCGTTTTAATTGGGGCTGTGGATCTCTAAGGGCCGTGATAGGCGTACTATGCTGTTACTGTGAACAAAATAGTAATGTTCCAACCGGACCCCAGTTCATACTAACAGTTTCGAAGGCCAATATATGCACACCAGTTATGCATGGATTTTTATCGGGCTCATACTTGTAGCGTCGACAGCTTCGGCTGCCTTAGGCCCCGGTGGTCGTCCTCTCGGGGAAGACTGGTCGCGCAGTCCCGTCTATGCCACCCATGGAATGGCGGCGACTGCTCACCCTTTAGCATCGCAAGTTGCCGTTGATGTGCTCAAAGCTGGCGGAAGCGCTGTAGATGCCGCTATTGCTGCCAACGCAACACTGGGATTGATGGAGCCAACCGGTAACGGAATTGGGGGAGACTTGTTTGCCATCATTTGGGACCCCGCCACTAAACAGCTTTATGGTTACAACGGATCGGGGCGTTCGCCTGCGGGGCGTAGCATGAGTCAACTCAAGAAGCGCATAGCCGCCATGAAGGCAGCGGGGGCGTTACCCGCTGACTATGAGGGTATCCCATCTCACGGTTCGCTGTCCGTCACTGTACCCGGTACGGTCGATGGCTGGTTTGCTTTGCACGAGCGATGGGGTGAATTGCCGATGAGTTCGGTGCTGGAACCTGCCATTGAATATGCAAGAGATGGCTTTCCTCTCACGCCTGTTATCGCTTCTGGATTTGCCGCTAACCTGCGACGGTTCGAGTCGGTCAATTCCATGATTGAAGAATTCGATAACGCGCGGGCAACGTATTTTAAAGACGGCGCACCTAGCGCCGGTAGTTTGTTCAGTAATCCGCACCTAGCGGAGACGCTCTCGACCATAGCCAAAGAAGGACGCGATAGTTTCTACAAAGGCCAGCTTGCCAAACGATTGGCCGCTTACATGGTACGCATAGGGGGCGACCTGAGCTACGCCGATCTCGCGGCGCATAGCGGTGAGTGGGTGGAACCACGTGGAGTCGACTATCACGGGGTTACCCTCTGGGAGTTACCACCTAATGGTCAGGGTTTTGCGGCTCTGATGATGCTTAACATTCTCAAACAAGTGGATCTCCGAGACTTTGAGCGAGACTCACCCGAGGTGTTCCACTATATGGTCGAGGCTAAACGGCTGGCTTTTGAGGCCATGGCCCAAACATTTGCTGATCCGGCTTTTGCCAACATACCCATAGACGAACTTTTATCAGAAGCTTTTGCCCAACGCCAATTTGCGCGAATTAAAATCGATAGCGTACTAGAGCCAAATGCACTTGCCGTAGCGCTTGAGGGAGAGGGTGACACTACCTACCTTACGGTGGCTGATAGTAGCGGCATGATGGTATCGCTGATTCAGTCTAACTATCGTGGGATGGGTTCAGGACTAGTGCCTGACGGTATGGGGTTTATGCTGCAGGACCGCGGCGAATTATTTTCATTAAATGAGGACCATCCCAATTGCTACGCTCCCAGCAAGCGACCTTTCCATACGATTATCCCTGCCTTTATCACCCGAGACGGTAAGCCTTTAGTCAGCTTCGGTCTCATGGGCGGGGGTATGCAGCCTCAAGGTCACGTGCAAATCGTGGTTAATCTTATCGACTTTGGTATGAATCTACAGGAAGCGGGTGATGCTGCTCGCTTTTTGCATGATGGCGGTGCAAGCCCACACGGTGGCGAGACCGACAGCTATGGGGTTCTTTACCTTGAGCCTGGCGTGCCTGAGTCGACGGTGAATGCACTCAAAGCATTGGGTCACAATATACGTATGAATGACAGTGGTGTGATGTTTGGTGGCTACCAAGCAATTATGCGCAATGCGGAAACGGGCGTGTATACGGGAGCTACCGAGATGCGCAAAGATGGCACGGTAGCGGCCTGGTAGAGCCTATTCCTCTTCTAGGTAGGTCTCCTCGTAGTCGTAATCGAACTTAGCTTCAAATTCAGCGTAGGCCGGCCGCTCGGGAATGGGTTCTAGGTCGGCTTCACTCTCGTCGGGGCTACGAGGGTCGTTATCAAAACTAGCTGGAGCGGTGTCATAACCTGCTGCGACAAATGGACTTTGTTCCTCCACGGATACCGCAGTCATGCCTGGTGGCTGCATGACAATATAAAGGGCGGCCACTGCCGCGTAGGCACCGATCCCGAGAAATAAAAAATGGCTACCGTACATGGCCATCAATTGCCCAAAAAGTAAGGGTGCGGTTGCCGCAGCGAGCGAATTAAGCAGTAACACTGAGGATGCAATGGTGACAAATTCCGATGGCTTGCTGTTATCGGCTGCTTTTGCCAGTGAAACAGCGTAAATGGCATTGGCTGCCGCACCGAAAATAAAACCCACTCCCAATAACCAGCGTGTGTTGTTCGAGAAAGTCATCATAATACTGGTAACAGCGGTGACAGCAGCCAATCCCGCTAGCACATAGCGCCGGTCAATGCGGTCAGCCAGCAATCCCACGGGATATTGGGCAATGGCACCGCCAACGATAACCGCGCTGATAAAAAGTGGTACGAAGTCACTGGTTTCTGCCACACGATAGCTAAAAACGGCTGCTAAGCTCCAAAAGCTTCCCATAACGACGCCCGATAGCAGGCCGCCAGAAAAAGCTGTGTGTGACCGCTTGTATAGCAGGGTGAAGCTCAGTTTCGTACTCGGCACTGGCGCCGGAGCAAGTGATTTGGTCAAGCTAACTGGGACCATGGCTAGGGCGATAAGAATACCTGTAATGATGAACGGGCGTGACGAATCCGATGGCGTCAGATTAACTAAAAACTGCCCGAGTGTGATGGCCGCTAGAGTCAAGAATGTATATATCGCGAGTACTTTACCCCTAGCCTCGGCAGGCGTCTGGTCAGTTAGCCAGCTCTCTATCACGGTGTAAGCACCGCACATCATTGCGCCAATAGTGAAGCGCAGTACTATCCATGTAATGGGACTGGCGGTGAGATCCAGTGTGAGCAAGGCTGCACTGAATAATCCTAGCAGCGCTGCAAAAATACGAATATGACCCACGCGTGCAATAATTTGGGGTATGACGAAGCAGCCAGCCATGAATCCTAGATAGTAGGCCGAGGCTGTGAAACCAATAAGCGTGTCCGACAGGCCTATTTGTGCCGCGCGCAGCGGTAACAGGGTAAGATGTAATCCATGCCCCGTCAGCAATAGTGCTGTCGCTAGAAGTAGCGATGTCAGGGGTCGTAGGCTGCGCATAAACTGTAATGTCTCAAAAAAGCTGATTATCGCCTTAATCCGTACAGAACACGATAGCTTACTAGAACAAGCTAGACCTTATATAGAGGCACCCTAGTGGTTAGGCACCCTGTTGCCACGAGGTGAGGTTATCTCCAAAGCAAGTTAATAATCCGCTATGAGTTACGGTGTGGATCTGTAGTTGCACTCGGGGACTACTTGCTGTGCAGGAGTGATACGGAGTCAGAACGTGTGCGTATGGTGGCACGCATGCGTATTGTGGCGCATGTGTATTGTGGCGCATACGTATTGTGGAGAGCGCCGCAGAGTTGGGTCTACCACTTTAGGTTGCCCGTTATTCAGTGACGCTATTACATCAGGTTTGTAAAGCACGTCTATCATAGGGTTATGGGTGAAGTTATGGGCAAATCAGCAGCGAAAGCCATAGTCGTTGGTGCCTCAGGTGGTATCGGGCAAGCTATTGTTTCGGCGTTGTATCAAACCCAGCATTATCGCGTCATTTCGGTAAGTCGCTCAGCCGAAAATGAGGTATCACATTGTCACTTCCAGAGTGACTATAGCGAGCCATCCATTCGAAATGTGACTGAACAAATCAACGCCCTTGACGGACATCTTGCTCGTTTGATTATTTGTAATGGCGTTCTTCATGGGCATGATTTTCAGCCAGAGCGTGCGCTTAAACGGCTTTCCGCATCGACTATGAACCACGTTTTGCAGACAAATACCGTGACGCCGGCGCTCTGGCTGGGGGGCTTTATGGACGCGCTTAAACAAGCCCCTGAGCCTCGCGTGGTGGCGTTTTCGGCGCGGGTTGGGAGCATTGGTGATAATAATTTGGGCGGTTGGTACAGTTACCGGGCCAGTAAAGCTGCACTGAACATGGTACTGAAGTGCGCAGCTATTGAATTAGCTCGCCTCAACCCAAATGCCAAACTGTTGGCTTTTCACCCGGGGACTACCGATACCGCTATGTCCAAACCCTTTCAGAAAGGTGTGGCTGAAGGTAAATTGTTTACGCCGGCTTTCGTGGCCGACCGATTGCTTGGCATCCTGGAGGCCCTAGAACCTGACGGCGAGTTAGCGTTCCTCGATTGGGACGAAAAGCCGATTGTTTGGTAGGCACCCTTTAGGGGTTGTGCCGAAGGGGTATGCCGAAACAGTGTTTCAATAGACCAGTGTAAGCGTGCTGGGGCGACCCTCGGTGAGAGGGTCGCAGTAATGTATCGAGAGGCATGCGTTTGGGTGGACTTAGCCTCTACGGCCCACGTACTTTAGGCCAAAAACTCGGCGCGTGTGTCTGGATTTGACTTGAATACGCCACCGAGGGCGGTGGTGCGCGTGCGAGAATTGCTATCCATAACGCCCCTTGACTTCACACAGTAATGCACTGCATCCATGGTAACGGCCACATCATCGGTCTCCAAAAGCGCCTGTAACGCCACTAATACCTGCTGGGTGAGCCGTTCTTGGACCTGCGGTCGCTTGGCGAAAAACCGTACGATACGATTGATTTTACTCAAGCCAATTATTTTTTTGCTGGGGATATAGGCCACCTTAGCTCGGCCATCAATGGTCACAAAGTGATGCTCGCAGGTGGACGTTAGGTCAATGTCGTCAACCCGGACCATCTCTTCAACCTGCATTTTATTGTCGATTACTGAAATTTTGGGGAATTGGTGATAGTCCAGCCCTGAGAAAATTTCATCGACATACATCTTCGCGATACGGTGAGGTGTCTCACGCAAGCTGTCATCAGACAGGTCAAGTCCGAGCGCAGTGGTAATGTCCGTAAAAGCGTCACGAATAATCGCGTACTTCTGATCACGTGTGTGGTCAATGTCAGTCATTGGCGTTTCGAGGCCTTGATTAACGAGTGCACGGCGCACAATGTTTGCAGCCTCCGATAAGTCCGGCGATTCCAAATCTGATGGAAAACGCACGGCTCGATGTGTGGGCGCAGAATTCAACATGAGGACATCCTTGTGGGTTGGCCTTGTAGTTACGATGTGCTTTGGCGGCTGGATTGCTCGTGTAAGTATTCGATCACATCTAAAAGCCCCTGTATTCCTAGGGGTTTTTGTGTAAGTGCCAATAACGTGCAATATTGCGACGTGTTATTCCACACTCGGGCTGATACACTACTCGTTCTTCGGTTTTTGGCTCATGGATGATGAATGCCCACCGGAATAGACAGGATGTCATTGACTAACAAGGAGTCGTTATGATCTCACGTTTAAAGCGAGCCGCCATACCCATGGCCGTGCTCGGTGTGGGTATAGGTGCGGTAGTGGTACTTACCATCATGAAGCCGACACCCGATACCGCGAGCGAACCCCCACGAGCATTAAAGGTTTATGTTGCGCCAGCTGAACAGCGCGCGGCACAACTCCGTGTCAGCACTCATGGAGAAGTACGGGCTCGCATTAGTTCTGAGGTGGTTGCTCAGGTGAGTGGTCGCATCGTCGAAGTATCACCCGAGTTTGTTGAAGGGGGTGCATTTAACCCCGGAGAGACGCTATTCCGTGTCGAAGATATTGACTATCGATTGGCTCTCAATGAGGCCGAAGCGCGATTGGCCGCAGCTCGAGTCGATCTTGAACAGGCCTTGGCCGATGCCGACGTTGCACGCAAGCAATTAGCCGGACAAGCTAATCCGTCGCCTTTGGCATTGAAAAAACCTCAGGTTGCACGGGCGCGCGCAGCCATCGAAGCGGCTGAAGCTAACTTGGCCTTGGCTCAAACCAACCTTGAACGTACCCGCGTGAGCCTGCCATATCATGGTCGGATCACCGAAACTCTCGTCGACTTGGGTCAGTTCGTCACTGCAGGTAAGGTCGTTGCCAAAGCATTTGGCACCGATCATGTTGAAATTCGATTGCCACTAACCGATGCACAATTGGGCGCTCTTGGCGTACCCATTGGCTATTCGGCCCCCCCTGGTGGCGGGTTACCCGTGGATTTAACCGCCCAGGTTGCCGGCAAGCTGTATCGGTGGTCAGGTAGGGTAACCCGTCTCGACGCCGCTGTTGATTCAGCAACGCGTGTTATTTATGGCACTGCAGAGGTTTCGGACCCTTACGGAAGTACAACAGCGCCGGAGCATATGCCCTTGGCGGTGGGCTTGTTTGTGGATGCCAATATCGCCGGACGTGTTATCGACCAGGCTATAGCGTTGCCCGCCGAAGGCTTGAGGGCAGGTGACCGCGTATTTGTTCTCAATACAGATGGTCAACTAGAAATCCGTGAGACTGAGGTGATTCACCAAACTGCTGAGCAAACGGTTATTGCCAGTGGTGTCAATGACAGTGAATTGGTTATCGTTTCAGCCATTCGGAATCCCATTCCCGGTATGTCGCTTGAGGCTATCGAGTCATTTGACTTCTCTCAGGACGGCGGAGCCGTTGAAGCGCTCGCGGACTAAGGATTAAATCATGCAGAATTTGATCGCCTGGTGGGTCCGCAATCCGGTCGCTGCCAATTTGCTTATGCTCGGTATCCTCATATCGGGTTGGTTGGGTCTGTCAAATATTGAGAAGGAAGCTTTCCCTTCGGTGAGTCCCTATCAGGTCCAGATTGATGTAGTTTGGCCCGGCGCTTCGCCACAAGAAATAGAGCAACAAGTTGTTCAGCGTATCGAAGATGCGCTGGAGAGCGTAAGTAACGTTGCACGCTTGCGCGCGGAGGCACGTGAGAGTTTGGCGTCGGTAAGTGTAGAAACCTATCCAACGATCGATCTTAACGGTTTCCTTAATGATGTTAAGAATGCCGTTGATGGCATTACCTCGTTTCCCCGCGATATCGAAAATCCACGCGTGCGGCGCATGGAGTGGCGTCAAGAAATGATCCGGGTGGCATTGGTGGGCGACATTGGCGAGCGTACCTTGACGCGGCTCGCACAAGATTTGCGTGAGGATTTTGCCTCCCAGCCCTACATCTCAAAAGTAGAACTTTTTGGCGCTCGTAAAGAAGAAGTCACTATTGAACTCTCAGAGCAAGCTTTGCGCCGCTACGATCTGACCTTTGCTGAGGTAGCGAATGCCATCCGCGCTACATCGATTAATTTATCCTCTGGCCAAGTACGCACGGCTACTGGAGACATTCAGTTACGCGTACTTAATCTCGCCGATAACCAGTATGACTTTGAGCAAATCATCATCCGCCAAACCGCTGAAGGAGCGGTTATTCGTGTGGGTGATGTCGCTCGGGTTCTCGACGGGTTCGAGGAGGAAGATATCCTCGCTACGCTCAATGGCGCTCCTGCGGTGTTGCTGCAAGTGCAATCGACCGATGATATGCAGGTGGTGAAGAGTAGCGAATCCACTAAGGCTTGGATCGCTCAGACCAACAAAACCTTACCTGAGGGTGTGAGGCTTGAGCTTTGGTTTGATACCGCCGACATTTACACCTCGCGCATGGATTTAATTGCCGAGTCATCAGTGCTAGGGCTGATCTTGGTGTTTGTTGTGCTCATTCTCACGCTGCGTCCGAGGGTTGCGCTCTGGGTTACGGCCGGCATCGGTGTTGCATTCCTCGGCGCGTTCTCGCTTCTACCAGCCAATGATGTATCGCTTAATGTCATGTCGACTTTTGCATTCTTGTTGGTCTTAGGCATCGTAGTTGATGACGCGATTGTTGTTGGCGAAAGCATTCATCATCACACCCACATGGGGTTACCGGGTGAGGAGGCGGCAGTGACCGGTACGCTGAGTGTTGCGCGTCCAGTAATCTTCGCCGTATTAACCACGATAGTGGCGTTTGCGCCCTGGCTCTTTGTATCGGGTGTTGAAGCGCAAATTACTCGTCAACTATCTATTGTAATTACACTGGCGTTAGTGGTGTCACTGATCGAAGCTTTCTTTATTTTGCCATCGCACCTTCGCCATATTGAGCCGCGCCAAAACTTGAAGGGCCTGGCGTTGCGCCAGCAGAAGCTCGCGCATGGCATTGTAACCTTCAGCGAGCGTTATTACGGGCCTTTTCTAGAGCGGTGCCTACGAAATCGCTATACAACGACGATGGTATTTATTTCGGCATTTATTGTCTCTGTTGGTCTATTTGCCACCGGCTGGGTGAAATTTTATTTTATGCCGCAAGTTGAGAGCGAACAAATTTACATCAACGTTAATTTGCCCACAGGAACACCTTACTCACGCGCACTAGAGGTGCTTGATCAGCTGCAAGACGCGGAGCGTGAACTTAAGGCCCAGGTCGAAGCTGAGGCTGCGGAGAGCGGTGAGGGCACGGGTAAGCTGATAGAGGGCTGGTACACACGATCACGTCGAGATAATGTGGTTGCAATCGTGCGCCTGTCGCCACCGGAAGTTCGCGACTTAAGTGCCCGGGATGCGGCTGAACGTTTTCGAGCACTGGTCGGTGAGATTCCCGATGCCGACGATATTCGTGTTAACTACACCCTAGACGACAACACTCCCAGCGTTACCTTTCTTTTACAACACAATGATTTTGAAACGCTCAAGCGCGCTAGCAAAGATTTACAATTACATTTGCAGGGTTATGAGGCAGCATTTTTTGTGCGTGATGATCAGCAAGGCGAACTGAGTGAACTGCATTTTGCCCTCAAGCCAGGTGCTGAAAAATTGGGTGTCACTTTGATCGACGTATCACGACAAGTTCGTCAAGCCTACTACGGTGAGGAGGTGCAGAGACTACCTCGAGAGTTTGGTGATGTTCGAGTCATGGTCCGATACCCGCGTGACGCACGAAGCCAGCTGGCCTCTTTAGATGATTTCATGATCCGGACAGCAGATGGTCGTAGTATTCCACTTACTTCAGTGGTCGACGTGACGCTGGGAGAGGGCGTTCAGCGGATTAACCGGCGCGATGGACGCAGGGTGGTGCGAGTGGTCGCGAGCGTTGATCGAGATTCTGTGGGCGAAATTTCACGTTCAGTCAACAGCGCTTTTATTCCGCAGTTGATCGAGAGTTATCCGGGCCTAGAAGTTTTGCGCGGTGGATCTCAAGAGTCGGAAGCAGAGTTTTACAGTGAGATCGGTGCGCTTTATACCATCGCACTGTTCGTTATTTATGCCTTAATTGCCATTGCTTTCAAATCCTATGCCTTGCCATTGCTCATTATGACGGCGATTCCGTTTGGCTTTATGGGAGCAGTCTTTGGGCATTTGCTTTATGACTTACCTATGGCGCTGTTTTCTTACTTCGGCATTGGTGCGGCAGCAGGCGTAGTGGTGAATGACAACTTGGTTTTAGTTGACTACATTCGCCGTCGGGAGCGTGAGGGCTTGAATCCACCCGCAGCTGTGCTTGATGCTGCCGTTAACCGCTTTAGGCCCATTCTACTAACAACAGTCACCACTTTTGTGGGTCTGTTGCCTATCATGGCAGAGCGGTCAACAACGGCGGAATTTTTGAAGCCCGCGGTATTATCCTTGGCCTTCGGCGTGTTGTTTGCACTTTTTGTCAGCTTGCTGATGGTGCCTTCCTTATACCTAATTGGTTGGGATTGGCAGCAAAAATGGCAGCGCGCTAAGGCAAAGTTTCGGTCACCGAGAGCGGATCAAACCATCAATGCACCCCGTGCATCAGACGCTTCAGAACCGGCGTAAGTACGAGTAATACGGCCGCCGCTACCAGGCCTGTCCACAGTAATTGGCTGAATAGATCCACATAGCTACCAGCATCTGACAGGGCACTTTGTGCGCTGTCAATGTTGGAAGCGGCGCGTGTTGCGATGGCGGCGATTTGTGCGGCCACGTAAGAGCTGTAAGCGCTTGCCAAGAACCATGTGCCCATCATGACACCCACGACGCGCCCCACGGCGAGTTTGGTTACTGCAGATAAGCCCACAGGGCTCAAACATAGTTCCCCGGTGGTGTGTAATAAATAAGCCAGAATCAGCCACCAAGCCGATACTTTGCCAGCCTCGTCTGGGAATTGTGCGCCGTAGGCCAGAGCACCAAATCCGAGGCCGGCTTGCGCAATGCCCAAGACAAATTTCACAGGGGTGTTTGGCTCTAGGCCGCGTTTGGCCAATTGGGTCCAAAGCACAGCAAACACTGGTGCCAATGTAAAAATGAAAAACGAATTTGCTGCGCCAAATTGCGCGGCGGTAAGTTCAATACCAAACAACGATCGGTCGGTTGCGCGATCAGCAAACAAGGTCATAGACCCGGCTGCTTGCTCAAACAGAGCCCAAAAAACAACAGTCGACAAAGTGAGTATGATGAGCACGAACATGCGCTCGCGCTCGACTTTGTTACAGCGAGCAAAAAGAAACCACAACAGTGATGCGAGAACAGCGACAGAGACAACGTTTAAAACGGTGCCTACTACCGCAGTGAATTGGATGAGCTGCCAGACTACGGCAACGCTGAGAATGCTGAGCGAATAGATAGCGAATTCAATCGTGATTGGGCCGATCAGATTGCTGCGCAAAGCTTCTACGTTAGGAGCCTCGCCGTGTCCCTCTAGATAGTGTTGGCCCCACAAAAATAACCCCAAGCCCAACAACATACCAATCCCCGCAGCGCCAAAGCCATAGGACCAGCCGTAGACCTCACCCAGCCACCCGCACAAGAGTGTCGCTGTGAACGCCCCAAGGTTGATGCCCATGTAGAAAATGGTGAATCCCGCGTCACGTCTCGGGTCGTCTTCAGCGTAAAGCTTACCCACGACGGTAGAAATATTGGGTTTTAAAAATCCGACTCCCATAACAATGAGAGCAAGCGACAAATAAAAGATTTGCAAGGCATTGGTATCTTGAATAATGGAGCCGTTGACACTACGAGCGGCTTCTCCCTCAAAGGCCATGCCCAGGTGGCCCGCTACCAGCAGTAGCCCGCCAAATACAACGGCGCGTCGCATGCCAAGGTAGCGATCAGCAATCAGGCCTCCAATTACCGGCATGGCATACACCAAGGCAGCGTAACTACCCAAGACACCCAGGCCGGCTTCATCGGTAAATAGGTGATATTTGGTGAGATATAAAAGTAGCAGGTACTTCATGCCGTAAAATGAGAATCGCTCCCACAATTCCGTGCCAAAGCAGATATAAAGGCCCTTGGGGTGGCCTAGGAAATCACGCTGTGTACTCTCTACTGCTGAAATTGTCATAGTCATGGCTCTATATAATTGGTCGGTAGTGGGAGGTAAGTCGAGCGGTGTTTTTTCGGTCCCTCAAGATCCCATGCCCTTGCACCTTACCTCGCCAATACAACGCAACACCAGTGCAGTGCCTGGGCGACTATCGTCTGGTCATTGGCGCCGAGTGGTGCGCTGTAGTGACCCTAGCCGCTAAGCGGCTCTTGGTTCCATGCTCGCTCCGATCTTTGTAAGCCTATTATCCATTTCGGTAAAGTCCTTAATGCGCTTAACATCGGCAAACAACGCCGCCGCTTGGGGGTAATAGGCACCTAGATACACTAGCCATTGCTTTAACGGATTGAGCGAATATCGCTGCTCATATACCGCTGCGTTGGTGTGCATGAAAAAGCGTAGCATGGGTACAATGTCTGACCATGTTAGTGCCGAATGACTTATTCCTTGACTAACCGCCCTTGTTGCTTGCGCTAAGTCGGGACGACAGAGCGCCCCGCGAGCAAGCATCACATCCTCGCAGCCGCTTATTTGCCGGCAGCGGTGAATGTCTGTGGGCGACCATAATTCACCATTGGCAATAACGGGTATTGGACAACCTTGAACAATGCTGGCCAGTCTGTGCCAGTGTGCTGGTGGTCGATAGCCTTGGCGTCGTGTTCGTGCGTGCACCGTTAGTTCATTGATGCCCGCTTCGACAACCGCAGCGGCGATTCGCTCGAAGTCTTCATCATGGTCATAACCGAGGCGTATTTTTGCAGTGACTGGGATCGATGGATTTACTGCATCGCGTACAGCTCGGCACACATCGCTGACAGCTTGGGGTGTTTTAAGCAGGGTCGCACCTCCGTGGGATTTGTTCACGGTCTTGGCGGGGCAGCCAAAATTTAGATCAATGCCCGGGGCGCCCAAGTTGACTGCGACCTGTGCGTTGCGAGCCATTAATGACGGGTTACTGCCTAAAAGTTGGACAAAAACGGGTGTGCCGCTCGCGGTTAAACCCCCTTCTCTGAGTTCTGGACAATGCCGATAAAAGACCCGCGGTGGCAAGACTGTTTGTGAGACGCGAATAAACTCGGTAACGCAGCGATCATACCCACCCAGTCCTGTAAGTAAGTCACGCATAATAGCGTCCATGACGCCTTCCATCGGAGCCAATATCAGGCGCATAGCATCAGTAGCTCCGCGCAGACCGCCAGGAAGTCCTTTGTATTCGGCGGGCGAGGCGTTGAGGTTAGGAGATGGAGATTCATGGGGGCGGAGCATACCGCAGCGGTAATTTAACGACCACAGCCCCGTAGCACAAAGGCCGGCGCTTTTGTAGACTCAGTCCTTTGCACGTTTACCCGATAGGAATCGATGATGAATCCCAACTACCTTGACTTCGAACAACCCATTGCCGAGCTCGAAGCCAAGATTGAAGAGTTGCGCAATGTGGGTAGCGACGCTGATCTGAACCTTGCTGATGAAATCGAGCGCCTACAGACCAAGAGTGCGGTCCTCACCGAGAAGATCTATGCCGATTTAAGTCCTTGGGACATTGTTCGCGTAGCGCGTCACCCTCTGCGACCTTACTCGCTAGACTACATTCCTGAGCTTTTCACCGACTTTGATGAGCTTCACGGCGACCGCCGTTTCGGCGACGATAAGGCCATTGTTGGTGGGGTCGCTCGCCTTAACGGCGCGCCAGTCATGGTGATTGGCCAAGAAAAAGGTCGCACCGTCAAAGATAAGGTCTACCGTAATTTTGGCATGCCTAAACCCGAAGGTTATCGAAAAGCCCTGCGTCTTATGGAGATGGCTGAGCGCTTTAAAATGCCTGTGATCACGTTAATCGATACGCCCGGGGCTTACCCCGGTATTGACTCGGAGGAACGTGGTATCAGTGAAGCAATAGCGCAGAATCTGGCGGTGATGTCTCGCCTAAAGACCCCTATTGTGTGTGTGGTCATTGGCGAAGGCTCCTCTGGCGGTGCATTGGGTATAGGCGTGGGCGATCATCTGGCCATGCTTCAATACTCAACCTATTTCGTTATCTCCCCCGAGGGGTGTGCCAATATCATTTGGAAGAGCTCCGAGTTCGCGCCGGACGCAGCAGCGGCAATGGGGGTCACTTCCTCAACGCTTCAAGACCTGGGTATTGTTGACGCTACCATTGAGGAACCAATGGGCGGAGCTCATCGTGACCCTACGGGGATGGCTGAAAAAATCCGAGAACATGTGGCCATACAGGTCGATAAGCTTAAAGCCATGGGAACCGAGGCGATGCTCGAGGCGCGCTACAAGCGTTTAATGTCCTTCGGTAGCTGAGAAGGGATCGGAAACCATCGACAGCACATTTGAGGAGCAACTTGCTGCTGCTAGCGATGCAACTTCTTGGTGCATAGGCTTATCCGGTGGCCGTGACAGCGTTGTTTTGCTTGATTGGATTTGTCGCTGGCGTAATCGCCAGCAACAGAGCCCTCGGGTCAAAGCCATTCATGTCAACCACGCGCTGCATCCTGATGCCGATCAATGGTCTTCGCACTGCGCTGAGTTGTGCTCTGTGTATGGCGTTAGCTTTGAGTGTTATCGGGTGCAGGTGGATACTCAGTCGAGCTTGGGTTACGAGGCAGCAGCAAGGCAAGCGCGCTTTGCAGTCTTCGAACGCTTGTTGCAGCCTGGCGAGATCTTGCTTCTGGGGCAGCATCTCGATGACCAAATCGAAACACTGTTGTATCGCTTGGTACGAGGGTCGGGGCCCAGAGGCCTATCGGGTATTCCCGGTCGTCGTAAGCTTGGTCAAGGCTATCTGCTCAGACCCATGTTAGCTGTACCTAGGTCCACCATAACCCGGTGGGCAACTGAAAACGCTCTACCTTTCATAGAAGATCCCAGTAATGCTGATACACGCATGGATCGTAATTACCTTCGCCACACTGTGCTACCACTTCTCGAGCAGCGATGGCCAAATTATCGCGACACTGTGGGGCGCGCCGTATCGCTACAACGGGCCGCCGCCAATATCCTCGAATCACAGCCATTACAAACCATAACCGGGCCTTTTGGTGAGCCGGGATTGGCTTTGCTGGAGGGCGAGAGTGAGCAGGAACTCTCGCATCGACTCTACCATTGGCTTATCGCTTGCGGGTATTGCTCACCGGGTCTACGAAGGCTGAGTGAGTACGCGCGTCAATGCCTCACCGCGGATGTTGAGCGAAGCCCTGAGCTTGGTTTACCCGGGGCACGATTGAGCCGATGGCGGAAGGGCATCTACCGGCTCGAAGATGATGGGTCCGAATTTACACCACCCAAACATGTTGTGGTTGGACAGGCACTCGCGACAGCATCGGGTACCTTGACCTGGGAGCGAGGGGGCATGGGACTGCCTGAGGGCGTAGAGCTTCAAGTCCGAACACGGTTGCCGGGAGAAAAAGTGGCGCTAATTGATGGCCCAACGCGATCGTTCAAGCATCTCTGTCAGGCTGCAGGACTGCCGCCGTGGTGGCGTAATAGACTGCTTGTGCTCTGCCAAGATGAAACCCCGGTTGCCATTACCGGGTTGGGCCTATTGCGCGGCGCCACGACGCTCTTGGCGGACCGAAATTCTGCGGGTTTTTCACCCTGTTGGCGACCGAATTGGTGTTTTGACTCAATTGAGTGAATAGCGCCTTGCTGATACACTGACGACCCATCTGAGTGCGGGCGGTAACCGGCGTTATGGGTTAGTGCGCACATTGTTTATTCCCTAATTTGGTGGTCCGCATGACACGGTATGTGTTTGTTACAGGTGGGGTGGTTTCGTCGCTCGGTAAAGGTATAGCGGCGGCGTCCCTTGCCGCCGTCCTTGAGGCTAGAGGCTTAAAAGTAACTCTGCTTAAACTCGATCCCTACATCAATGTTGATCCCGGCACGATGAGCCCCTTTCAACACGGTGAGGTATTCGTTACCGAGGATGGGGCTGAAACTGACCTCGATTTGGGACATTACGAGCGCTTTACTCGGGCGACCATGACCCGGCGCAACAATTTCACTACCGGTCGCGTTTACGATGAGGTTCTGCGTAAAGAGCGTCGTGGCGATTATCTGGGTGGTACAGTACAGGTGATCCCCCATGTCACCGATGAAATTAAACGTCGCGTGAAAGATGGCGCTGAAGGTTTTGACGTAGCGGTTGTCGAAGTAGGTGGAACCGTTGGCGACATCGAGAGCCAACCATTTCTCGAGGCCGTACGCCAGCTCAAGCTCGAGATGGGTGTCGCTAACGCCATGTTAATGCATCTCACACTGGTGCCATACATTCCGACCGCGGGCGAGATCAAAACCAAACCAACCCAGCACTCGGTAAAAGAATTGCGCTCGATTGGCTTACAGCCAGATGTTTTATTGTGCCGGTGTTCGGTTGATGTTGACGCCTCTGCACGCCGTAAAATATCGCTTTTTACTAACGTGGAGGAGCGCGCTGTCATTCCTCTGTTGGATGCTGACAGTATCTACAAGATCCCCGGCAATCTGAATGCCAATGGCTTAGATGACTTTATTCTTGAGCGGTTTGGCCTCGACTGTCCTGAGGCAGATCTTTCCGAGTGGCAAGATGTGGTAGAGCGCGAATTTAGTGATCGTCGCGGGACCGTTAAAGTGGGAATGGTGGGTAAGTACATTGATCTTGTTGATGCCTATAAGTCGCTCAATGAGGCGCTCGGCCATGCAGGATTACAGACTCTGACCAAGGTAGAAATCGAATATATCGACGCTGAGGAAATTGAGAAACAGGGAACCGATTTACTCAAGCCGCTTGATGCCATTTTGGTACCTGGGGGATTCGGTGATCGTGGGGTCGATGGCAAGATTGCAGCTGTTCGTTACGCGCGGGAAAACGGTGTGCCGTTTTTGGGTATTTGCTTGGGTATGCACATGGCGATTATTGAGTACGCCCGAAACCTGTGCCACTTGACGGACGCCCACTCGACAGAGATGGAGCTTGCTACCCCTCACCCTGTGGTTGCTTTGATTACTGAGTGGCAGACCGCCGATGGTGACATTGAGACGCGCAGTGAGACGTCCGACCTAGGAGGAACCATGCGCCTTGGTGCTCAAACGTGTCACTTGGTTGAAGGAAGCCTTGCCGCCCAGGTTTATGGTGCCTCTGAAGTCCGAGAGCGCCATCGCCATCGTTACGAGGTTAATAACAACTACGTGCCACAAATTGAAGCGGCAGGCATGCGTGTCTCGGGTTGGTCGCAGGACAAAGAGTTGGTGGAAATGATAGAGATTCCAGAGCATCCTTGGTTTTTGGCATGCCAATTTCACCCCGAATTCACATCGCGACCCCGCGGTGGCCATCCCCTGTTTACGAGTTACATTGAGGCAGCGCTGGCACACGCGCAGGCATCTGCATGACGGTTAGCCACCAAACAGTCACCGTGGGGGATATTGCTTTTGCCAATAATCGCCCTCTGGTGCTCATTGGTGGCGTCAATGTGCTCGAGAGTGAGCAGTTTGCGCTTGATGTAGCTGGTCACTACGCCAACGTTTGCGCTCAGTTAGATTTGCCGCTTGTGTTCAAGGCGTCTTACGACAAAGCCAATCGCTCATCAATACACAGCTATAGAGGTCCAGGCTTAGAGCAAGGTTTGGCTATCTTGGCCGCCGTCAAACGAGAGCTTGGACTACCCGTTATTACCGATGTGCACGCACCCGAGGAGGCTGACGCTGCTGCTGCAGTCTGTGACATCATTCAGCTACCGGCATTCTTGGCCCGTCAGACCGATCTCGTGGCCGCTATGGCCGCCACGGGTGCAGTGATAAACATTAAAAAGCCGCAATTTCTCAGTCCAGAACAAATGGCAAATGTCGTGGAGAAATTTCGGGAATGTGGCAATGAGAAGTTGCTCATTTGTGAGCGCGGGACTAATTTTGGCTACGATAATTTAGTAGTCGATATGCTGGGTTTCGGTGTTCTTCGTGAGGTCACCAACGGACTTCCGCAAATCTTTGATGTCACTCATGCCTTGCAGCGTCGGAATCCTGGTGATAAAGCCTCGGGAGGGCGGCGCCACCAGGTGCTGGAGCTGGCGCGCGCCGGCATAGCCACTGGACTGGCGGGTTTATTTATTGAGTCGCATCCCGACCCCGACAAGGCTTTATGTGATGGACCAAGTGCATTGCCTTTGGCGTTACTTGAGCCATTTTTGGCTCAGGTGAAGGCCTGTGATGAGGTTATCAAGGCCTTACCTGCGTTAGACATAACCTAAAAACCAAGCTTGCAGAGAGGAGATCTGGACGTGAGCGAAATTGTAGATGTGCGTGGCTTTGAGGTATTGGATTCGCGCGGTAACCCAACTGTTATGGCTGAAGTTACCCTTGACGATGGGTCTGTGGGTTCGGCATGCGCCCCCTCGGGCGCGAGCACGGGTAGTCGGGAAGCGCTAGAGCTGCGAGACGGAGATCAGGCACGCTACTTGGGGAAAGGAGTCTTAAAAGCTGTGGCACACGTTAATGGTCCTATCCGTGAGTTACTGATTGGCCATGCTGCAGGTGACCAGCGTGGCGTCGATCAACGAATGATAGATGCTGACGGTACTGACAATAAAGAGTCGTTTGGCGCTAATGCCATTTTGGCAGTTTCTCTTGCGACCGCGAAAGCGGGAGCCCTTTCGGCCGGTAAGCCTTTGTACAAACACATTGCGGACATTGCAGGAAATCAGCAACTGACTATGCCCGTACCCATGATGAATATCTTGAACGGCGGCGAACACGCCGATAACAATGTTGATATTCAAGAGTTCATGATACAGCCCGTTGCGGCGAAGACTTTTGCCGATGCCCTACGAGTTGGTGCTGAAATTTTTCATCATCTCAAGAAAGTATTGTCCAGTCGTGGTTTAGCGACGGCCGTGGGTGACGAGGGCGGATTCGCCCCGAACTTACCATCAAATGCGGCGGCACTTGAGGTGATTGCCCAAGCGGTAGGTAATGCAGGTTATGTTTTGGGTGACGACGTGACCTTGGCTCTTGATTGTGCGGCCTCTGAATTCTATGAGAATGGAATCTATCATCTGAAGGGCGAGGGTCGTCGGTTTACTAACGTGGAATTTGCAGATTATCTGGCAGGATTGTGTGCAGATCACCCGATTATCTCGATTGAAGATGGTCTTGATGAATCCGATTGGCAGGGGTGGTCGGTGTTAACCGAGAAGCTCGGTGATCGAGTACAGCTTGTGGGTGATGATTTGTTTGTAACCAACACGGCAATCTTGAAGCGAGGTATCGACGAGGGTGTGGGTAACTCCATTCTGATTAAGTTCAATCAGATAGGTTCTCTGTCAGAGACCTTGGATGCGATCGCGATGGCGCATGAAGCTGGCTACACCGCGGTAATTTCGCATCGCTCGGGCGAGACTGAGGATGCCACGATTGCTGATTTGGCAGTGGGTACCGGTGCCGGACAAATAAAGACCGGTTCGCTTTGCCGGTCCGATCGCGTTGCCAAATATAACCGCTTGTTGCGCATTGAAGCGGAGCTGGGTTTGACTGCACCCTACCGCGGTCGTGCGGAATTCAAACGGGCCTGACGGATGCGGTGGCTCCTCGTGGGGCTTACTGTGCTGCTGCTACTGCTGCAGTACCGGTTGTGGTTGGCGAGTGGTGGTATTGCCGAGGCCCTGAGGCTACAGAGCCAAATTGAACTGGAGCAGGCTCGCAATGCCGACCTCTCCGAGCGCAATGCCCAGCTGGAGCAGCAGATTCTTGAGTTACAGCAAGGCGCAAGGGTAATTGAGCAGCGCGCTCGAGAAGATCTTGGGCTTATTAAGGACGGCGAAGTGTATTTTCAATTTGCTGACAAGCTGCCCCAAAAGGACACTGGGTCGTGAGCAGTATTTGGGCGATCGTACCTGCAGCTGGCTCAGGTCGTCGTATGGCTGCCGAAGTTCCAAAGCAATATTTGAATGTTGCGGGCCTGCCCATACTTGAGCACACCCTGCGATTACTGCTTTCATGCCCGGATATTCGTGGCCTAGTGGTTGTTTTGGACCCGAGTGATCGTCGTGCTGATAGCCTTGAAAGTTTATCCGATCCACGAGTAGGCCGTGCCAGCGGTGGGGCAGAGCGAGCCGATTCAGTGCTATCTGGATTGAAGGTTCTAGAGGCCGAAGCCGGCTGGGACGACTGGGTGTTGGTTCATGACGCCGCGCGCCCGTGCTTACCCCTTGCGGACTTAAAACGACTCATCGACTATGTTGAGCAACACCAGGTAGGTGCTATTCTTGCGCAGCCCAGTGTGGATACCATGAAACGGGTCAATGGCAAAGGGCGGGTTGCTAAAACGCTGGATCGCAACAAAATCTGGCGCGCTCAGACGCCACAAATGTTCCGCCTACGGGACTTACACGATGCCCTGAGCGCTTGCTTAGCTGCGGGACTTGAAATAACCGACGAGGCCAATGCAATGGAATTGCAGGGCCATAAGGTCCAGGTCGTTGAGGGCCCGGCGTGTAATATCAAGGTTACGGTGCCAGAAGATTTGGCGTTGGCGGCACTTTATTTACGCGGTGTGAAGGAGAGGGCATCATGAGCATGCGAATCGGTCATGGTTTCGATGTGCATGCCTTCGGTGAGGGTGATCACATCATGTTAGGTGGGGTACGCATACCCTTTAGCCGTGGTCTGGTGGCCCACTCGGACGGTGACGTTGTACTCCACGCCCTATGTGACGCGCTTCTGGGAGCCGCTGCTCTGGGTGATATTGGTAAGCATTTTCCCGATACCGATTCCGCGTATCGAGGCGCTGACAGTCGCCTATTGCTGCGCGAGGTCAACGGTAAGATTCGTGCTCATGGTTGGTGTGTGCAAAACATTGACCTTACGGTAGTGGCACAGGCCCCAAAATTGGCGGTGCATATTGATGCAATGCGCACGCACATTGCCAGCGATCTCGTCACCGATTATCGCAATGTCAATGTCAAAGCCACGACTACCGAACAGCTGGGCTATGTGGGACGTAAGGAGGGCATTGCCTGTCATGCCGTCGCCCTGTTGACGCGTCTTGAAACCAGTCATTGAGGCACTGAGGCGTGGATAAACAGGGTATCGGAATGACATCTATGCGGACCCGTGAGCGACTGATCCAGCGCCTCATGGATCAGGGCATCGTCAATTACAGTGTACTAGAAGTCATTCGCACGACACCACGACACGCTTTTGTGGACGAAGCGCTAGCCCATCGTGCTTATGAAGATACCGCTTTACCGATTGGCTGGGGGCAAACTATCTCACAGCCCTACATTGTGGCGCGTATGACTGAGCTTGCGCTCACCGGCGGGCGCCCTAATAAAGTGCTGGAGATAGGGAGTGGATCTGGTTACCAGACAGCAATCTTGTCGCCACTGGTGGGCGAAATTTACGCCATTGAGCGGATCAAAGGCTTGGTGGATAAGGCGCGTCAGCGTATGCGCGCGCTGCGACTCCGCAATGTTCAGCTGCGACATGCCGATGGTTTGGAAGGGTGGTTGGATAAAGGCCCTTTCGATGTCATTTTGGGGGCAGCAGCGCCCGAGCAGGTTCCTGAGGCTTTGGTTAGTCAGCTGGCTTTTGGAGGCCGTTTGATTCTTCCCGTGGGTGGCCGTGCCCAGCAGTTAATCGTAGTGACTAAGACAAGCGAGGGACTGGAGACGATCTGTGTTGAGAATGTTAAGTTTGTCCCCATGCTGCCCGGAACGGAGCGGGGGTGACTAACACTGATTCGAAGGTCTCTCCGCTCGGCGCCTTCTTCCGTGGTGTCGCGATGGGGGCGGCCGATTTGGTCCCCGGTATCTCAGGCGGCACCATAGCACTGATTACGGGTATCTATGACCGTTTGCTAAACGCTATTACAGCGGCAGATCCAATGGCGATGTCTCTGCTATTGCGTGGACAGTTGAAGCCATTATGGCAGCGAATCGATGGTAATTTTGTCGCCGCATTATTGGCAGGTGTTATCACCGCGGTACTGGGACTGGCGAATGGGATTCAATGGTTACTTGCCACGCATCCGCTGTTTTTATGGTCTTTTTTCTTTGGTTTGGTGGCCGCTTCAAGCGCGATGCTGTGGCGCCAAGAATGTCCTGAGCCAACTATCACGCACGCACTTATTGCACTTATAGGGGGGGTGGCTGCGGTGAGTATTAGCCTTGCTCCTATCCAAACATTTGACGCCACACCTATGAGTTTTTTTGTGGCCGGTTCGCTGGCTATTTGTGCAATGATTTTACCCGGTATATCGGGAAGCTTTATTCTAATTCTGTTGGGGATGTATGTCCCGGTTATCTCAGCTTTGGTCGAGTTTGATGTGCCTCGTTTGCTGCTATTTGGTGCCGGATGTGTAGCTGGACTCATGGCATTTGCGCGTGTGTTACAAAAGCTGCTCGCCCAATATAGAACAATAACAATGGCGCTTTTGGCGGGATTTTTGGGCGGGTCACTGGCCGCTCTATGGCCCTGGCAGGTGCCCATACAAACGTTTGTTGATCGTCATGGTGTTGAACGTGTTGTGCAAAGTCTACCTGTGACACCTGTGTCGTACGCGCAGGTCATAGGCGACAGCCAATGGTTCACGTGCCTTGTGATGGCTGGGATGGGACTGGCCCTAGTTGGTTTGGGGCACCGGTGGCTTCAGCGAATCGGTGATGGAGGCCGGTGAACGATGCGCTGGCCGCTGGTGGGTATCCTTGCGGTAACAGTGGTCGGCTGTGCTGATACCCCGTCCGCACCCATTGAGGATCGTACTGGCGGTCGGCGTGAGCGCGGCGCACCGATTCGCCACACGACTGACTCTGTTACTGGGTCAGCAGTCAATGATGCAACCACCGTCGGTGAGTCCTACACGGTAAAAAAGGGCGACACCTTATTTTCCATCGCATTTTCGTTGAACCTTCCTATGGAGCAGCTTGCAGCGCTCAATACTCTGGCGCCACCGTATGCAATTTATCCAGGGCAGGTGCTCAACACGGCGTTGAGTCGGTTGAAGGCTACGCCGGCAACCGTCACGGTGCAGCCCGGTGATACTCTGTATGGCATCGCTCGATCCTTGGGATTGCCAATGCAATCGCTTATCGATATCAATCAACTCTCAGCGCCGTACTCATTGGCGGTCGGCCAAGTTCTACGCACTCGACCGCCGTCCGACAAGAGACTAGCGGCGGGAAGTGGAGAGCAAAAAAAAACATCGCCAACTGGACAGAGAGCGCCGGCTACCACTGCGACCTCTCAGCTTTCAACCCCAGCTGTAGCGCATACCTCGGCCCAAAAAACACCATCACCGACCCTTGGTCCTGTTTCACGTTGGCGCTGGCCCAGTGGCGGCCGTCTTGTACGTGGGTATTCAAGCAATCTACACAAAGGTATTGATATTGCCGGCCAGCGAGGGGATTCGGTTAGGGCAACGGCGCGTGGCGTTGTTGTCTATGCTGGTACGGGGGTCAAAGGTTATGGTGCGCTCATTATCGTCAAGCATAACGATGATTACTTGAGCGCGTATGGCCATAACGACGCAATATTGGTTTCAGAAGGGGATGTGATCAACGATGCACAGGTGATAGCGCGTATGGGAAGCACTGGTACTGATCGCGTTAAGTTGCATTTCGAAATCAGACGTCAAGGCAAACCGATTGATCCCGTGAAAGTCTTACCGCGCCGCTAGGTAACATTACAGTACACTTAATGGCAGTGGCCCGTGATGTGAGGCGCTCATCGGGAGTAGCGCGGGCTCTACCCCTCGGCGCTAAAGGCAGTGTGCTAAGCGCACCCTTGCAACCGCGCAATCCCTTCGCGTCAACGCCTGCTGCCCCAATGTGCTTATCGCTCCAACAAAGCTAGCTTGCCGGGCTTGCCGGCCCACTCTTCGGCATCGGCTGGCGCATCCTTCTTCTCAGTAATGTTAGGCCAGATATCTGCAAGCTCGGCGTTAAGCGTGAGAAATTCGGCTTGGTCTTCGGGCAACTCATCCTCGGAGAAAATAGCGTCCACGGGGCACTCGGGCTCGCACAGTGCACAATCAATGCACTCGTCAGGGTGAATGACCAGAAAATTAGGACCTTCGTAAAAACAGTCCACTGGACACACTTCTACACAGTCTGTGTGCTTGCACTTGATGCAATCTTCGCCGACTACAAATGTCATGATGGATTCCTTTGTTAACCCTGCGTAAAAGGATACTCTGACTTGGGATTGATTTGAATAAGCAATCAGCCTAGATCTGACTTTTAAGTGCGTAAAGTAGTGCCAATGCGTCTCGCGGAGTAAGACTATCGGGCTCTACTTCTTCAAGCATGGTGAGTACGGGGTGGGGTTTGGCGGTGGCGGCGAATAGGTCGGTTTGCTCAACAACGGGGCGGGAAGAATTGGGCGCGCTAACAGTCGGTGAGCGCTCTAGCTCATAAAGCTTGTCCCGCGCCATGGTTAGGACATCGGTTGGAACACCGGCGAGCTTCGCAACTTGCAGCCCAAAACTTCGGTTAGCGGGACCTTCTTGGATGTGATGCATGAAAACAACGTGATCTTCATGTTCAGTTGCATCTAAATGTACATTGGCCACGTTGTCATAACTATCTGCCAGAGCAGTAAGCTCGAAATAATGGGTTGCAAACAAGGTGAACGATTGTACGCGTGTAGCTAGGGCGACGGCACTAGCCCACGCGAGGCTCAGGCCATCGAAGGTGCTGGTACCGCGGCCCACTTCGTCCATGAGTACCAAACTACGTGGAGTGGCATTGTGTAGGATATTCGCTGTCTCGCTCATTTCTACCATGAACGTAGAGCGGCCCGAGGCTAAATCATCCGATGAGCCAATGCGTGTAAAAATACGGTCAAGTAAGCTTAAACGCGCCTCGCTAGCGGGTACAAAACTGCCCACATGGGCGAGAAGCGCAATCAGTGCTGTTTGGCGCATATACGTAGACTTACCCCCCATATTGGGCCCAGTAATCAGCAACATTTGTCGCGAGCTGTCTATGCGGGTGTTATTGGCGATGAACGGCGTGTCACTGAGTTGCTCGACGACTGGGTGACGCCCAGCCACGATGTCGATGAGGCCTTCATTGCTGAACGTTGGTTTACACCAATTAAGCGCAATTGCGCGCTCGGCGAAACAGGCGAGTACATCGAGGTCGCAGAGTGCGCTTGCGGTTTCCTGAAGGGCTTGCAGATCTTCTTGAACGCGCCGAATAAGCTGTTCATAGAGGGCTTTTTCGCGGGCGAGCGCGCGGGATTTGCTGGACAGCGCTTTATCTTCAAAGGTCTTCAATTCGGGCGTAATGAAGCGCTCGACATTTTTTAGTGTTTGGCGTCGTACGTAACGTTCGGGAGCTTGCTCCGATTGGCTGCGGCTGATTTCTATGTAGTAACCGTGAACCCGGTTGTAGCCAACTTTCAGTGAACTCAGGCCCGTCAGCTCACGTTCCTGCTGCTCGATTTTGATTAGGTAGTCGCCTGCGTTACGCGATATATCGCGTAGTTCATCGAGGGTGTCGTCATAGCCATCGGCTATAACTCCTCCATCGCGAATAATAACAGGTGGATTGTCAATCAGCGCGCGATTGAGCTCCTCAATCAACACCGGATAGCTTCCCAGCCGAGTAGCGAGTGTTGAGAGGCGTCTGTCGATTTCCTGACCCTCGAGTTGGCAAGCCGCCGCAATAGCACCTAACGCGTTGAGTGTGTCGCATAAACGCGTTAGATCGCGCGGTCGCGCCGATCCCAACGCCACACGAGCCAGGATACGCTCTAGGTCACCCACGGGATTTAGCGCTGAGCGCAAAATTTCAAAGTGATACTGATTGGTAAGCGCTGCAACGGCGTTGAGGCGCGCTTCGAGCTCCACTTGGTCATTAAGGGGACGGTGTAACCATCGGCGCAGATGGCGGGTACCCATAGCGGTTACCGTTGAAGAGATCACGCTGCATAAAGTGTGCTCCTCGCCGCCTAGTAGGTTGCGGTCGATCTCGAGGTTGCGCCGTGTTGGGGCATCAAGTTGCACACTATCTGATAACTTCTCTTCTCGAATGCCCTGTAGGTGCATCAGGTCGCTGCGCTGAGTGTCTTTAAGGTATTCGAGCAAACAGCCCGCACAGGTTATGGCCAGGGGGAGATGCTCACACCCAAAGCCGCGCAAATCCTGAGTTTGAAATTGTTGGTTGAGTGCACGCTGCGCCGCGTCGATATCAAAGTACCAAGGCGGCAGCTGCCTCACGCCTGATCGCCCGTGCAGCAGCGGATAGCTACATCCCTCAGAGATTAGCACCTCAGCAGGGTTTAAGCGCTCGAGCTCTGCATTCAGAGCCTCCTCTCCGTTAACTTCGGACACCAGGAATCGACCACTGGAGACATCAACCCAAGCCAGGCCGAACTGGTCCTTTTTCTGGGTGAGAGCCAGCAAGAGTGCATCGGCACTGGCATCAAGCAGTGATTCATCGGACAGAGTGCCGGGCGTTACAATGCGAACAACTTTGCGCTCGACCGGGCCCTTGCTGGTAGCTGGATCGCCCATTTGTTCGGCAATTGCCACTGCATGGCCATTACGCACGAGGCGAGCGAGGTAGTTTTCTGCTGCGTGATAGGGTACGCCCGCCATGGGGATGGGCTCGCCGGCAGATTTACCGCGCGCAGTAAGCGTTATGTCGAGAACGCGAGCGGCTATCTTTGCATCGTCATAGAACAACTCGTAAAAGTCACCCATGCGATAAAAAAGCAATTCACCCGGATGCTCGCGTTTTATCGCGAAGTACTGTCGCATCATGGGTGTATGTGCGTCGTTGGCCGCACTCGACTGGGTCATCGGCATCTCGATTGGCTATGGCTGTCATGTATTGGCTGTTGAGCCTCAAAAACCGTCTCAGCAACTTGGTGGGATACCAACGACCGGGGCTCGCCGACGATTTTACTACGGTTTTAGTCTCTGCGCTGACTCCTAATCGAAACACCGGTCTAGCGTGCAAAGGTCGCCTAGTTACGTGCTGAGCGACAATGGTTTTTGGGGAAGGACGTGCCTGTGTCCGGCAACGGACGGGAACGCGGTTGCCCCATCACTCCATTCGGTGCGCGTGAGCTTCTTTTACGGCAGCGATTGGGTGAAGGGGTTCAGCTTGGGGTACGGTTTTAGAGTGTGGATTGATTGATTTCGGTATCGTCCAAAAATATCACTTTACCCGTTTCTACTTCATGCAACGCGCCGATAACGACCAACTGTCCGGCAGCTACTAAATCTCTGATGACGCTGGACCGGGTGACGATGTTTCGTGTGGTGAGCCGAATATTGGCATCGGTTACCGCTTCAACGTAGTCACTGTTGGCCGATGACAGCGGATCAAAACATTTGTGATCAACGCGGTACATGGCCGGCGCTATGTTGGCCAAGGTACTTGTAAGATTGCCAAGTTCTACGTGGTCACAGGCACCTTTGATGGCTCCACATTGGCTATGACCCAAAACGACAATGGCTTTACTTCCGGCAACGGCGGTAGCAAATTCGAGGCTGCCCAAAATATCGGTGTTGACGAAATTACCAGCAACTCTGACGGTGAAAACGTCACCAACGCCTTTATCGAAGACGATTTCAACGGGCACCCGAGAATCGATACAACCCAAAATCGCGGCCATGGGGTATTGCCCCCCGGCAGTATTTTTGACTTGTGCCAAAAGATCGCGCTCAACGGGCTCACCGGCTAAAAAGCGCGCGTTACCGTCTTTGAGATATTGGATGGCCTCTGCTGGGCTCATGGCTTGCTGCTCTTCGCGCGTAAGTGCAGCGGTGAGATCACGGGTAGGGTGCATGGGTCCTCGCTCGTCAGTAAGTTAAGGTCATCGAGTCGTAAATGTAACCGAACTGCATGCCGCGCGGGATAATGTTAGAAAAAATCTATCACCACTGAGGATTATCGCGTAAATCTGCGAAACCTTGTGGCAAGGCTGGCACGGAGTTGCGGAGATTCTCTCGAGGACGACCGTGTGCACAAGCGTAATGACAAGGGTAGCGAGTGCTCGGTTCCAGACGGCGCACAGTAGCGAGTGCGTATAGCGGCTAAGTAGTACTTCCGCGAAACCGGATTTCTCGATAGTCAGTGAATTTCCGCTGCACTCGCATAGCCACGTGTAGCTCATGACGACATATGGTTGGGTTGGGCGCTGCTTGTGGTCATTGTTGTCGTTAAACTTACTTGCAATCAATTCATAAAACACTGAATATACGTACAGTACTTTGACTTATTTCATAAAGCACGCTACCAGAGGATACAGGCATGGACCCTAACAAGCAGAAGGCACTTGATGCGGCATTGGCACAAATAGAGCGACAGTTCGGTAAAGGCACTGTTATGCGCATGGGCGATCAGGAGCGCGTTGCGATTCCATCGATTTCCACCGGTTCTCTGGGCCTCGATATCGCGCTCGGTATAGGAGGTTTACCCAAGGGGCGGATTGTTGAAATTTATGGTCCTGAGTCCTCCGGTAAGACCACATTGACCCTGCAGGTTATTGCCGAAGCGCAAAAGGTTGGTGGCACGGCCGCTTTCGTGGATGCCGAGCATGCCCTCGATCCGCAGTATGCCGAGAAGTTGGGTGTACAGGTGGACGATCTCATTGTTTCCCAGCCAGACACAGGTGAACAGGCGCTGGAGGTTTCCGAAATGCTGGTTCGCTCGGGCGCGGTCGATGTACTGGTTATCGATTCAGTGGCTGCTTTAACACCAAAGGCCGAGATTGAAGGTGAAATGGGTGACAGTCACGTGGGGCTACAAGCCCGCTTGCTGAGTCAAGCCATGCGTAAACTTACTGGTGCCATCAAACAGACCAACTGCCTTGTGATCTTTATTAACCAAATCCGAATGAAAATTGGCGTTATGTTTGGTAGTCCGGAAACCACAACAGGTGGTAACGCACTCAAGTTCTATGCTTCTGTGCGTTTAGATATCCGACGCATTGGCTCGATTAAAGAGGGTGACGAGGTGGTTGGCAACGAGACCCGAGTCAAGGTAGTCAAAAATAAGGTGTCTCCACCCTTTAAGCAGGCGGAATTCCAAATAATGTATGGCGCCGGTATCTATCACATGGGTGAAATTATCGACTGGGGCGTGAAGCTCAATTTAGTAGATAAATCGGGTGCATGGTATTCCTACAAGGGCGATAAGATCGGTCAGGGGAAAGCCAATGCGGCGCGTTTTTTGGAAGAAAATTCGGATATTGCTACCGAAATTGAAAATCAAATTCGCCACCAAACAATGGGCGTTCCACTTGCCGTTGTTGAATCAGCGGATAAAGCCACGAAGGATGCTCCTGCTGCAAACGCTAAGTAATGTCGTGTTCAAAATCAGTTAATTCAGCTGATATTCGCCGGGCCGCTATGGATCTGCTCGCCCGGCGTGAGCACAGCAGAGATGAGCTGGCCCGAAAATTACAGCGGCGCTTTAAATCGGACCAAGAGCTCACGGTTACCATAGCGGGAGAGCTTGACCGCCTGATTGACGAGGGACTGTTGAGTGATCAGCGATTCGCCGCTGCTATGGTCCGACAGTTGATTGGCCGTGGTCTCGGTCCTCGCCGGCTTGACGAGGAGCTTCGTGCCAAAGGTATTCGAGACACTTGGCAACACTGCGCTCATGTAGAAGAGACGACCATCGATTGGTGTGAGCGTGCTGAGTGCGTGTACACGAAAAAGTTTTCCGGCGTGCCAATACCCCAAGAACGTGAAGCTCGAACGAAAGAACGCCTGAAGCGTGCACGTTTCATGCAGTATCGTGGCTTTGAGTTTGAGCATTTTACGCATTTACTCGACGCACTCGATGCAACCCCACTGGATAACAATGGCCATGAGTGCTAAACCAGCGAACCCGGATCCGACTGCCCAAGCTATTAACCTATCTGTCAATGGAGCCCCCATTTGTGGTTGGGCATCGCCTAAGTGGTCCCGTGCAGTAGACGCATTTGCTAGAAACTTCGAACGGGGTGAGGTCGGTGCAAGTTTTAGTGTCATAGCTAACGGGCACAGCGTTGTTGATCTCTGGGGCGGACACAAAGTTCCGGGCGGTGAAATATGGGGACGCGATACCTTAGCGGTCTTCTTCAGCTGCAGTAAAATACTGACGACCCTGGTGGTGCATCATTTGATTGAAAGCGGTAGCTTGGACTTGGATGCCCCTCTGATCGACTACTGGTCCGACCTTAAAGCAGCACAGGCGGGGGGTACGGTACGCATGGCGTTATGTCATTCACTTGGCCTACCAGCGATAACCCATAAACTGAAGGAGGGCGCCTACAACGATCATGGATACATGGTGTCAAAGTTAGAAGCCCAGTCGCCACTCTGGTCTCCCGGTACACGCGTCGGCTATCATCCTATAACGTTTGGTTTTATCCTGGGTGAACTGGTTAAGCGGGTGTCTGGTGTCACGCTTGGGCAGTATTTTCACCGGCATTTTGCCGCGCCTCTGGGGCTCGACCTGTACATTGGACTCCCTGAACAGTATTTCCCGCGGATAGCTCCGAGCATCGGTTACAGGCCCTCGAAAACCGACGCCGTAAAAGCTGTTGCGCGCGCAAGTAGAGATATCGGTTCTATCCAGAATTTGTGGTTGTTCAATAGCGGGGAGTGGCGGCTTGGCGTCGTTAATTCTCCTGAGGGACTTGCCTCAGAGATCCCTGCGGCCAATGGCGTTGGTAATGCGCGCTCATTGGCTGCTCTGCTGGGTATCTTTTTGACCCCAGATGTTTTGTCTTCCGTCGGGTTTTCCTCAGACACGGTGGCTCGATTGGAGACTGTATGCAGTGCTACTCAGCAGGATGCAACGCTTCTGGCAAATAGCTGTTTTTCCTGTGGCATGATGAAATCCATCGATAACAGACACTGCCCATCAGCGGATAGTTTTATCATCGGTCGACAAGCCTTCGGTCATGTCGGGATGGGGGGTAGTTTTGGGATGTGCGACAGAGAAGCAGGGTTCGCCGCGGCCTATGTGATGAACCAGCAGGGCCACGGCATCTTGCTTAATGAGCGTGGTCAGAGCTTGCTTGATTCCTGCTACAACATTGCAAACTTCAACGCAGTGCGAGAAGGTGGCTGGCAACCTCACTGAGGTGTTGGGCATTACTTAGCGCTATCGAGGATCGCGCCACGCAGCTCGCGAGCCAAACTCTGTAAGGCGGCACTATTTTCTGGGCCCATTCGTATGAGTTGTTTTTGAATAGCCGGAAGCGCTTCGAGTGTTTCGTCCTCGTAAACCCAATTGGCTTCCTTCTTTAGCAACCGCGCATTTGATGGCACCTCTGGGGTTAAAAGCATCGTATCTAGAGCCGTTATGATAGCTTGCTCGAGTGACATGTCCGCGTATCCAAGTGCTGCCCATGCTTCATTTAGGGTTGCCTCGTGCTGTCGAAAAAACGTCACCGTGCCGGTAATATTGAGGCCGCCCAGGGTCTGTATTAAACCGTTATATCGCGCGTAACTCTCTGGATTAACGGTAACAGCTAATCCATTGTCCAAAATGCTGAAGGCTTGTTTGGGGCGTGCAACGGGCAGTAGCTTGTAGGGTACCTCGCCCTGCCGGAGGTTATCGATCATCGCGACGCTGCGCTCAATGGCATTGCTCTGCTGTGAAATGGTTGTACCCAAGGGTCCTATGCCCCAGCTCGAGGCTCGATCAGGCAACAACTTGTTAAGTGCGTCTACTGTGAGTGACGGTGGTACATTGACTTGGGGGGCGGGTGTGGGAGCCGTCGCCGGTGTCGATTCAGGAAGCGGGGTCTCTACGGGCGCCACTGATTCGAGTATGGGGGCGGGCTTGGTCGACGCGGAGCTTGGTTCTAGCGTTACCGGG
>Ga0181558_10000036_pt1 | contig 98341 bp, 72 predicted proteins | sample 011ome_22_FD_133754 | JGI IMG/M metagenome (GOLD analysis project Ga0181558, IMG submission 133754) | Coastal salt marsh microbial communities from the Groves Creek Marsh, Skidaway Island, Georgia - 011507BT metaG (megahit assembly) | ecosystem: Environmental > Aquatic > Marine > Intertidal... | reverse complement strand
GAAAACCGGCACATGGCGTACACGCTGGGATCCGCGTTCTACGGCATTTACTTTTTAGTGTCGTTCCCAATGTTCCTACGCGTGAATGAAACCAAGCCAATGCCAATGTCGCAAGTGTTTTGGGAGTCCATGGGGAGCGGAATGGCTGTGTTGTGCTTGCTCGACTTTGTGCGCGTGTATTTACGCATCCCGTTCGTCATGCGCGTTCGTTAATAGTAGCGTGTTTGCGTGTATTACATAACGGTTTCTCTATCATGACTAATATAGCTACGCGCCTAAGACGTTGAGCTTCTTGAGCGCCGCCAAGCACTGTTCGGTTTGCAACAACGCGTCTCTCGCTTCGACTTCGGCGTCGTGTTTACCTTGATGCGCAAACGACATCGCCCGACGACGATGCACCGTGCGGTTACTACGAATAATCTCCATGAGCGATTCAATTCGACCCATCACTTTCTGTCCCAAGTGCGCGTTGGAATTTTCACAGAGTGCCAACACAACATTCACCGCGGATTCCAACAGCGAAGGGCGGTCGCGGAACATTTGCATGTGCTCGACGATGATGTTCAAACAATCGCGGGAGTCGGCAAGCGTGCTGGCGTGCTCGCTGTCGCTAGCCACGAGCTCTAGCAAGTCATACGCCACGGTTAACAACGGAACTTGTTTTGCGGAACGCCCGCAAGAACGAATGTTTCGCATGAGCGCGTGCAAGACGTCTGCAGACGTCACCGCGTTTCTGCACGTCTCAGAAAGCTCCCAATGGTCGATGAAGAATGTGCACCCGCGAACGCACTCTTTAAGGTTATGCGGCGCGCACACGAGCATCGCCGCTTGCTTTGCGCGCTCACGCAACGAATGACGAGGATCCGCACGCTCGGTCGTGTGCTTGAGACGCTTACGAATCCACTCCGCCTTGGGCACGGCGTTTTTGCGTGCCAACCATCCGCGAACGTACGCTTGCGCGACGACAATTTTCGATTCAATCTTTTCTCCTCGCTTGCCATCCATAACGGGTTGCCGCATCACGCGGTGCAGCGCGCGCCGGACCAACCAGCCGCGGACGTGACGCTGAATGTTTTCCGCAGCGTTGTATAACACCGCAGCCTTGAGCGACACCGCCTTGGCGCGGCGTTTCTTATCCGCCTCGCGTCGCGCTTTCGCCGTCACCTTGCTCATCTGTCGAACGCGTTTGCGCTCCACACGCTTGCGCGCGAGATGTCCGCGGTAGAACGCTTGGATCTTCTTCGCCGCCTTGTCCTGCACTCGAGCTGCGGCGAGTTGCGTTCGGATTTGTTTCTTACGCTCCTCCAATTTTGTCATCTTGTCCAGCGCCTGGCGGCGCGCCGGTAACAATTCGCGGATATACTTGCGTCTTACCAACGCACCTCGAGCGTACGCCTGAATAATCGTCACAAACCACTTAACAAACAAAAACTCTCGATGAGCTGCAAAGCCGCGCCAATGTCGCTGAATTTCAGTCGCCGCGGCGCGCGCTCGCGCGCGTTTCGCGTCCTCAATCGCCCGCGACCTCGCGCGATAGGCGCTAAAGCTCAAAAAACCCCGGAATCTCGACTGGATCTTCACCGCCGCTTGCTTTTGAGCGACAAACGCCCGTCGCGTAATATCACGCTTCGCGCGCGCCTGCGCCCACACCACAGCCCATCGCAGGCGTAGGAATTGCTTGCGCACGATGAACGCGCGAACCGCCGCTTGAATCTTGATTGCGGCTGACCGCACGACGGCTTGACGGCGCGCGATGATGGCTTTCGCCTCGGCTCTCGCGCATGCGCCTCGCCACCACGTTTGAATGACGAGCGCAGCGGTGATATGCTCTTCGAACGTTTTCCTCGCGCGCACGGTGCGGTACCACGATTGAATCACGATTGCCGAATGTTTCGCGCGGATGAAACGCGCGTGATCGGCGCGCGATCGACGCGTCTTTTGCGCCACGCGCGCGGCCCATTTGGTGTCTAAAAATGCCAACCTCGCGACGTGTGCGCGATAGGCGGCTTGAATCGTCACCGCCGCGGTGCGATGGACGATAAAGTTGCGTCTCGCGATGACGCCGCGGCGATGCGCTTGCATGGTGACGATGGCGCGACGTCTGTGCAAAGCCTCTGCGACGGCGCGCGCGCGTCTCGCGTACGCGCACATGATTGTCGCCGCCGCTATCCATCGCTTCACAACCGTGGCAAATCGCGGTCGGTTCGGACGGTGCCATCTCCACCACCGTTGCACGCGCACGCACGCCACTTCTTGTTGTCGCAATAGCAAAAGTCGGGCACTCAAAAACAGTAAATACCCGCTCACCGCGCGCGGATCGGGCGATTCCACGTCGCCCGTGTCGGCGAATCGTATGTCAAACGTGGGATTCGGGACCCCACCGAGTGCTTGCAACGCCTTACTCACCGTGGCAAAGTTATCACACGCCGTGCGGCGGGCGATTCGCGCCGTGGTGTCGTCCGCATCATTGAGCTTGAGGGGCGCGTTCGCGACGCAGCGATGCTTTGGCACCATGGCGGGCGCGTACGTTCGAATCAACGCGCACAATGCGCGTCCATCGGTAAAAGCGCTGCCGAGGTTGTTCACATCCACGCGTTGCACGGCGCACGCAGCCTTTGCCCACGCAAACAACCGAGCCTCCATGGCGCATTGCGGGGATTCGACGATTGACGCGCCGCGTCGAGCCGCCGAGAGTCGCTCGACGCGTTTGACGTCTGGCGCTCGACCGCCGAGGCGAACAATCTCGGCATCCAACGATTTGGGAAGTAATAAACCCGGGGCGGAGTAGTGCATCATCAACGCCCAAAGTAAACCCATGGTGTGCTCGAGATGACCATCGACGATATCTTCCGCCTTGATGCGACTCCACGTTCCGGGCAAACCGACGTTTTGATCTTTTATCGCGCGCAGCGCGACTTGGACATTCTGAATGCGGTGATTTCGATTCGCGCACGGAAAATGCGCCTCGCCGAGTAAGCTACGCTTCCATTCCTTGTTCTTTTCGTCGTAACTCATGAAGAGCACGTCCGCATTCAATACTTCCATGAGGCGGCACAGACGTACGCCGTCGCGCAGATCCACCGCTAAATTTGTGCAACGGAAATCGTACTCGCGAATGGGATTCTGCTTGTAATGCAACTTGTACGAGCATTGACTCAGGTTACGTATGACATCGCCCTCGCCATACATTGAGCCTTGTAGAGCCAACCGCAAAATGTCTTCGCTTCGCTTCAACGCGGCGTGTGGACGCATCAATAGAGGCGTAGAAGGCGGCAATCCTTCGTGCGCGCATCGATCGAGAATAAACACCAAGAGCAATACGCGCTTCAAAATGTTTCGCCTAAGCGCTTCATCGTAGCCGTGCGCGTAAGGCGGCGCACCAGGGGTGTGTCCGGTGCCAAATTCGAGCTCGAGCTCGTGATCTCGACACAACGCGTTGATGCACTCTTCTTGCGTTTCGCGCAAATCTGCGTGACGCTTCCATGGAACGCTTGCGCCTACGATGACTTCGACGCCGAGACGCAACCAAAACGTCGAGTAGCTCGAGAGCGCGCGTGAGAAGTCTTCTTTCAGAGCGACGTCGTCCATGAATGTCTCGCCGGTTTTCAGTCGTAAACGAGCGTTGTCGACGTGTCTGTACGTCTTGCGAAGCACTCGGCCGAGTTCGTCATCGTAACTATACAACGCCGAAAGCTTGTTGCGCACCGTTTGTCGCACCTCGCGCGCCGACGCCGAGCCTCCTCGGTTTGCCGATGGTGCGTCATCGCCCATCGTCCCCACGTCATCGACGACGATTGTGTGATTCAACCACGCGATGAATGCTAATTCTTGCTGTCGAACCCAAATGTTTGCTTGAAACTCCTCTGGCGCATCTTCGGCGGTGCTCGTCACCGGCACCCGGTGTACGTCTTCGCTCGCGCGATTAAGCTGCAACGCGCGCGCCACTGGAGCCTGCGTGAGGTCCATCGTAAGATTTTCGTCCACCCGTCGTTGCTTCAATCGATCGGCATCGTAATCCATAATCTTCTTTGGAGAAATAATCAGCGAGCGTCGCGTCGCCAATCGAGCGTCTCTCGGCCTCTTCGTCGCGCTCGACCCGTGCTCTCCACCGTGCGTCACGTTCGTCAAACACTGCAGCGCACCGCTTCGTGCGTTCGCCACGCCTCGCGTGCGAACCTTCATCGCGATCGGCTCCATCGGCACTGGAGCTTCACCCACGGCGTCAAAGGCAAACGAGCCGCAATACGTCGCGTTCAACGCCTTGACGGGTGTCCACGTCACGCGCACTCGACCCGTCGTCCCGGGCTGAATCATCACGCGCATCGGGTCGATGGAAAACCCATCGTCCAACGAGTCGTCGCGAAATGTGATTTCCTGCGAGCGCGCGTGGTCGCGGTTAGTCGTCGCGTTTTCTGGGTCAGTCGGGCGCGCGCGAGCGTCTACGCGTTCAAACATACCTGCGCCAACGCCGTATCATTCACGATCTCCAACTCCTCCACCGCGCTGTCACCAACGTCCACTGCACCGAATCGCATCACCGCTACCGCGCTCGGCGCACTCAACGTCGCCACCTTGACTTCGCTTCTCGCGCTCCGCACGCGCGCGCTCGGCTTGCGCGCGTCTGTCCCCTCTCGAGAATCACGCGCATTCGCGCCTTCAACACCCTCGCTCTCGCGCGCAAACGCCACGAACGGCTCAAACACATCATCAAACACGTCCCGGTGCGCGCGATCGGGGGTTATCCCACCGGCGATCGCGCGCCAGAGCGCGTTCTCGTCGCACGCATCGACGTCCGCCATCGCGATGGCTGATGGCTGATGCGTCTCGCCTCGCACGCCTCGTTCACCTCGTTCGCCTCGCTCGCGCGCGTCGACAACGTCGCACACACCCACGCGGTCGTTTCGCGCTCTATGTCGTCCCTCGTACGCGCGCGCGACTGCGACGGGGCAATCAATGACGTTTCGGCGTGACATGAAACGGTTTTTTTTCCACGTTCCCCCGCACACCATGGCGGCGCCGCGGTCGCGCCTTCGCCCGTCGGCGCGTGCTAAAAAGACCCGCGTGCGACGAAGCGATGACCCAATCGGGTACGCCGTCGCGCGCGTCGATCGCTGGTTCGACGCGCACCCCGTCGCGAGCGCGGTGCTGAGCGCGCTGACGGTGTTCATCGGGTTGTACTTGGTGCATGCGATGCTCGTCATGAGTGGGATGTATGGGAGGTTTATCGCGCCGCGCGTGGAGCCGGTGTTGGAAAAGTATGCGTTACCGGTGTATGTAAAGTATGTGATGCCAGTGTTACGGCGCATGGAGGTCATGGCGCAGAGGAATGAGTTGTGATTCGCCGATCGATGGGCGGAGACGGGACGACGCGTGCGAGAGAGAGACGGATAGCGCGCCAACACGACGACGACGACGACGACGACGACGACGACGCTCACGACGACAATGACGACGCATGGATGACGCGATATTTTAGACAACTTGGCGCATACACACACATACATACATAGAGACGAGATGTCTATCCTTTCGCGCGTCGAGCCCGCGACGACGCCGCGTCCATCCATCACGCCATCCATCCATCGTACGCCTGGACAGAGACTCATTCACCCGCGTCGCCCTCGACGCGACACGAAACACAAAGCACACAAAAAACTAATCGCCGTTCAGGTGGAATCGAACCACTCGGCCGCTAAGCCGCCACGGATTTGAAGTCCGCCCTGACCGCCAGGCACAGCTCGAAACGGCGGCCCCACTGCCCCGCGCGCGAGTTCGTCTCGCCTCGCGCGAGTGTGATGGCAAAAGTTATGGGTAGATTTTGTACACCGTCGACAATCGTCATCCTCGCCGCCGCCTCGGCGACGTCATTGACGCGCGCGCGAGCGACGGAACGCGCGATGCGGCGCACAGCGCGATTATACACGGCTGCCACGTCGCACGCGGCGTCGGTGTTCGCGGTGGCGCCGGTGACGGCGTCGTCGGCGGCGCCGATGACGATGGCGGCGATCGGATGTCGGCGCGGGACGACAGCGCGGCTGTCGACGTCGGCGGCGTGGGTTTGGGCGTCGTCGCGCGCGATGCGCGCGGGAGAGATGACGCAGTCGTCGTTCGCGGGCGTGTGCACGACGGCGCGCGCGAGCGATGTGGTCGGCGCGAGTGGAGCGGCGGAGACGAGCGCGCACGAGGATGCGGGCGCCGACGACGGGGACGAGGATGTCGGCGAGGACGGTGTGGCTGAGGCGCGAACGCGCGCGGAACGGAATAAGAGACATGTGTTTCAGATGCCAGATGAGGTGCCGATGTCGCCACCGCATTATCGTACGCTGTTGGTGAAGTCTCACGACGACGTGGCGTTGGCGTGCGCGACGTCGTGCGCCGAGGCAACGGCGATAGCACGCGAACGCATGGCGAGTGGCGGCTATCCGCCCGGGTCGCGACAATTGCGAATCATCATGCCGAAGATTAAGTCTAGTGATGACGCACAGGCGGTGATTGATCTCATGGCATTGGCGCACGAGCACCGCGCGGCGAGGTACGCGTCGGAGTCGGGCACGCAGTTTCCAAAGTTTAACGAGCTCGTGTTTTTGGATTTGTTGCGAGCGCTTTTGGACATTTCAGATTTCGAGCGCACGGCGTGGGTTATTGAGAACGTGCCTCAATTGGGTGGGAAGATGACTAAAACGATCGCCAAGCAAGGTTTTTATGGTGCTTATAGGGGTCCGTTTGAGTTTACGTATAGAGTGTACGACGCGACGCGCGAGTCGTTTGGGTCCTACTATTTCGCGTCGAATGCGGTGGTTATGGTGGCGCTAAACAACGGCCTAGTTGACTTGGCCAAGGAATACGCGGTCGCGTTCAAGGAGAGCGGCGTGGTGGTGCCGAACAAGGCGATATTGCGTTTTTTGAGTGTTGGCGTGAACACTGGCGACGTGGAGACGGCGCAATTCGGCCACGACAACTACTTAAGCGGCATCGCGGGCTTGAATGATTACAAGATTGCGAGTGTCAAGGCGCGCAACGCCAAGATTGAATCCGGTGAATTGGATGGAGTGCTTAGTGAAATTCCCGCGTCGAATGTCAAGCCACAGACGCCTTTCTTTTACGTCATGACGGCGTGCATGCACGTGTTGAAGGGCGACGTCCCTGCGGCGACAAATGCGTTAAACGAACTCGTAATTATCAAGAACGTCATCACAAACCGCGACGAAGACTCGGACGCGGATGATGACGTCGAACAAACCAAGGCGGGCGTGATCGAGAACTTGGCAAGGTGGCCAGGGACTTTGTACGGGAACGGTTATGACGCCACATCGCGCGAGGAGTTGCGCGACGCGTTGAAATCCGCCATCGCCGGCGTCACGGATGAGTTTGTCAAGGACCTTCTTTCGAAGATCGACGTCGATGCCGCGTTCGCGGAGAATGTTGCCGCCGACGCTTCCGAAGCTGAGGCCACTAGCGAGTAATAAGCAAAACATTATCCCCCTGAAGCGTTTATTTAAACCAACCAACCAACCGCGCCGCGAACTCCATCCCGCACATCGCGGCGCGCCACCGAAATTCAGCGCCGCGAGCGATGTCAGCCGCCTCATCACCATCGCGCGCATCGCCTCGAGCGTCGACGCCGTCGACGTCGACGACGCGCGCGACGACGCTCGAGTTTAAGTGCGCCGCGTGCGCGTCTCTGCTCAACTTTATCAACGCCCCCGCGATGCCCGCGAACGCGACGCTCGAGGAGTCATTCGTGCTTCTCGCGCCGGAACTCGCGAGTCGCGAACGCCGCGAGCGGTCAGCCGCGATCGAGGCGTCATCGAATGCGCGAGGCGGCGCGCACGGGGGGCAGTTTGGAGATTCTTTCGTGGTGCTCTCGAGAGGCGCGAGGCGCGCGCGCGACGAAGGCTTGGACATTAAAGCGAGCACGCTGAGCCGAATATTCGATATCGCCAGTGATATGAGTGATGTTGATCATCCTTTATGTGATGCATGCGCGGGCATGGCGTTGGCGGAGGTGAAACGACGAACGGCGCAAGCCGAGAGCGAGTGCGTGGCGTACGAGGAGACGCTCGAACGGTTACGCGAGGCAGAGGACGAAACGAACGCGGCGAACGATGACGTTGAGAATATTTCGCACGCGGTTGAAGACTTAGAACTCGCAGAGCGTGAAGCCGAGGAGACCATTCAAGCGTTGGAAGCTGAATTAGAGGTGACGAGGGCAGCGCGGAGTAAGCTGGCGAAGAAAGCCGCGGCGCTGGATGAAGCGGAGGAGACGTATTGGCACGAATTCCACGCATTTAAGAAGAACTTGAACGCGCATTTAGAAAAGCGTGACTCGATTCTAGCGCGTATCGAGCAGGCCGAGACGCACATGGGTCGATTAGAAAAAACAAACGTGTTTAATGATGCGTTTCACATTTGGACCGACGGCGCGTTTGGGACGATTAACGGCTTTCGTCTCGGGCGCTTGCCAAACGCCGTCGTAGAGTGGGATGAAATTAACGCGTCTTTTGGGTTGACGTGCTTACTACTGCAGTCTATGGCGCGTATGTGCAAGTTTACATTTACCCAATATAAACTCATGCCGCTTGGAAGTTTTCCAAAGGTGCGCGACGCGAACGGCAACGTATTTGAATTGTATGGCCCATTCTCCATCATATCGTCACACAAATACGATAAGGCGATCTTGGGATTCCTCACGTGTCTTTCAGAGCTCGCGGAGTTTATGCGCGCGAGAGATATTCAGCAGCAAGTTAATCCTCCATTCGAGCTCCCTTACAGCATCAGTGGCGACAAGGTTGACGGCAAGAAGATGAGCTTCACGTTTAATCGTGACGAAAATTGGACGTCGGCACTGAGGCTCATGCTCACGGATTTGAAGCTCATGCTCGCGTGGTGCAGCCACAAGGACAGTTGAAAATGATATATCGGTATATACCGATAGAGCTCGCGACGTTGTTGTGACGCGCGCCACTTATGAATTAGAACACGCTGTAAATACACGTTGAAACGTGAAATATTGCTACAATGTTGATTTTGCGCGTTGACTACATATTTTAATCAGCTTCATTAGCCATCGAACGCGCCAAACGCTCGGCATCCAAATCACTCAACGCCTCCATGAATGAACCTAAATCGCGCTCGGCGACTTGAACCACGGAAGCTTCAAACGAATCGTGCTTGAATCGTGCGTGCACACGCTCGGCCGCCATCTTGAATGAGTGCGTGAAGAAGTTTCCTCCTCCCTCATTATCCGTGTTCGGCTTACCCGTAACGCCAACGATGAGGGCCAACGTGGGGTCTTCAGGTGATGGGCCGATGACAACTAATGGACGAACGATTCGACGCACCGTTCGAAGCGCATCTTGGATAAACAAAGCGAGCTTGAGCAATGACAGCGGATGTTTGAACAGCTTGACATCCGCGGGAGATCCGTGATCGATGAGCGAAAAGTAACGCAAGCTACCAATTGTGCGGATATGCGCTCGAGATGAGAGTGCCATCCCACCTTGTCGCATCACTGCTTGCTGTAGACGAATCGCGTAACCAATACCAGACTCCATTTCGTCCCAGTTGTTCAACGAAAGAGACTGCGCCGCGCGCCAAAAGTTATCCGCCGGTGTGATGCTCTTATCGTCCTTATCATTCATCAAGCCTTCGAGTAAAGCAGTTGCGCCGTAAACGACATCCGCCGCGCAAACCTTCATAGCGTAGCCGTGCGAATATTGGAACGACCAAAATTTAACGTCATCCAACATGTGCGATTCGGCGTGTTCGTCAAGCTTTTCTTCAAACTGCTTCACCGCTTGAGGAGACATGTGCGAATACTTTTGCTGCGCAACATCGAGAGGAATGCCGACGTGGGCGAACAACGAACGCAGGTTTGCACGACCACGTTCAGTCCACGTTTGCATCTTTGTTGCGACGTAGCTGCTGTGCAACATAGATTCGTACAGCGACCAATGACGGAGGAGCATAAAGCGATACTCTTCGTTGTACGTGATACGACGTTCATCGAACGCCTTGACTACAGTGCCATCTTCTAAAGAACGGGTCGTGGGCATATCAGCGTTGCTCATCGCACTTACTCTCGTCGCGAGCTCCATCACGCACGAAGTGTACGATTCGTGCGACAAACGCTGGTGTACGTATTGATCCGTAAGCGACAACACCGCCAACCAAAGCGGCAAATAATTCTCAAGCTTGTCCTTACTCATTTTGTACGCTATGTCGTACATGAGTATCCCCGTCGCTCGGCCATAAAATGATCCTCGAGAGTAGTACGCTATGCGCTCACGCTGTCGCTCGGCTAGTTTCAACCGTCTCGTGCGAGGCGAATCGCCGCCCGCACTCGCCCTTTCATCCTCATCACTGTCACTGTCACTATCGTCGTCTTCGTCGCTATCGGGCTCAGGAAACACCTCATTACCTTCTTTGTCGTCACGCATCACCAAAACATCCTCATTACCGGCACGAACATTCTCCAAATCCAACGGCCGGTGCGAGTCGAACACATACGCGCGCGCCCCAGCCTTCAACCCCATCACCTTCTTCACATCCTCCGTACCCCCGCAATTAATCAATACGATCGCGCGCTGATTACCATCATCCGGTATCTCGCTCCCATAGCGTTCCAACTCCCCGTACCCGCTCACGGGGAACACGCTAAACGGAACGTTGTCGCTCCACAACATCAACTTGAGCGTGCGAAACGCGCAGCACGAATCAATATCCGCCGTCGACACGTACACGAGCACTGGGCAATTCGCCCCATCATCGCGCATCGCCGCATACGCATGGTCTACGCATCGCGAGAAAACGCACATCGTCGCGTCAGTCGCAAAGGTTGGAGCGCGCGAAACCGTCACCACCGATCGTCACCCATCACACGCGCACGATGCGCGTCAATTGTCGCGCCCATCGCGCCGCGCTGTGCGCATCGCGACGAAACAAATACGTACGGAACTTATTCAAGTCGACTAACATCGCGAGGTGTCGTCGCGCGCGCGTCGCGCCGCGGTATGCGGGCGAGTGCGAACGCATCTGTCGCGTGCGAATTTGAATTTGGACTCGTTTTGAATATGTGATACTACATGACGCGAAGAGACGTTCGCGGGAAGGATGGCGCGGTGTGTGTGGCAATCGATACGTGAGTGAGAGATGGTGTTGATGAAACACCCTGGATGTACCCAACTAAGCTTTGACCCGATGAAAAGAACACGTGAGGAATGGTGTGAATGTGAAGCGCGTTGTACCGTTCGGACGCGTGCGGAGGCGCTAGTAATGAGTAACGCCGCCGCCGCGCGAAGTTAACAAACAAACGAACAAAACAAAAACACAAAACGACGCGGAAACTCTAAAAGAAAGGGCTTGAAAAAAACCAAGTAAAGTGATGTCCTGGGGAGTGTCGTCAACGACTAAAAGAATGGGATAATCTGCTGCGACGTGGGGAGGAGGTGTCGTTGTCGAGGAAGTGAGGGAGAAATAATAGTAATCTTCGCGTCGTATGCGCGCCTTGCGACGGCTTAACGGAAGTTGAACCTGCGAAGCACAGAAGAGTCATTAGAATCACGCACCTTCTTCGCCTTGTCACCCGAGTCCGCGAAGCACTTCCAGAATCGCAACGTCTCATCCGCCGCCGCGGACACCACCGTGGTACCATCCGGAGACTGCGCCATGTGAAGCACTCGCGCGCTGTGACCCGTCAACTCAGCCATCTTCGTCATTGTTGGGTACTTCCATAAGCACAACTGGTTTTGGCTGTACCCGTGCGACGACAAAAGCTCTCGTTCATGCTTGTTCCATTGAAGCGCGCACACTTGCGAATGCGTGTCGATGGAGTTCAACATGGCGCCGGTGTTCGTGTTCCAAAACTTGATGCAACGGTCGGCGGTACCGCCGCCCGACGCGAGCAAGTTGGACTGGAACGGACACCACGCGAGAGCCTTAACGGCAGCTTGGTGCGCATCTAATCGGTGCAACGCTGATCGGTTGCCGATGGAAGTCGCGTCAAAAATGTGCAACAAGTTGTCGTTACCGCCAGACGCGAGTTGGTTACCACTCGGGCTCCACTTCAACCCGCACACCTCCTGCTGGTGAACCGAAAGCACCGAAGTGCAATGCTCGCGAATGCGCACGTCGTGAACCATGATGTTGTTATCACGACTACCCGTGGCAAGCTGCGTGCCGTTCCACGAGATGGCACCGATCCGCGCTTGGTGGCCTCGCAACGTACGCACTTGCTTTAAACGGGACGCGTCCCAAATTTGAACCTCCGCACTGTTGGTACCAACCGCAATGTGCTTACCATCCGCACCCCAGCTAACAGAGGTGATGTAATCATCTTCGTCATCCGGGTTCGTTTGGCACAATTGGTTGATATCGCCAGTATCTGCGTTCCACAAGTACACGGTGCTTCCCAACGCCACCGCGACTTGGTTCGACGTTCCCCAGTCGATGAGGTTCAAATAATAGTCGTCGATCAACTCCGGCGCATCTAAGATGCGATCAGGCGCTTGGGGAATCTGACGGAACGTCTTCTTCGCCTTCACACCTGCGGAGTTGTTTGTGTAGACGCCGCGCGCCGAGTTCTCCAACCCGCTCGGCGGCGCCGGCGCCTTTGACTTGAACGCGAGAATCTTCGCCGAATCGCTTCCGTCATCCACATGGAAGTTATCCGCAAGACTCTTCTTATACGCCTCCTACGTGCATGTTCAAAACAAACAACAATCAACAGTCAGTATCTCGCGCGTCGACGCGTCATCAATCACAAAAGTCTCTTCGCCTTCGCTCGAGCGCGCGCACCTTTGCCGGCGACTTGATCTCCTTCACCTCGCTTTCCCCATCATTGCCCGCCACTTCCTTGGACAAGTTATAATGTGCGACATCAAGATCCAACGCGCTGCGGCTAGGAATAAATCGGTCCACCTGTTTTACGCGCATAAAGAGAAACGCGACGACGTCAGTATCGCTCCGCGCGCGCGTCCGATCGCGCATCCAATCGCACCCATCTCATCGCACGACATCCCCACCAAACCCCACACGCGCGATGAAACTCACGAAACAAACCCATCACGCGCCACACCCACGCGCTCGAGCGCGCGCCCGAGCGCCCACCGCCGCGTCGCATCGACGCTCAAACCACCGATCCATCGTCGCGATCGTCACCCAATCATCCTCACCTGCACGCGTCCTCGAGACGGCGTGGCGACGCCGAAATCATCCCCACCGCGTCGCGCCGGGCTCAACATCTCGATTGTCAATGTATTCACTGCGTGTGTGCCGTGCGATGTCTTTGCGAACGAAGACTCTGCGTGCGTTAAAGTGACGAATGGTGACGCACGGAAAAGTCGCTTCGTGTCCCTCGTTCCCCTGGCGCCACTAATGTATCATACCTCGAGCATCGGCGGCCCTTCGACCGACGCGACCGCGCGACGCGACCGCGCGACGCGACCGCGCGCACCGCCACCGGGCGCAGATTTTTTTTGTGTGTCACCACCGTTCTCGATCAGGCGCGTGGACGCGCGCACGCGCGCGCGAGGATGGCGTCGATGGGCGCGCGCGCGCCGCTGGGCTCGGCGACGGTGGTTGGCGGCGGCGCGCGCGCGCGTGGGCGCGCGCGCGCGGGGACGCGGGGAAACGGTGCGCGCGCGCGCGGTGGGGATGGGGACGTCGATGCCGACGCGGCGGCGGTGCGACGGGCGGCGCGGCGGGCGAAACGCGAGCGTGAGGTGGGGAAGGATGCGGGGCATGGGAATGCGAGCGAGGAGGCGGATGCGAACGCGAGCGCGAACGCGGCGACGCCGGAATGGATGCGCGTGCTCGAGGAAAGTGCGGAGAGTGATCCTGAGATTGCGTCGTTGCTCGAAGGCACCGAGCGTAATCCTCAGGCGATTGAGGCGAAGATTCGTGAACGGTTTGAGCAAAAGAAGGAGAAGATTTATCAAGAGCGAAGCGGTTCGACGGTGCCGACGCTCGTGACGTTTCGAGAGTATAATTCGTTTAATTTATGGATATGGGTCGAGGCGCATAATAAAATTGCAGACATGGAAAAACCGTTGATCGAGGAGGTTTTCAAAGCGTGGTTCGTGCTCGGCAAGCTCGGTGGGTTTAATTCAAATAACTTGCAAGTGCAAGACAATTTTGATTCCGTGTCGTTTATGGACTATTCCATGGAGCAAGCGCACGAGTTTAGCACGGACACATCGACGCACGTATTTCATGAAATGTCCGAACCAGAATATAAGGCTAATTGGTGTCGAGTATGGGTCGATTTAGGTAGTTCAGATGAAATGTGCGTCGACGTGTTGATCAACTCGTTGATTCAATTTTCGCGCGAATATTTTGGCTTGAAGCAAATCATAATCGGTGGTGAGAACGAAGATTGGACTACCGAGGGTAGCGAGTTTGGAAACATCGACCTTGAAATCGATGAAACGTTCGGACGCGGGCCTCGATCGCAAATCACGTCTCGATAGGCGATATGTACTGTAGACGACTGTAATTATGTTTTTACTCTTACTAATAAAGCGCCGAGCGAGGAGCGAGCTGTAACTGTTTTATTCTTTTTCCCGAGGAAAGAACTGAAGACGCGACACTTGGTACTCCTTCCCACGAACGAACAACGAGTTTAATCCCCAGTTGATCTCGTCCCAGCGCAAGTCATCATCAATGACATCGACGTGCGCTTTCGGTAACGGCACGCCGACTTCGCGCATTTTATCCAACGGAAGCGGCTTCTTGCTCACCGACCATCTAAACTTATCTTCATCGTTCTCTTTACCCTTCAACCAACTCAACTCGAAACGTGTACGCTGCGTCTCGAGGTACAACACGTCACGTCGAAGACGCGCACACGTCCAGAGCGACTTTTTGAAACCTTGATCCGCTACGAGACTAATGCTGTACTTCATCCATGGCTCGTTGCACAAGTTGTACTGAATCGTAACTTCGCGAATCATGCCTTTCTTGCGATCACTGTTCGCCGCCGAGTTACGCGTGTGCACAACATGCTCCTTCTCAACCGGGAAAAACGTCGGCGCAACAACCTTGTGTGTCCCAGCGCTCGGCGTCAAATCGATGGACGCGTTGTTGCTCGTCACCGCGCGCGCGCTTTCAATGACAAAACCGACACCATCTTGCATCGTACCCCACGCGCGCGATCGAATTCCATTACGACTCGTCGATGGATACCCATCTTCGGGGTGCGGTGCCGCTCGAACAATCACGCGTACTTCTACTAGCGTTGGCGGTACCGTCGCGCTCGGTCGATAGTACCCCGTGTGCGTGAGCACCGCCATCAAATCGCTGTCAGCCGTGTACGTATCCGTGCCCCACAACTGCCGCGTGCGAAGATGCGCATTCGCCGACGACGTCGCCTCAGCAGGAATCTTCACATCCAACACGCCCTCGCCGAGCTTCAAGTGCGCCGCTAACGATTCGCCTTCGCGATACGTCACGAGCGTCGTCTCCTCCTTGACGCCGCTCTTCCCGCCGCTCGCGTTTCCTTTTGCCGGTGCAGGCGCCTTCGAGCGCGTACTTCGACGCGCAGAACGTCCACCCTGTACAACACAAATAACCGCGTACAATACGCACGAACGCAATCAGTCCACGAGTCTCATCGTCAGCGACGCGACGCGCCCGTCCCGCGTCTCTTCGCAACCCTCACGCGCGGGTCGCGCGAATTCAAACTAACCGCCCGCCCGCGCGCGCGATATCCATCGCCACGCCGCGTCACCGCCACGGCATGGTGCCTGAGACACATCCACACCACGTCGCAACGCGCGTCATCGCGCGCACGCACCTCATCCACGTCCATGTCGTCGTGATCGTCTTTTTTGCTCCCATCGATCGATGGTCGTTGACGCTTGTCTTGGTGTTCATCGTTCGCGGCGGCGTCGCCGTTGGCGCTCGTGCGGCGTTTCATGGGTGCGTCGCGACGTAATGCGTGTTCTCTGTGCGGTGCGCGATAATAGGTGCGCGAGCGGGCGCGACGCAGAGTGCGGAACGTTTCGAAAGCGTTGAATGCATGGTTGAGGTTTTTTTAAACTGTTTCGGGACGAAACGGCGCTTCGGGATGGAGACCGCCTCACGATTCGCTCGATGTGCCGGCGCTGATGCGCGATGTGTGACTATATGTGCGTAGAAATAATTATTTACATGGCGCTGCGATCGGTTTCATTCGCGGTGAAGCACTTGGAGATGCAACGCTGTTGACCGGCTTCGACGACGAGCTCTAAACACGCGTCGACGGTGGTCATCGTGGTGCACCGTTGACAATACCCAGAGTGCTCAAAGTTAAAGTTGCAAAACAACTTGGCGCCGTTATTGGCGTCTGGGCATGTGTTAAGGGCGTCGCTGGCGGTGGAACACACGCGATAGGAGTCTTGAATCGTCTTGGTGTGCACGCACGCGCTCGAGGCGTAGTCGTAGACGCACATCGGCGCCTGCGTGGCGCACGCGTCTGGATTGGTGTGCTGTGCACACGGAAGCTCAGTGACGCATATACCCGTGCGATTGGTGTTTTCAAAGTTTTCTTCATCACCGATGTACTCGACGACGCCGTTGATGGATAACGTCCGCGGCGTGTGCCACATGCACGGAATTTCTTCGTGGTCGTCTGGATTGGTCACCTCGCACGTAGCCTTGTCGCGAAGCACGCATCCTCGCATCACCGTATTTCTATCAAAGCACTTATCTTTCAGCCATCCACATTTACTCGAGCCCGCAGTGGTACACGCCACGGCAGCGTTGAATGAATCGCAATCAGACGGCGTATACGAACACCCGCCGCCGTCGACGTCGTACGAGCACAAATCGCCCTGCGTCACGCACCCAATTTTACTCTCAAAAACGTCGCACCCGACGCGACACGCCCCATCGAGCCACGCACACCCGTACACGTCCTTTTGACCCGTACATGCGAGCGCGGTTGTGTGCGTCGCACACGCCTCGACGACGCCAATGGCGAATTCGGCGTTGCTAAAACTATGTCTCGTGGCCAAGCTCACGCGAACCGCCTCGGGCTCGGGCTCGGGCTTTGCCTCGTTCACCGTCGACGTCGACACCGTCGCCGATACCGCATCGCTATCACTCGCATCTGCACCCGACGCATCACTCGTCGTCACCGTCTCGCTCGTCACCGCACCATCGACGTCGGAATCCGCGCGCGTCGCCGGCGCCTCCTCGTCTTCGACCGCGACGACGTCATCCCACGACAACGTCGTCGCGTGATGCGGTGGCGGCGGTGACGCCACCGCCTCCGTCTCCGTCTCCGTCTCCGCCGTCGCCGTCGCCGTCGACGTCTCTGCGTCATCTCCCGGCGGCGCGTCCTCGTCAACCACCGCCGTCGCCGTCGCCTCGACGCGCGCGGACGTCGTCGACGTCGCGATCCCGCTCGCCTCCGCCGCAGCCGTCTCGCGCAGCGTTTCCGCGTTCGGACTCGCCGGTGTCGCCGCCGCGCTCGCGCTCGCGCTCGCACTCGACGGTTCCATGGCGAACAACACCACGCCGACGAGCACGAGGGCTAGGAGCGCGAAAACGAGCGCGGACACGCCGCGTTTGCGAGGCCAACGCTTGTGCGAGGCAAAGGGTGTTAAGTCATCGACATCGTCGATGTATTCGACGCTCGGCGCGGCGGGGGCGACGGATTCGACGTCCAGTGCGCCTCGTGTGGACGACAACGATGTGGTGTGCACGAGAGGCGTGCGCTCGGTGTCGCCGGACATCGCGCGACGTGCGCGAGGTGGCGAATGAGGGTACGATCGTGGGGTGGTTTGGTGTTAGCGTGGAGCGAACGCCGACGTCTCGCGCGCGTTTAATGATTCGTGTATGACACAAGCTAGGGGGCTGGGGCGCACGGCGTGCGAGCGGTGACGTCGAATAAGACATCACGCATGTACTGGTCGGCGCGTTCGACGCCGAACGCGCGCTCGAGCGCGCGACGGGTTTTGATGTTTTCGAGTTGGTAGTCGCAAAATCGCGTCTGCGCGGCGAGCGTCTTCTCTCGCGTGGAATCTGAGGAGATTGGCTCTGCTCGCGCGAGCGCAACGTGCGCGTCGTGAAGAGAAAATAAATAGTTGAGAAATTGCTCGACTTCGCGCTCGCCTTCGGGGCCGACTTTCGGGCCGACGCACACGCAGAGCGGGCCTAAAATCTCTCGCCCCCAGTCGGGGAGTTCTCGCAGTCGTAATCCACGACGCGCGGCGTCAAACGTCGGCGTCAACGCGCGCGTGTACGAGCTTGACAGCGATAAATCTTCCGTCACTGGCGCGACATCGGCGATGCACAACGATACGCGTCCGCCAAAACTCACCATATCGGCGGCGAACAACGGCGCCGCCCGCTCCGCCCAAGGATACATCACCGCGTGCAGCACCTCAAACCCGCCGTCGCCCCACGCCAGTTCGCAATGCATCTTTCTAAACACATCATCTTCGTACACCACGTTCTCCACGCACAACCGCGCGTCGGCGTCGGCGTTCGGGCGCAACGACGCCATCGACGCCTCCAACTCGACTTCTCGCGCCCCGCCGGCGCGCCACCGCGCCACGAGCGCCTCCGCCGTGCGCTTCATCAATCCATCCGGCGCCTCGTCGCTGCGCCAACTCGCCCGCGCGCGCGGCGTGCGTCGCGCGCGGCTGTGCCGTCGCGTCGACGCGAACATCGTCGTCGTCGTTGTCGTCGCGTTATGCTTGAAGTCGTCACGCATACCTCGCGCCGCGGCGCTCGTCGACGCGTGCGCGCCCGCGCGCGACGCCGCGGCGAGCGTCGACGCGACGCACGCCATAGCGCTCGCGTTCGCACGGTCGACGGTCGACGGTCGACGGTCGACGCGAACGCGCGCGCGAATGGCGCTCGATACAGTGCATCGCATCACATCACCGCGCGCGCATTCGTCGACGAATGCGCGTCGCCGTCGACGCCGTCCTGCGCCGCGCGGCGGCGAGAGCGTCACCGGCACCGACGTCGACGTCGGCGTCGCCGACGCGCGCGGCGTCGGCGTCGAGGCGCGCGACAGTCGGCGCCGTGGTCGCGCGCGCGAGCGCGAGCGACGATGCGCCGCGCGTGAGCTCACGCGCGGCGAGTGCCGCGCGCAAGCACGCGCGCGCCGCGGATGCGCACGCAAAGGATATCAAACGCGTGATAGACCTCGACCGCGCGCCTGAACGCGCGTGCGTGGGGTATTGCGCGCGGTGTGCGACGACGCACGCGCTGACGAGGACGCCCGCGGCGGAGCGCGCGGCGCGCGAGGTGTTAAGCGCCATCACGCACGCCGGTCGACTTGATTTCGACGCATCGGTCGACGAAGAAGGGTTGTTTAATCTTGAGCGCGTCTATGCGCGCGATGGGGGGAAGATGATTGGGGTGTTAGTCGGCGTGGAGCGCTCGAGCGGGACGGCGAGGACGCTGAAGGCGTTTAGCGGGCAGCTCTTCGGGACGTGGCGAGTGCACGGTTGGGCGCCGCCCGTGGGCGCATTGACGCACGACACAGAACGGTACAAGATTGAACACGCTAAAATTAAGGGTTTGAGTGACGAGCTCGCACGAGTTGAGGCTCGGGAGAACGCATTGAGGAAGGAGGTGAGAGACAAAGCGGCGGCGAGCGATGACATGGTCGCTCGTTGCGCGGCTCATGTCAAGGAAGAACGTGAACGTCGTCGCGCGTTGCGCGCCATAGGTGTAGATTTAGAAGCACTAGAAACACTAGAAGACGAAAGCCGCGCGTTGAAGCGCGAACTCGCAGAGTTGAAGCGTGCGCGAGACGCCACCGTGGCGCCAGCGCTCGCCGCGCTCGCCGAATGTCAAACGCGCGCCAGAGAGCTTAAATCACAGCGGAAAGCCCTCTCGCGAGCGCTTCAAGACGAAATTTGGGACAGTTATCGCTTACCAAATCTTGCTGGTGACATGAAGCCACTCCGCGAGGTGTTTTATCCACCAATCGACGCACCTCCGTGCGGGTGCGGCGACTGCGCGGCGCCCAAACTCCTCGCGTACGCGCGCGCGCTCGACATCGTCCCGCATTCCATCGCTGAGTTCTGGCTCGGCGCCGAAAGTCCGAGAGAATTTCGCGTCGCAGGTCCGGATGTGTACTACGGCGCGTGTCGAGAGAAGTGCCATCCAATTCTAGGTCATTTATTATGCGACGCCCGCTGAGCCGGCGGTTTTCAACACCAAAAACTTTGTCCCAAAAACACAAACACAGCTCATCCTCATACGCCGCCGCCCGCCGCCCGCCGCCCGCCGCCGCGCGCGCGCGAGCGACCATGGCGAAATCAACAGATGGCGACACCACCGTCGCCGATCGCGTCCCACGGTCATCCGCGAGCGAGGTGCGATCGGTAGCCGAGATCAAAGACACCTTGGGGTGGTCGCGATACCAATGGAGACTCTTCGCGATCACCGGCTTGTGCATCATGGCGGAGAGCATCGAGGTGAGCCTGCTTTCGTTTTTAACGAGCGAAGGGAAGCGTGAGTGGGGATTGTCGTCGGCGATGGCGAATAACATCGCGGGAGCGGTGTTCGTGGGGGAGATTGTCGGGTGCGTGGCGTTTGGGCTGTTCGCGGATTGTCACGGGAGGAAACCAGCGTTCGCGCTCGGGATAGTTATCGTCACCGCGTTTGCGTTGGTTTCATGCTTTAGTAGAAATGTGTATGAGCTGATTTTCGCGCGATTCGGCGTGGGCGTGGGTATTGGTGGGTTTAGCGTTCCGTACGACTTGTTGTGTGAGTTTTGCCCAAACGCTTCGCGCGGGACGGTGATGATGTCTTTGTGGATGTTTTTCGCGCTTGGGTCACTGTTAGTGGTGCAAGTGGCGTCCGTGATGTTAGAGAGCCAAGGCTGGCGATGGCTGTGCGCGTATAGCGCTATTCCACCGGCGTTGAGCGTGGTTGGGTTGTTTTGGGTTGACGAGAGCCCAAACTGGTTAGTTGTCAAAGGGCGACGAGAAGAAGCGGAAGCGATTTTACTCAAGGCAGCTAAAATGAACAAGGTTGATTTAGGCCCGCTCGAGCTTGAACACGTGGACTCGGGTCACTTGGACGTGTCCATTCTGTTCACAGGGAGTGCCGCGGCAACGACGATGTGCATTTGGATTATGTCGTTTGCACAATGTTTCTGCTACTACGGCATCGTGTTGTTCCTACCACACGCGATGGAAGTGTTAACCGGTCAATCTTTAGAACCACCTTTACTTGGCTCGAGTTCACCGGCGAAAAAGTACCCGTATTGGGCGCTTACGGTGTCGTGCTCGGGAGAAGTCGTCGCAAATGTCATCGCGCTTCTCGTCATCAACTCCTATCCACGTGGAAAACTTGCATCGTTTTTCTTTTTTGGATTTGCGGTGACTTTTCCATTGATCGTGAGTGGAGTAGTCGATAGTGTGATGGTAGCGAGCGCCATGCTGGCACGATTGTGTGCGGCAAGCGCTGGGAACATCACCTGGCTTGCGACGCCAGAGGCGTATCCGACGCAGATTCGAGCCACGGGACATAGCTGGGGAAATCTTCTCGCTCGCTTAGGTGCGCTTTGTGCTACGTACTGGGGTGCGCGCCAGGACACTACGGTCGTCGCCATCGGATTTTCAACCATGGCGATCATTGCGAGCACTGCGGCGTATTATCTCCCGCCTGGAGTGATGCCGGGCTCAAATCCTCACGAACTCCTCACCAAAGCGGGCGAACGCGTCAAAATCAATTAAACATAACCAAACTCCTTAGCCATAGCATGGTGATGCTAGCACATCGCACACATTATTAATTCAACTAACCAGTAGCTCGAAATTTTGTGTTGTGGGCAAAATGCACATAAATGATGTTCTTTCTCGTCGATAAACAAATCTAAAGCAAATCTATCAGCAGCGCTTCTTGTTTGTGCGTCAATCCAGCGCTCTCAATTGTGCCGGCATCACTATTCTCAATAACTCGTCGCGGATGCTGCGCGACTAATCTATACGTCCCAGGCTCCACAGCCAATCGCGACGAATCCGCGTGCAACTTTTCATATCCATCTATGAAAGAAAACAACGCCCTCGTGGTGTGTGACAGCAAAAAGCGACGCATAATGCGCGAACCATCGGGCATTTTGAACGCGATATTCACCACGCCTTCGTCCGTTACACCTGGTTCGTCTGGTAAAGCCTCCGCGGCTTCTTCGGCGAGTTTCGTGCGCGCCAACTCTTCGGCTTCAGCTTCAGCTCTGACGCGCGCTTCCTCCGCCGCGCGGTCAGCCTCCATCATTTCCTTCGCCACCTGCTCGGCGCGAGCTTTTGCCGCCTTCTCACGATCCGCACGTAATGACTCTTCGTATGCACGATCTGTTTCGTTTGTAATCGACCGTGCGGCGACCACGCTCGCCGGAGCGGGCGCGCTCGGACCGAAATCCATCCGTCTATTATCCGGCGGTACGTATGCGATGCCTAACATTGCCGCTTCTAACATTCTCGCCTCCTCACGATCGATGCCATCGGGTAATTCGAATCCATGACCATCAACGTCGTCACCGCCACCACCACGACCACCGCCGGCGTACGCGCGACCGCCGTCACGCACGACGAACGCCGGCGCTTCGCGTCCCGCCTCCGCGAATCCGGCGAACGCGCCGCGTCGCGGTCGTCGCGCCTGTACCGTGCGCGCCGCACGCGCTGCGGCAATTTCGTGCATCATGCGCGCGTCGGCTTCGGCGACATCCTCATCCTCTTCGCTCATGAGATCTATGGCGTCGTCTGAGTTTGCAAACTCGTTGTAGTCTTCGTCATCGTCGTCATCGCCTTCATCATCCGATATTTCATCGTACGACACCCGTGATCGCGCCCCTGCGGGTTGGTCCCCATCACTAATCACCATATCGTCGTCCGCACCCCGTTCGCGGCGATCGCCATCGCCAGCATCGTCGTCGTCGCCTTCGCCGAGCGCTCCCGCGTCGTACGCCGCGACGCGCGACTCCATCGTCCCGTCAAAGAATCCATCCACCGCGGCGTCTAAATCGCCGTTATACGCCTGTACGTTAGATCACATTTGCAACGGTGCGTGCGTTGGTGTCAGTAAATGACACATGTGAGAGCGTCGCGACGCGTACACGGGCGCAAGATTGTTTCCAAGTTGGATTAATCCAAACGCATCACTCGCACCTTTAACACATGCGCGGCGACGGCGTGTTCGGATCCTGTGACGCTCGCGAACGTGGCGATTTTCTCATCCGACATCTCGCGCGCCCGTTCACACGCTGCGTCGCGTCGCGCGACGTGCTTTTATTTCGCTCGCGTGCGCAGATGTGGAGACTCTCGACAACATTTAGCGACGCCGACGCCGTCACCGCCGCCGACGCGCCGACGCTGACCCCGACCCCGCGCCGCAATCGCACCATGCGTTCGACGCCAACGCGCCATTCCGTCGATGCGCGCGTGACCGCGCTCGAGGCGGCGATGGAGAAGACGGACGCGCGCTCACAAACGCTCGCTCGGCTCATCAAGTGCGCGAGAGATGCCGACGATGAGGACCGCGCAGAGCTTCGTGCGAGCGTCGACGCGCTTCGCGCGAGCGTAGAGGCGCGCATGGGCGCCGTGCGCGCGCCGAGCGTGTCGGACAGCGGCGGCGGCGCGCGCGAAGCGGCGAATGTTGAAGCGAGCGCGAATGCGATTACGCGCGCGCTCGAAGCGTTTGAACGGCGATTCGATGCGAAAATGTTGCACGCGACGGCGAGTGCGGGGAATTACGCTGATACACACGTGGTGGATGCGTTGCGTGCGAGCGTGGAGGCGTTGCGGATTGAGTTGGCCACGGAGCGCGCGGCGCGAGCGAGCGACGTCGAGCGATTGGAGCGCGAATGTCGAGCGTTACGCGAAGAGCTCGCGAGCGCGTCGCGAGCGCCCGAAGACGCGTGGCGTGGTGGTGGCGGGTTAGAGACGCAGTTTCGACGCGCGCCGGTGGCGGTGGCGCGCGATGCGCGCGTTGTGGAGGTCAAGTATGTGGACGACGAAGACGAAGACGAAGACGAAGACGAAGACGAAGACAAAGACGAGCCAGAGCAGAAAGAGCCGAGACCCGAACTCGAAGCGCGGCGTCGGCGACTTCGTGCGCTCTATCGTGAATTACAAACACTTTCGGCGTGAGCTGAATGAAGGCGGCGCGTGAGGGCTAGGGCTCGTGCGTTGTTAACTGGGCCGCGCTGCGGGGAAAAGTCAACACGGCGATTCGGTTGACTGGCGTTGACTTCATTCGAGCGCACTTTTCGTTCATATTGACACACACGCGTACGACTACCGTAACGCACACGTGCTCATATCGGTACGCGGTGGCGCGTACTACCGATTAAGATTATATCGCTCGCGAAAGACGTGGAAATCATGCGTCATCGCGAAGACGCGTCGGCGGCGTCGCCGCGCGAACGCTTCTCAGAAGGCTCTAGACAACCGTCTGCTTCGACGTCGAGCGGGTCGATTTACGTCCGCGTGCCGGCGCTACATCGCCGTGGAGCGTCTTCGGACACTCGAGGACTGTCGGGGACGTTTGAAAGTCAGACAACAAAGCTTTTGGTGGCGGTGCGCACGCGACCGGTGGAGCGGGATGTCGAAACCGCCGCGGGCGAAACCACCGCCGCGATGTCTTCAGCATGGATGAATACGTCTTCGAACGCCGTAACACTCACGAATTCAACGCAGTCGCTTTCAGGATGTGTACACCGCATGCCCACGCGAAGCATTTTACGCGTCGTGAATCGCGATACGGTTGTCGTCATGGATCCCGACGAAGAAAAGCCGTACCTCGACCAAGTGCAAGGACGAACAAAGTCGAGGCGGTATACGTTTGACGTCGCTTTCAGTGGCACAGCGTCGAATGCAGAGGTGTACGAAGCCACTGGAAAAGGCTTAATTTCAAGCGTCGTGAATGGTATGAACTCCACCGTGTTTGCGTACGGGGCGACGGGATCAGGAAAGACGCACACGATGATTGGCAACTACGACGAACCGGGGATGATGTTTCTTTCGCTCGTGGATATTTTCAATCAAATCGACGCCATGAAGGAGGAGTACGAATTCGAAGTATCGTGTTCGTATTTAGAAGTGTACAATGAACTCATTTACGACTTGTTAGTCGTCGAGAGTTCGCCGCTTGAGTTGCGCGAGGATCCCGAACGCGGACCCGTGCCGGTGGGATTGACGCGCATCGCCGTGCGTTGCGCCGACGACATTACGAAACTCTTGCACGAAGGAAACGAACGACGCAGTATCGATTACACCGAAGCGAACGCGACGTCGAGTCGCTCACACGCGGTGTTAGAGATTAGCGTGAAGCGATGGGCGCGACGCGCTGGGGGCAAAGAGAAGCAAGTGCTGTGCGGCAAGTTATCCTTGGTTGATTTAGCCGGAAGCGAACGGGCGTCGGATACGTTGAACTCGGGACAAAAGCTACGCGATGGGGCGAATATAAACAAAAGTTTACTCGCCCTCGCGAATTGTATCAACGCTCTCGGACGGCATAGCAATTCAAAAATCAAGGGGCGAATGTACATTCCGTACCGCAACTCCAAGCTCACGCGTCTGCTCAAGGATGGTTTGTCGGGAAATTCTCGAACGGCGATGATCGCCACCGTGAGCGCGTCGTCGCAGCAGTATAATCACACCATCAACACGCTCAAGTATGCGAATCGGGCGAAAGAAATTAAGACCAATGTTGCACAAAACGTCGTCATTGCGCGCGAGCGCCATCATATCGGCGACTATCAACACGTCATTGACGACTTACAATCCGAAGTCGCGAGGCTGAAGACGCAGTTGGCGAATAAAGACATCATTCCACGCACGAGCCAGACGCAAACGACGACGACGGGCTGCGATGGTTCGTCATTATCAGAAACGTGGTTGGACGTGCTAAGCGACGACATTAACGAAAACGTCGAGGAGAGGATCAACATTCAAAAGGCGCTCTTCGAGCTCGAGGACGTCAATGCGCAAAACGTCTACGAGCGCTCGGCGCTCAAACGTCGACTCACAGATATCGTGGACCAAAACCCGAGCACTGCCGAACGAAGTACACTGCGAAGTCGAATCGATGCCATAGACGAAACGATTCGTGCGAATGAAGTTCTCGGCGCAAAGTACCGCAAAGACGTTGAGGCTAACGAGCTCGTCCGCGTCGCCATTCAATCCCGTATTGATGCAGCCATCAATGATGGTAAATCGCCAAGTTTCTTGCGCATTCTCTCGCAATATCGTCTCGTTGGCGTGCGAAATATGGAGTTACATTTTCAACTCGCGATTCGGGATCAAATCATCAACGAGCAGCGGGACGTTGTGTGCGGCTTGTGGGACGTCATGGCAAAAGCCGGTTTAAGTAAAGCCGTCGCGATAGATATTGCCAATCGCGAAGGCATTCGAATCGACAGCGCGCGTACGAACGTGCCCTCGCACGCGGATGCGTCACATCATGGTTCGAGAAAAGATGGCGGCGCCGTAGCGGATGCATTGAAGAGCGGCAAGCGATGGAATTCGGCGAGCCCGAATATTGACGACGACGGGGCGTCCCCTAAGACGCGCTCTGCGAAAGCAATCGAACGAAGCACGGCGCCGTCGTCGATACAAACCGCGAGTCCATTAGCTAGTCGGCGACACGTGGCGGCGTTGGAACGCGTGGCGACGCGAACAATGATGTCGACGACGAGTACGACGGCGTCGAGTCGCCCGCGAACCGCCGACCGCGCCGCCCGGCCGTTGAGCGCCCGACCGATGTCGGTTTCAACAAAGACAACCTTTCGAGACAACGTGCGTGCGAGCGTGCCCAGTAGTGGAGAGATTCACAATTATATTCAGCGCATTCGGGCGCCGAACGCGGTGACGAGCGAACCGAGAGGTAGCGCTCGACTAATAGAAGCGCGAGCAACTCGCGCAGCACGGCACGTGCATGTCAACATGCGTGCGCTTTCGAGTATGCAACGCGTCGACGCAAAATAGCGAGCGCACGTCGTGTATCATTTAGGCACTCATGTCATAGAATAGATGTGTATTAATGTGTTACAATCAATGGTGGCAATGGTCACGCCGCGGCGTACGCCTTGTCGTTGCGCTGGAGCATAATGCGGAATACGGGCAGCCCTTCGCCAGTCGTTTGCACTTCGCGCTCCGTAGGAATCCCTAACGGATTCTCATCGAGCCAACCGGCGTGCGCCCACGTCGAACGCCATCCATCATCGTGTGCATTAGCCGCCTCCTCGTCGGGTGGCGCGTTCGCCGCCTCCTCGATTTTTGCCGCGACGACGTCGGCGTCGTACAATTCGTCGTCCAACTCAAAATAATCACCACCGAAACGTTCAAACTTATCACGCATATCCTCCGTCAACTCACGCACATCGCTTTGCAAGAAGACACGTGCACCGGGCGTGAGCTCCCGCGCCAACTGCTCCACGAGCGTCTTTTGTACGATGCGTCTCTTGCGATGCTTCTTTTTAAAGTGTGGGTCACAAAATTGCGCGCACACCAAATCCACAACCCCTTTCCCTTCTCCGCACGCGTTATAGCTCTTAATCCATTCCCCAATCGACACCGTCGCGTTACACTCTGCGAAATGTACGTTATCCACTACGCCAGCAGCCTCGCCCCAGGCCGAACCGCGTTCGACGAGCGGCGCGCGGACGTCGACGCCCAATATATTCCGCGTCCCGGCGTGCCGCTTCGCGTACAACAAATCAAATCTCCCCCCACCGCATCCGATATCGATCGTCAGCGGCCGCGTAACGTCTGAAAATGCATTCGCCCACACCGGCGCCGGCGCTTGGCGCTGGAACCGCTCCGTGAGCGGGTTCACGTGCTGTCGCACGCGCACGCCCTTGACCTTCTGCGACGCCTCTTGCAGCTCCAGCTCCCCGTACACGCTCTGCGACGTCATCAGCGCCGCACCGTGGAGCAGCGTGTAGTTACGCATCCCCGTCACCCCCGTCGTCGCCGGATCGCACCGTATGCGCTTGCGCGGCGCCGCAGCGTCGGCATTCGTCCCATCGTCTTCATTCGTGGCGGCCGCCATCGCGAGGTCGTCGTCGATGATGGCGCGCGCGCGCGCCGTGCGCCGCGCGACGGGCGGCGTGCGCGTCGACGATACGCGCGATGCGGCGCAACGGTGGCGCGCGGCGACGAGAGGCGAGAGCGAGAGGCGCGTCGTCGCGCGCATTCGCCGAGAAATGACGTCAAAGGCAGCCTCGCGACGCGATGTCGATGACGACGACGACGACGACGACGACGATGATGGCGACGACGCGCACCGCGGCGGCGATGACGACGACGCGTCGCGTCGCGTCGCGCTTGCGGACGCGGCGCGATGGCGCGCGGTCGACGACGACGACGACGACGACGACGATGCGCCGCGCGGTCGATGACGATGGCGATGGCGCGCAACCATTAAACGAAGCGTCGCTCGCGGATGTCATGGCCAAGCTGAAACAAGCCGAGGCGGACAAGGCGAAATTACAAGCGGAACTCGCGGCGCGCGCGCAAGGGGGTGCGGTGGAGAGCGTGGATGCGCTGGCGAAGATGACGCCGGCGAAATCAAAGTCGCGCGTTGATGGCGTCGGGAAGCGCGAGCAGCTGTTTAGTTCGCGTACAGAGGGCGACGCTTGGTTACGCGATGGCATGGAGTTTTTGGTGCGTGATCAGCCGAGCGAGGCGGGGGTGAATGCCGCGAATGCTGGGTTGACGGAAGAGGAGCAAGGGACGGTGAACCGGCGATTGATCATCGGGTTGGCGTTGACGGCGGCGTTCGCGGCGTTTAGTCAAGTGTCTATCGAAGCTCCAGAGCCGACGAAACCGCTGTTCTTTTATCTAGTGCCGCTGGTTCGCTCGCGAGCGTTGCTCGTGCGCGCGACGACGCTTGCGGAAGAGGGTGAGTGGGAGGACTTGAGCTCGACGGTGTCGCGCGTCGTCGGAGCTCCAAACGACGTCAAGACGAATTTGTTCAAGGCGGCGGCGTATTTGAGCGGCAGTGAAGAGAACAAAGCGAAAGCGATCGCGTTCGACTTTTTAGAGTACATGGAAAAGGTGGATTACTCCAAGTATTATGAGAATTTGGGCGCGGTGAACGGAAGCAAGGCGGCGGAGTACGCTAAATTTTCAGCCAAGGCGAGCAAGAGCGCGATTGGCAAGCTCGATGAATTCCTAGCGCTCATGGATCGCGAGTCCGTTGCCGCGGCAACATCGCAGGTGATGGCGTTCGAGACGGAATTCGCCGCGCAGCAAGCACCGAGCGCGCCGGCGGTAGAGGTTGGCGCGACGGACGAATCGAGCGCCGAAGATGCAGCCTCGACAATGTAGTTCATATTTAAAAGCACGCATATTGATTCATCACGAACTAATCGTACACACTTGCATCGCTCGCTGTCGTTAAAAATCCTCCTCTTCCGTGTCTGAATCTTCATTGTCGCCGTATTTAATTTTCCATCCTTCGGCGACGAGTTGCTTGCGCACGACGATAATTTCGGTGCCATCCACGTTGGGTAGCCCGCAATCAGCCATGGTTTTATCATCATCCATCTCGCGACCTTTATACATACTATAGACACATACATATAACGATACGATACGCGGCGTCAGTCATCTCCCGTGCGAATGTCAACGTTGAACGTCGGCTCGTCGCTTTGACGCGTCCCATCGAGCGGCGGCGCACACCTACATCAACTCCCAAGGCTCCACAAACTCCTCCAACCGATGCAACGTCTCCACCGCTGGTAACCCAATTTTTGCCGCAACCGCCGCCTTGATCTCCTTCGCCGTCGTGCCGTCGTACGTCACGTCATCCAGCGTCAACGTATCCAACATGAATGTCCTCGTGCACATGGATGTCTTCCAATACAACGACCACTTACTCACCTCCAATCGAGGCTTGATCGTGACTTTGACCATGACGACACGATGGAGTGCGACACCGAACGCCGACGCGCGCGCTCGTGCGCTCGAGCGTGGAGAAATGGCGCGCGCGCGCGCGGTGGAAACGCTCGTGCCTCGAAAAAACGATGCGTTTGACAGGTGACACCAATCGTCACAACGTCACACCGCCGCGCGCGCGCCATGTCAGACGACGCCGATGCGTGGCGCGTGGTGTCGAGTAAAAGTCGCAGAGCCGTTCGCGGCAAGGCGAACAAGTCTGCGCTCGCGGCGCACGCGGCGGAGACGAATCTCAACGCGGATGTGCGCGCAGAGGAGGAATCGCTCGCGCCGGAAGTCATCGCCGAGCGCGCGCGAGAGGCGGTGCGTAAAGTGACACGCGCGATCGGAGATGTTGAAGACGCGACGTTTACGCGCGCGGCGATCGATTGCGTGGTGAATGCGGTTCGTGAGCGACGGCGAGAGAGGGTGGTGACTGCGCTGGTGTTGGGGTTGGGGTCGCCGGCGACGAGCGCGGTGGCGAGGATGCAGCTCGCGTTCGCGATACTTCTGACTCGGGCGCTCAAAGCCACGTTTGGGGATGATTTTGTGCGCGTGAAGGCGCGAGATCCGTGCTTTACGTTGGTTGACGAGGCGGTGTTACGAGAGACGTGCGGCGGGGAGGCGGTGGCTGAGAGCGCCAGCCGAGCGTTAGTATTAGCAAACAGCGGCGACGGCGATGGCGACGGCGACGTAGATGAATTCGTAATGTTCTATATGCCGCATTGCGAAGGGGATTTATACGAATCGGTCGTGCGCGCGCGGTGGAGCGCGACTCAGCTACGTGATTTAGTGTGCGTCGGGAATACGTTTACGACGTACGCCGACCGCTGGGCGGCAAAGAATGTAGATCCGTCGAAGAAACGCCCTTCGCACGTGATTGCGGCGTCGACTATTGTCAAGTCCACGCTCATCGACCCCGGGGATACGTTTACGGTGCAGGGCGCTTTTAATGATACGAGCGTGCACTCGTTTGACATTTTTGATGACGGCGCGGCGTTGCCAGACGTTGAATCATCGCTCGTAGAGGATGCTGTGCAATTATGCTCGTAACGTATTGTTGTACATTTATAGCGAGACTAGACTAACTACACGGCGAATTTGCTCACCATTTCCTGCGACGTCGTCCATAACTTTGAGGCATTGGCTTCATTACGCCATTTGAACAATTCGGCGGGGTAGTTGAGCTGTGGCGCTAAAAATTCTGTGCCACTTACTAAAAACCAATCCCCGGCTGCCACGAGCTGTTCGTGCGTCGCACCAGGGTATTCCAACGCCGGATCCACGAAAAACTTTCCATTCACCTCGCCAGCCTCCTTTGCCGTGGCGAGCCAGACGGTTGTTTTACATCCTTCATCCGGATTCCGAATACCCGCCTTGGCGGCGAGTTGCCCTGCGAAACTCTCGCGTTCTTTAGCCAAGTCACGTTTGGACTGAATTAAATCTGGAACGCTATATCGCACCAAATTTGTCGTAACGATACCGGGATGTAGACTATTCGCCACGATGCCGTTCGCGCCTTCGCGGCGGGCGAATTCATCCGCAAAGAGAACGTTTTGTGCCTTTGATGCGCCGTACGCGTACCATTTATCATACGACCGCGTATTCCAATCTAAATCGTCCAAATCTAGCGCTAATTCGCCAATCATGCACAGCAAGCTTGAGACGCTCACGACGCGACCGCGGGACGCGCGTAACGCCGGCGTCAACGCGTCGGCGAGCAAAAAGTGTCCCAAGTGATTAATTCCAAAATGTAATTCATGGCCCTGCGCCGTGCGCTCGAGCGGCGCAGCCATGATGCCTGCGTTGAGCACTAGTGCGTCGAGCTCGAGGTCGGAGCGGTCTAAGAACGCCAACGCATATTCGCGGACGCTTCGTAAATCCGTGAGCTCGAGGCCGACGTCCAACGCGCGCGCATCCGCCGACTCGCCGAGCTCAGCCTTGATCTCGCGCACCGCTTGCTTGCCCTTCTCCGCCGTGCGACACGCAACTAGTACCGTTTTACCCTGTGCGGCTATTTGCTTGGCTGCGGTGTAGCCTACGCCACTATTGGCGCCGGTGATGAGCGTCACGCGCGTCTTCGCCGCCGCCGCCGACTCCAACGCGAGCTCCGTCGTCTCCTCCGCCATCGCCGCGCTCGATGACGCGAGTGACGTACTGAGCGTAGACAGTAAAAGTGCGTCACGCAGGACGTCGCGGCGCGACCTGGATAACCCGCTGAGGGCTTCAGACGACAATGATGACGTCGTCGCGCGCGCGAGGATAGCGTGACGCACTTTTATAGCCCGCGTCGACGCGACTTTTACGGCGTGATGCGGGCGCGCATGCGCGCATGACACCGAGAACGACATCACGTGATATTTACGAGCGCGTTGATGCGCTCGAGACGAGGCGATGAGTGACGAGTCGCGGATAAAAGGTACACGTGTGAGTATTAAATAGAGCCAGTCGCGAGCGCTTTTACTTAGCCTTGTGGTCACCCGACGTCCCAGTGCGCGTGTACTGGCCAAGCGCGGCGGCGCCGGCGATTTCTAATTCCTTGGCGTACAATTCTTCCATTTCCTTGAGCGGAAGCTCGGACTTGCCGCGGCACAATTCAAAGAGCGGCATTTGGAGCGCGGCGGACCACGAAAAGGACAAGTTCCACGGATCCTTCGCCGTCTTGTGCTTGTTAATCGCATCAAGACGCGCGGCGGCGTCTTCGAGGGACTGTCCGCCGGACAAGAAGTTGGCGCTCACCATGGCGGTCGGGAAGCAGCGACGGAACACTTGAAGGTTGGCGATCGCGAGCTCGTCGACGGTGTAATTCGTCTTGCACGCCTTGCCCGGGTTGACCATGTTGGATTTCAACAACGAACCTTCCATGTACACTCCGTGGTCGAGCATCGCCTTGAACAACACGCTTTGAATCTTCAAGTTGATGCGCACGGCAGTTTCGAGGTCATGGTCACCCTTCAACGACACATCCGGCTCGACGATCGGCACCAAACCTTCGGCTTGGCAAATCAACGCATACCGCGCCAAATCCTGCATGTTCGTCTCGATGGTCAAATCACTCGGCTGCCCAGTGGTGAGATCGATCTCGATCGGCGAACGCCACTTGGCAAACTTACATCCAGCAGCCTTGTATTCTTTGCATCGCGCTGCGAGGGAATCCAAACCTTGCATGACCGTGGCGCCGTTTTGTCCCGGCAACGCGTACACCTTCAAGTGCGGCTTCACGCCCGGGCAAATACCGATATCATTCAACGCATGCGGGAATAACTTGCCGCTCGTCGAGCTCTTCTGGTACAACGTTTCCGGGTCAAGAATCGCAGCGCTCAAATACTTGTTCGCATTCGGGGTTTCGAATAACATCTGGCGGTACGCCCGTCGGTTCTCCTCCGTGTTTACGATGCCGACGTTTTCAAAGCGCGAGCCAATCGTCCCTGGACCTTCGTCGCACGCCGTGATGCCCTTACCCGCCTGACCGATGTGCGCGCACACGGCTTCGAGTTCAGCCTTTTGCGCCGCGCTCAAGTGCGCGCCGCCGTGCACGGAGCACGGGCCCCAAGACGGCGTCGCGGACGCCGCGACGGTCGCGCTCGAGCGGCGCGCCTTGGTGTGCGACGCCTGGCGACGGTGCGTCACCGCGCGAGGGGCGGCGAATTGCGAGCGAGCGAGAGCGGACATGTACGTCGTCGTCGTGGGCGTCGTGGGCGCGAGCGGTGCGGTGCGACGGCGGTATGCGTCGCAAAGTGACGCTCCTTATCCACAAAGCTTGGAAAAGCGCACAGCATCATCGCGCGCGGCGCATTGGGAGACGCGCGTCGAGCGGATGCGGCGATGCGGCGAACGCACGGTGCGTCGCGTGTCGTCATCGATTTGGGCGTCGACATCGGCGACGATGACGCGCGCGCGCGCACACGGTGGGGATGCGAAGAGCATACCGCTCTACGGTGAGCGGGACGCGTTTCTCGTCGGCGCGAGCGAGAAAGGTCGCGGAGCGTATGCGGCGAGAGATATTAAAAAAGGAGAGGTTATATTACAGAATCAGAAACCACTGGCGTGTCATCGAACGCTGGCGAACGCGACGACGCGGTGTGGCCGATGCTTGAAGGAGACGCGAGATGGCGCATTTTGCGACTCGTGCGCGTCAAACGCCAAACGTGAGTTTGCTGATTTTGAGCGTAAATATGTCGACATGACCGCGCTTAATCAGTACTGCGCATATAATGGTGGTTTGAAGTTCCCCTTGCTGTGTGCGCGTATCGCGGCGATGATTCTTTCGGGGTCGCTGAAAGAGCAAACGCTCGAGTGGTTGTGCCACGCGTCAAACGTAAACAATCAAGAGACGATGCCGCCGCAATGGATCGAAGAATCGCGCTTACTTTCCGCCGCATTCAACGGTGCCGATGGCGGTTTAATCACCCCTGAGTGGTACGCCGGCGTCACATCGCGTTTGCATTTGAACGCGTTTCGCGTCGAAATTCCACCGACGTCTTCGTCGACGACATCGTCTGATTGGAAATCCGCCATGGCGGCGTCGTTAGACGCCATCACCACCGGTCGCGGGTCGGGTTCAGCCATATACGTCCTACCCAGTCTACTGAATCACTCATGCGCGCCGAATATTGACGTCAAATGGGAATCCGGCGACGCGGCGGTGACGCTCAGAGCGTCCGACGACGTCGCCCCGGGTGAAGAGCTCACCATCACGTACATCGACGCCAACGCCTCCATCGACGCGAGGCAGCGCGCGTTAGAACCATACGGCTTCACGTGCGCCTGTGCGCGATGCGTCGAGGACCGCCAACGTAGCACATAGCGCATAGCGCGTCGCGCCGACGCCATAGATAGGTAACGCCCATCAATCCTTAGACGCCGAACGCATGATCGTCCGCACCGCCTCCGCGCCCGCCGCACCAATCTCCCTCGCCTCGCGCTCGTTCCCGCTCCCGATCCCGCGCCCGTGCGAGCGCAACGTGCGCTCGAGATCGCCCTTCCCCGGCGACGCCATGAGCACCGCCGCGGGCCCGAGCGTGAGCCACGTCGCCGCCGCCGCCGCCTTGAACGGCCCAGTGCGCCGCGCGCGCCACTGCGCGACCGCCACGCACAGCGACGCGCACCCGATCGCCGCGAGCGCTCGCGCGGGCGCGCGTTCGTCGTCCATCACCCGATGCGCGCGCGTCAACGTCTGCGGTCCGACGGTTGGTGCCGTCGTCACTTCGCGCCTCCTCCACCGCCGCTTCCGCCGACGACGCGCGCGCGACGCACGCACGAGCGCCATGTTTACCGCGATGCGCGCGACGGCGGTGCGCCGTTGGCGACGCCGCGGCGCGATCGCCGTCGCCGAGCGCGCGTTAAACATTCATGAGTACCAGGGCGCGACGCTGATGCAACGCTTCGGCGCGCGCGTGCCGCCGGGCGTGGCGTGCGCGACGCTCGAGGACGTGGCGCAGGCGGTGCAAACGATTGGCGGTGGCGACGAGGTCGTGGTGAAGTCGCAAATTTTGGCTGGTGGGCGCGGGCTGGGGACGTTTGCGAATGGATTTCAAGGCGGCGTGCACGTGGTGAAGCGCGCGGATGCGGTGAACGTGGCGAGTAAAATGTTGGGCCAGACGTTAATCACGAAGCAATCGGGTCCAGGGGGGAAGCCCGTGAATGTGATCTATGTTGCGGAGAAGATGTCGCTGAAGCGGGAGATGTATTTTGCGATTTTGCTCGATCGCGCGACGGCGGGACCGTTGGTGATCGCGAGCGCGGAGGGCGGAACGTCCATCGAGGATTTGGCCGTGAGTCATCCAGAGAAGATTATCAAGATGCGTTTGGATATTGAAAAGGGTATGACGCACGCGCAAGCGAAGGAGTTGGTGACGAAGCTCGGGATGACGAAGCATTTGGATGACGCGACGAAGCAGTTGCTGGCGTTGTACGAAACGTTTGTCAAGAGCGACTGTACGATGATTGAAGTGAACCCATTAGCGGAGGATCAAGATGGATACGTCATCGCCGCCGACGCCAAGCTGAACTTTGATGATAACGCCGAGTACAGGCAGAAGGAATTGTTCGCCATGCGCGATTCGTCGCAAGAAGATCAGCGCGAAGTGCAAGCGAGCAAGTTTGACTTGAACTACATCGGCCTCGACGGGAACATCGGGTGTATGGTGAATGGTGCCGGGTTGGCCATGGCGACGATGGATATCATTCAACTATACGGCGGATCGCCGGCGAATTTTCTGGACGTTGGCGGGAACGCGAGCGAAGAGCAAGTCGTCGAGGCGTTTAAAATCTTAACCGCCGATCCAAAGGTGAAGGCGATTTTGGTCAACATTTTTGGTGGCATCATGAAGTGTGACGTAATCGCCAGTGGCATCGTCGCCGCGGCCAAGCAGGTGGATTTACGCGTACCTCTCATTGTGCGCTTGGAGGGCACCAACGTCGAGAAAGGTAACGAAATCTTAAAGGGAAGTGGCATGGCTATCATCACCGCCGAGGACTTGGACGACGCCGCTCAAAAAGCGTGCTCGAGTCTGAAACAAGCCGCCGCGTAAAGAGTTTTGTAATTGTATCTGAAAAAGCCGCCGCCGCTATATAATTATTAATTTACAACACACACGCAATCTATCAATCTATCGCACTTCGAGCAACTCAATTTGAAACATCAAATCGGCATCCGGAGGAATCGTACACTGTCCCGCTTTATCGCATCCGGCGCCGCGAGACCCGTACGCAAACTGCGCCGGGATTCGTATCGTCCGCACCCCACCCACGCGCATGGGCGTCACTTTATCACCATTGGAACCACACAACGCGATATCAAATCCTTTCACTACCTCGCCCGTGCCGACACCGAAGACGAAAAATTTGGCCGAGTCGACCGTCGTCGCGCCGTCGCCCAGCGAGAGCTTGTAATTCACCTTGACCACATCCACGCCCGCGATGGGGTCCGCGCCCTTGCCCACGACAACGTCGGTGTACTCGAACGACGCATTCTCGCCCTCGGCGCGCGCCGCGTTGCCGCCGCTTCGACCCGCGAGCGCGGCGGCGGCGGTCACAGCCATTAAAAGCGCACGCTTCGACAGCGCCGCCGCCGGCGCGCGCAGCGCCTCCTCGTCGCGCTCGAACGACGCCGCGCGCGCGCGACGCGAGACTCGACCGCGCACGTTGCGCGCGACGCGCGTGCCTCGCGCTGGCGCGACGCGAGCGATCGACGTCGTCGACATTGTTGCGCGCGAAATGGCGCCGCCACCTCGGGCGCACGACGCGCCATTCCGAGGCGCGCAAAGGTTCGCGTGTCGACGCGGAGCGCGACTCGCGCACGAACAGGTGATTGCGAACGCGTTCGACGCGTCGCGAGTGACGCATCGTCGGCGACACGCGAGGCGCGCGTCGAGAGCGCGTGTTTGTGATTGATTGATTTCGTCGACGGATTGCGTCATGGGCGGTACGAAAGGCGCGAAGAAGCGCGTGGCGAAGCCTGGGACGAAGGCTCGAGGGAAGGCGTCAGTAAAGTCACCGTCGACGAGCAAGGTTTCGTCGATTGAGCGCACGATTGAGGATGCGTATGCGGCGATTGAGGATCACCGCGTGGACGAGGGTCTCGACGCTTTACGACGCGAGGCAAAAAAGTTTCCAAATGATGCGATTATCGCCGAAACGTACGCGCTCGCGTGTGCCGAGTACGGTTCGCAAGAAGAGGCGATTTCGGCGTTGAAGCGCGCGGCAATGTTGTCGCCGAGTGAAGGTTATGAGAAGTTTATGTATCTCGGACAGTTGTTGGACGACGGCGAGGCGGCGACGACGTGCACGCGCCAAGGATTAGCGCTGCTCGAAATGCAGGCGTCCAAAGGCGACGAAGATGCGCAAGGTCAGCATGCGTCGGCATGCTGCGCGTTAGCCGAACAGATACTTGGAACGAGCGATGAATGCGACGAGGAGATGAGCGCACAGGTTGAGGAGCTGATAAATCGAGCGCGCGCATCCGATCCATCATCCGCCGAGCCTTTGCAGTTGCTCGCGAGTTTACGAAATGAGCAAGGCAAAGCAGACGACGCGCTGGTTATTTTGAAAGAGTCTATCGCAATGTGGCGTAAAGGTGGATCTATGCATCGGCGAGACGTGGATGACGAAAACGTCGCCGAAGAGTTTCAACACGAATTTGACGTCACGTTCGAGTTTAGATTCGAAACCGCCAAATTGCTGCTTGAACTTGACACCACGACAGATTTGGCTATTCAAATTTTAGACGAACTCTTGGTCGAACGCGACACGGTTGTGGATGTATGGTACATGCTCGCGTACGCGCATCACGGCGCGCTCGATTTTGACACGGCTCTCGAGCACTTAGACCAAGGTGAGGAGCTCATTAGAGCCCAGGGCGGCGACCAGTCGGCGTTGGAAAATTTTGCTGAGCTTCGTCAGGCGGTGAACGAGTGCAAGGCTACGGTAGGGAGCGAGGCGGCTCCGATGGAAGACTAAACAAGTTGTGTAAAAGTAAAATCAATCAATTGAAAACAGCGCACCATCGTGCTGCGTTCACAGCAACGACCCCGCTACTCGCCACGCTACCGAGTACAACATGTACGCTAATTAATATTCTAATCACCACCTGAGCCGCCACCGCCGCTCTTTTTGCGGCGCGCGCGTTTCTTTTTCTCCCCGGAAGCCGGCGCTGCCGGCGCGCTTGTCTTTGGTTTCTTCTTCAAGCAGCTCAAAGGATTCTTGCCGCCCTTCTTCTTTTTAAATTGTACATTTGTGCGCACTCTATATACATTACGCACATCGGCTTCATCAAGCCCCAGCGCCTCGAGCTCTTTTGCGCTCAAGCCTTCTACGTTTTCCTCTTGCGACGCCAAACCGACCGCCGTCGCGTCCTTTGGTGGCTCCATCTGCAACCCACTCGTGTGCGCGAAGACGATCGGCACCGCGCCATCGATCGCCATCAGCTTTTCCTTCAACTTCTCATCCTGCGTGCACACGACGAACCGTTCGGCGTTGTCGTTGCCGCACGCGTCTACGATTGACGCCGCAGCCGTCGCTTCGCCAGGCGCCGGCCCTCCTCCAACCAAGTGTAAATTCTTCGTCTGCGCCGACGCCGACTTATACTCGTGACCCATTTTGCGAAGCTCATCTTGCACGCACCGCGTGGTGAATACCTTGACGTCTTTCGGGGACGAACCGAGGTACTTGGCGACGACGTCTTTGGCGATGCCCAAGTGGAGCTTTTCACACGCGGCGATGAAGTTACCGTCGACGATGACCTTGTAAGGCTCGCGAAAGCCGTGCGCGGTGCGATAATACCGAAGGTACTTGCGCACTTTACGCGCGCGCTTTACGCGCATGATGTGCGTTCGTTACTTGCGCGCGCTGCAATGAAGTCGAACGAGCTCGGAGAGCGAGGGAAGTCTGCTGTGAGTTGGTCTTTTTTGTATTACAATGCTAAGGTGAGGCACGCGTCATCGATAGGTACGCTGCCATCGCGCTACTGTTTGTGTCATGTGCGTCGTACTCGACGGTTGTTCTATTTTTCCGAGGAGGAAATGGGTGCGTTGTATCGGTCGTCGTCCATGACGTCTCGCGTCGACATCGAGAGCTCAGATTTCAACGAGTTCAAGACTGCGGCACTGGTGTTACCGCTCAATCCATTCGCCGCGGTATACGTACGAGTAGTCATATTGCATACGGGAATACCGTTCATGGTAGAAATCAACGACGCGAGTTCAGGCATGAGCTTGAGCGTGCCGAAATACTCATTCATGAATGTGCGCACCGCATTCGCCTCGGTCGGCTCAATATCTTCAATTCCCGAGAACAAGTTTCTGTACGCAGGCGCGTTACATACGCTCCAAATTTGACGCGCCATATCATCCATTTGCGCCATGGAAGTTTTCGTCGGCGTAAATGGCGACGCAATACCACCGGGCGACTGGATGGGCGTGTTTGCAGTGGCTCCGACGCGCGTAAACATAAGTTTGCGAATGCGCGCCTTCAGCACCCCGGCACTGTCCATGGCTAATAAGACATTAAACAAACTGTTCCCAGTTCCGTCCGAGAATAAGCGGTTGAAGTCCATGTCGTTGTAGCTCAACGGAATCACGATGGAATCCGCGGCGGAAAACGCGAGCTTTGTCAACACGCACGCCGCCAAGTGATCGGTGTCAATCATGACTGCGCCAAATTCCTTGGGCAGGCGCTCGACGGCGTCGCGAAACACTTGTCCAGCGCCCACCCACTCATCGCCTTGACGCGCCCACAACGGCACTTCTTCCCCATCGACATCCATGAGATGCGCGCGCTCGTCGCCCCAAGAGTTCAATCCCGCGCCCGCGCACAAGTACAAATTTTCAGGAATTTCCGGATTATAATCGTGCGGACGAATGGTAAACGTCGTCAAATCAACGTCAATCTCGTCCACAACCCCACCCGGGGGTTCACGCTCGCCACCTCGCGCGAACCAAGACCCGAAAACGCTCGACCGCCTGGGCGCCTGCGCGCTCTCAGATCTCACACCTTCCCGAGCCATCGCCGCAGCCTCGAGCGCGCGAACGAGCCCTTCCGCCCGAATCGCATCCGTCGTTGCATCCACGCACGTCTGGAGCCCCTTCATCGCCGCACCAATCCCCGCGCGCGCGCTCCCGCCCAACAACAACGCAGAGATATCCGAGTATAGCGAAAAGTCAATCACGAGCACCTTCGACCCGCTCCGCGACCGCGCCGCCTCGCACGCGAGCTGAAACGCCATGAACGTCTTGCCACTCCCACCCTTGTTGTTCGCGAACGCGATCGCGCGCGCGCGATCCAGTTTCGGGGCCATCGTCGGCGCGATTGCACGAATCGTCGCGAGGCAATCAATGCGGTGCCCAGAACGCGCCTCGCACATGATTTGCTCGCCCCTACGCGCCGCGTGCGCGCCGCGTCGCGCGCACCGCGTCGTACCGCGCGCGGTGGTGGGTGCCGACGATGCGTGCGCGCCGTCGACGTCGGCGGCGCCGCCTGCGGCGCAAACGACGAGGCGATTGATGTGCGCGAGTGCGATGGCGATGGCGTCGTATAGTTCAACGTCGCGCGACGCGCACGCGGCGACGGGCGGGGCGTTTGACCTAAACCCGCGCGTGACGCATCGCGCGTTTTTAGACGTCGGCGCGTGCGATACGATCGTGCGCGCGGACAAGGCGCTCGGCGACGGCGCGGTGTGCTCCGAGCCAGAGATGTTCGGGAGAATAGAGTTGGAGCTTTACGGCGACGCGGCGCCGGCAACGGTGAGGAATTTCATCGAGCTCTGTCGCGATGGGGGTGAGAGTACGTTGCGCGGGACGACGTTTCATAAGATTCAGGCGGGGGAGTACGTGGTGGCGGGGAAGAGCGGGTCCTCGAAATTGGCGATGGTGACGCCGTTGGCGAGCGAAAAGTGGCGAAACACCGATGTGCTGTCGTCGCGTGCGTTTGACTATGCGCGTCACTTTCGTCCCGGGACGCTGAGCCTGGCGCTGGAGAGCGCGCAGGCGGATGGTGATTACGGCGTGCCGACGCAGTTTTTAATCACCACGGGTCCCGCGCCAGTGCCCCGTTTAGATGGGAGTAACATAGTATTTGGTCGAGTCACGCGTGGTCTCGACGTCGTGTCGCGCGTCGCGTCCACGCCAACGTTTCAGCCCTCGGATACGGCGAGGGCGTATAACGCGCTGGCAAATTTCGTCGGCGACTCGCGCGCGTCCAAGGCGCGCGCCGCGTGGTCAAAGCCGACGCGCGCGCTCGTCATCACCGCCACTGGCGTCGAATCCGTCGCGAACACAGACGCCGACGCCGTCAATGCCAGCCCATGACCCTCACTATGCGCCTGTACTATAGTACCACACGGCACAGTATTCACGAGCAATGCAATCCATGTACTTTACGCCCCTGACTCAGCGGGTGCCCACAACAAAAGTCACTTTTTCGTCCCACATATCCACATTCCTCGCCGCGCATGCCGCGCCTCGACGACCGACGCGCGCGCGCGCTCATCGGTATCACGTACCTCGCGCTCGCCGCCCTGTCCTGGGGCCTCGCCGGTCCCGCCTTCAAGCTCGTTGACGTCGATTTCCTCATCCGCTTGGTGTGGCGCGGACAGTGCTCATTGGTCTTCATCGCCCCGCTGTTCGCGGTGACGTGCGTCGCGCGCGCGGACACACGCACGCCCTGGTCGGGAGAAACCGTCAAGGGCATCGTCGCCGTCGGCACGTCCATGTTTGCCATGTTCGCGGGGTGGAATTACGGCGTCAGCAACACGGCTTTCTCGCACGCGTCGGTGTTCTCACAAACGCACCCCGTGTTTTTGTTGTGCATCGCGAGCGCGAACGTCGCGTGGAAACGACGACGAGGCGCCATGGTGGATAGAGAGGTGGAGGTGAAAGAGAATGATAGGTATCCGGGTGTGGTGGAGTGGATGTGCGTGGCGTGGACGGTGTGTGGGGTTGTTGTGACGGCGACGTCGCCAAAGTCGTCGTCGATGAAGACGCAGCCGACGGCGCTGGGGGACGCGCTCTCGCTCGGATGCGGGTTGGCGAGCGCGTTTTACGCGTTATCGATGAATAAGTGGTTTGGTGCGAATGGTATAGGCATACAGAATGCGCCGGGTATTTTCGTGCAGGCGACGGGGGCGTTCGTTATGACGGTGTATGGGATACTCACGCTGGCGATGGTGCCGGGGACGGTGTGGATGTCGTCTTCGTCACCGTACGACGACGGCGTGTTTGATTGGCCGAAGAGCGATTATTTGTGGCCTGGCATCATCGGCATGGGGACATTGGCGATTATTGGACACGTGTTCATCACCGAGGCTCTGAAGAGGTTGCCACTACTCGTCGTTTCGCTCAGTTTGACGTTGACGCCAGTCTTGCAAACGACATTTGCGTACTTTTTGATTGGCGACGACGCGCCGAGCGCGCAAACGATTATTGGTGGTGCGATTATAATCTCAGGCATTGGGTTGACGATGGTCTTTGAAGAACGTCGGCGGCAGCGCGATAGTATAGTGGTAGACAATTAGACGATTTCTTTTTCAATTCATTTCATAGGCGAGCACGCAGCTACTAATCAGAGACGACGATTCACACATCGTTGCGCTTGAAAAAATACAAGTACCCGAGATCCGTTGGCGGCTTTTGAGATAAAGCAACCTTGCGGTCGTTAAAAATGTACCACTTGCCGTCGATCTTCACGTGCGCGACGTAGTGCCCACAGTTTGTATTCCCGCCCATGTGGCTGACGATGCCAAATAATTCGTATTCGCCGGGACCATCGAATGTGGCGCTTACCGCCGCGGCTGTGTCGGTATCCACATTCGAGCTCTGTGCGTTATTAACAGCGGCAATGGCGGATTGTAAATCATCAGAATGCGAGAATAACCAGTCAGCCGCTCGCTCTAAGTTCCCTGAGCACGACTTCAACGCGGCGTTAGCCGCGGCGGCGTCAAATCCCATGGACGTGAGCATCATGACTGATTCTGGATTAGCTTCATCTTGCGCTGGCGCCATCGCCGTGCTCGGATCTGGAAGTGGGTCGTTAAAGTCCGCGTCTTCCATGTGCGCAAAAACCCATTCCATTGAAACCTCGGTGGAAGCGTTGTTTGTCGCGAGCGCCGCGCGCTTGCTGCCATTTTCGCTAAATCCCATGCCCATGAGCGCGCTGACGATGGTCATGTCAGGTTCAACAGCAGCGGGTCCCGGCGCCGGCGGAGCATTATTTCCATCTACGTTTGCGGGAAGCTCCACCTCACCAGGTTGCAAGCCAGTGGCGCGTAAATGCTCGAGTGAAACGCTTTGCGGCACGTCGACGAGCACGTCGAGCTTTTTCGGCGTCCAATCTTCGCCAACGTAGAATCGTCTGAGCTGAACGGCGAGAAAGTTGGGCATTGATTTTATGCGAGAACTCTTCGACGCAATGGATTTGCGTTCAAGAGCACTGCTGTAGAAGTCATCAATCATTTCAGCCTCGCCGAAGGCGTCCAAGCACGCCGAAAATGGTACTTCGGGTCGCACGGGCTCTTCATCTTCGCCAGCCTGTTCCATTTTTTGTCGTTTGAGCTGACGATCATTGTACGCGTCTAAAGATGCCTTATTTGTTGCCTTTCCCACAGGCACCTCGAGCGACAACACATTCTCTTTGCGTGACGAGTACCGAACGTTTCCGCTCTCAACGCACGTGATTTTGTCCTCAACGGCGAAGCCGAACTGCTCTGCTATGGGTGGGCCTTCGGAAAGTCGAGCGCTATTCGCGCGTTCAGCGCGCGTCATGACATCCAACAAGTGCTGGAAATACTCGACCGCGTCTTGTTGGCGACCAGTGCTGAACTCGGCGTGGCCTTTACCGATGAGTTGCTTGAACATTCGTGGACACACGGCGACGGCGGCGTTCTCCGCCTCTGGGCTCGCGTACTCATCCGTCACGAGTGCGTTCATCACCTTGGCCATTTGCGTGGGGAAATCGGCCACTGCGTCCGCTGGCGACGATGAAAACAACGAGGCCGCGTTCGCACAGTATCGTTCGGTGAGCGCTGGAACTTGCTTTAAAACTTGAAGAATCGAATTCAAGTAACACGTGTTGCCCATATTTTTTAAACCCACAAGCCGCGCGCCGTACGCTGATTCAAGCTGCGACCCAGCCTCGGTGATTTTGTCAAATTCAAATCCTTTGTTCAGTTCGATTTGCAACTCTGCCATGTTCTTCTCCGTCTTCTCCATAGACATCATGTTAATCCCCCAATGTCGCAAGTGCTGCGCCACAAATGGATCCTCCACCATGTCGTCTTCGTCTGGGGCGTACGAATACACATCAGCACCGTGTGCACTAATCGTTCCGAGCTTCACAACGAGCGGATATTCCTTTCCTTGCGCCTTCATCGCCTCGTAATGTCTTAACGCACTCCCGTTACCACCTGACCCGTCGAAATGTTTCCGACCGCTCCCAATGTGACCGTCGCTCAAGTTTACCCACAAATTCCCCGTCTCCCCGGTTTCTTCGCACCGCCACTTCGACGGATCGCTCGGGATCGTCTTCCCGTTATCTTCCTGCACCAAATCCAACGAATACTTGGACACTTCACGGATCTCCTGCCACGCCTTGGTTTCTTCCGCGTCGTGAAAACCACTCGTAGCCGACACCGCCTCGCACAACGCGCGAAGGTTCTCTGGAACGCCTTCAATCGGCAACACCCGCGACGTGTCATCGAATGCCGGCGCGAGAACGAGCGAGTACACCGTCGTGCTTTCGTACTGGTCGTCTTCGCTCGCGAAGCCGCCGTCGACACCGAATCCAAGCGTCGAAGGCGTCGCGTCCGCGTTCTCCGCCTCAGCAGCGCTCGCCTTCTTCACGCGCGTCGTCTTCACGTGTACGTACAACGCGCATCGCGTCCGAGAATAATCGAGCTCGACGTGTTTACGACTGTATCCAAATAACGTTTGCGCGTTGACGTAGACGCCACCAGCGCTGTAAGCGCTATCGAAGCAGTACGCGCACTCATCCTTGTACACCACACTCGAGGCGTCAGCGCGCGCGAGCGCGCCCGACGCGCACGCTGATGCGATCGCAACGCGGTCAGTGTCACTGAGCGTCGTCATCGCGCGCGCGGCGTGCGAAAGGCGCGGTCGGTGCAGCGCGCTATGACGTCGCGCCAGAGCAACCGACGCGGTGGATTACGAACACGAATTATATTGTTTCATTCGCTACGACGACTAGTATACACGACGCACGCGCGCACGTGCACCGCACCGCACGACGCGCGTATACGCCTCTTCTATGTGACAACCAGCACGCGCTACGCCGCATCGTCGCTATGCTTTGCGTCTCGAGACGCGAGCGCGCGCAACGCCGCGCGCGTTTCCCGCACGCTCAACGACGCCTCTCTCGCGCACGTATTCACACACGTCATCGACGCCGACGTCTGCGACAATATCGCTAAATCTCGCTCTCGTGCGCGCGCCACGGCGTCGGCACGCGCGATCGGGGCGGCGTTGAGCGCTTTCACGACGCGCGCGACGAGTTTGGTGTTCGGCGTGTCTCGACGACCACTCCCACCGCGTGCAGCGCCGCGCGCGCCCGACGCATCGCGATGGCCTATGATTGATAACGCGATGCCGCGATCGGCGCGCGGCGTTGACGCCCCATCGGCGCTACGCATCGGAGAATCGCCGTCGTCAGCGTCATCGTCTGTATCGACCGCGGCGTCACCGGAATCGTCATTCCTCGGCGCCGCATCGTTCGCGCGCGCATCTTCGCGAGCCGCGACGTCGCGAGCGTTGTCGTCACCGTCGCTCTCCGAGCTCGATTCTTCCCCTCGTCGCACGACGCGCGGCGGCATTGCGTGCGATACACTGACGTCGGTTGAGAGATTTCAAGCCAGATGGATGACACGTCGTACCCAGCGTTTATGGCGACGACGAAGCGCGCGCGACGGTCGTCGGACGCGCAAACACACGCGATGCATGGTCAGCACTTTGTGGACGAATTAGACGAAACCACCGCGCGAGGATGGAGCGACGGAGGGAGCGCGTCGAGCGGCTCGCGTGCAACCAAATGCGCGGCGATTGCGAACGCGACGTTTGAGCGTCTCGCCGCGCGCGCGATCGAAGCTCGAGCGGTCGGACGCGTGATTGATATTCCGGACGACGCGTTGGATGTATTGGCGTGGTTGTATGGTGCGAAACATTTGCACAAGGCGTTGGAGGTGATTCAGGCGGGCCGCGTGAAGCGCGTCGTGGGCGAAAAGAGCGGACGAGTCATGTACGCCGTGACGGGCAGTGGCTCGCACGAAGCGCCGTATTTGTGTTTTCCATCGCACTTCTGCACGTGTCGTAGTTTTTTCTGGGAATGCGTCAGTCGTGGTGAGGCGTTGGCATGTAAACATCAACTCGCGGCGCGTTTGGCGAGCGTATTGGGCGCGTGCGCGTCATCCACGGTGGATGATTTATTACTCGGGAACATGATGATAAAGTACATGAGCACGAGCACGTGATATGATGATGATTGCTACAAATGCGCGAGTGAACAATCGAAACATAGGTTAGACATGTAGAAATTTTTATTTAGGAGCGAAAACGGCGCTCGCCTCGCGACGGTGCTCCCGCTCAGACTCTAGTACGCGACGCCCAAGGGTGACAGCATCGATCACGCACGCACGGCACACCACACACACACCGACGTAATCCATGGCTGGCTCGTTGCGACGCAAAAAGCGCGCGCGCGCCTCATCGGGCGCCAAGACGCACAAAGTCGGCGTCACCACGAACAAGTTTAAAGGTAAGCCGCGCGTCGACGTCGCCGCCGTGGACCTCCCCGGTGCGCTCGCCTCGACGTCATGGGACGTCGAACAGACTATGGCGGGTAATTACCACGCCAGTGGGTTGGTGTCCGACCCAAATCGCGCGTTTGGGCGCAACGAAACCGCAGAAAAGGCGGTGCGCGCGCACGCGGTGGCGGCGGCAGCCACGACTGGGGGCGATGCGCTCGCGAGCGTTTTGGGACGCTGTAAGTCCACGGGCGCGGCGCCGCCGAAGCGCTTGACGCCGAAACAAGTGCGAATTGTCGAACGGTGGATTGAGACGCACGGTGAGAACGTGGAGGCGATGGCAAAGGATAGAAAGTTGAACGCGATGCAGCACACGCCGGGCGTGGTGCAACGAATGTTGGAGTCGTTTGAGTTTTACAAGAGCGAGCGCGTGGCGGGTCACGTGAAGGTTGATTTTAGGGCACCGATAAAAGGGAAACTGTGAGTGTACGCGTGTTTGAATAGTGTCCAGTGGACGATGCGAGCGACACAATGATAGGGACGTCGCGTCGCGTGTGTAATATATAAACTCTAAGGCGTCGACATTTGACATCGACGCGTTCGCTATGTTCTACCAAACTCTACTACGCTTTATCGGTGACGTTATCGGCCTTATCCTGCGCATTGGCCTTCGCCGCGCGCTCGCGTTCAGCCTTAATGACGCGCGCTTCTAACTCTGCTACGCGTGCCTCCAACGCGTCCCGCTCGACGTCGCGCCTCGTCTCCTCTCTCGCCGCGCTCGTCTTCAACTCTTCCACCGCGCTATTCGCTGCCAACTCTTTCGCCTTCATCCTCGCCTCGTACTCTGGAAAGTATGTCGCATTTATGTACTGCACGGCGCAGTACGACGCGAACGCTGGGATGCACGCCAACGTCGCGTGCCACGCGTGCCAGTCCCACCCAAACGTTTGCTTCGCGCGCGTCTGCGTGAGCACGTGCGCCGCAATGTCCGCGAAAGGCGGGCGTTTGCCGCTTCGCACATCAGAACGAACGGATTCGCTACGCGACACCGACGACGCAGACGGCGATGGCGACGACGAAGACGACGAAGACGCGCGACGAATGCGTCGCAACGTTTGGGACATGATTGTCAAGCTGGGTGACGACGTGCTCGGCGTCAGTACGGCGCGCGCCGCGTCGAGCGCGCACCGCCGGGGCATGCCTGCAAGCGCGAGGCGTGTCGCGCGCGCGAGTATGGCGGATGCGTCGCACGCGCGTGGACGAGTGCGGTGCGGCGGGTGCGGCTAACAATTGTGAGCGATGTTCTTTGCTAATAATAGTCATGGAACGCGTTGATGTGACGCGTCGTGGTGGCGCTGGGCGCGTGTCAATGCGCGACGTACGTGGTGTCGGCAGTGTACGTGCGCATACGTCTGCCGACGGTGTCTAGTGCGTCCAAACGGGCGTGCGTGCGGCGTATATCGGTCGCATTTGACGTTCGCGGTGCATCGAGCGACGCGCGGGACATCGAGCGGGCATGTTCACGCCACTCGAATTGGTGGAATTCACGCACGCAGCGTCAGATTGGGACTCACTCGAGTATTCGAATGATGATATTGGTGCGTCAGCGCCCCTCTCTCGCGCGCTGCCGTGGTTTGCATGTGCATTGAAAAATCGACTGACGTGCGTTTGTGCTCGGAGTCCAGTGCCAGAGCTCTTGCCGTTTGGGGATGAAATGGACGCGTTTATTGGCATGAAGGCTCGCGAGGCGTGTTCGACGTACTCGACCGACTCGGAAGAAATGACAATTGCCATTCGAGCGCATCCAATGTACGCCAGGCTTGTCGATGCGTATTACGAGTGCAGGAAAATTGGCGCGGAGCGACACGTCACCGAGGCGCTCGAATGCGAAAAGAACTCCATGCTGTACTCAATTCAGGCGATAGAGGCCGAGAGGAGCCCAGAGTCTGCGTTCTGCGGCGTGGCACCGTATGATCTGGATGAATTCATGCGTGAGTGTACGCATGAGATTGAGTCGTATGCGAAAGAATTACATGCTCTCTTCGTAGAAGCTGAATCGTGTTGTGAAAATTTGGAAACGCGCGTACAGAAGGTCTCGTCAGAGCTTATGCTAAACACGAATGACACAAAACCATCGAGTACGGCGCAGTCATTAGATATTAATCGTCGACGCGCACCGGCATCATTCGACGAGCAGGATATGGATTGTGACGCCGCGTCGAATGTCAACCGTGAAACACACGCGTCGCGAATACGTCGCGAACGCGAAGAAGCCTTGAGGCAAGACCTGAAGAGAAAGTACGCGAGAAGTATCCTGACTTTAAAATCAGAGTTTCTGAAAAAGCGCAAGAAAGGCAAGTTACCAACGGATTCGACGGCATTGTTAAAAAAGTGGTGGTCGGACAATATCAGTTGGCCGTACCCGAGCGACGCCGACAAAAAATCGCTTCTCGAACAAACGAACTTGGATGCAACTCAAGTGAATAATTGGTTCATCAATCAACGCAAACGTCACTGGCACAAATTATTCATCGATACACAGCCCACGTGCAAAGAGGAGGCAGAAAAACTACTCGCATTGTCCTTTAATGGTTCGCTTGCTGACGCGTTGCGATTCGCTAGAAGCTTGTGACGATTTGTTGCGCAACAACGTTTTACATTACAACTAATCTATGGGCCTAACCACGGCGTTTTAAATATGCAGTGCGTGCACGTTAGTGCGTAAACAACACTAAACATTGCATAGAATGTAATCATACAAATAGCCGGTTTACGGGTAATCTTCCATCTGTGCACGAATGGAATTGCCACACACGCGTACGCCAAAGTGAACATGAGCGCGCCTCCAAGAAGAATGAGCTCGTTTGGCATGACATAGCCAGACACCGGACCGTGTTCGGCGATGTGGAGCATCAATCCAAATGACGTTCCGACGAGAAGATTCATCATCGGTCCCGCAAAGCACGCCGCAATAGCCATGTTTGGATTTCCCTCGCGAGCGACCACGGTGTTTGACACGAAATCGCCGACGCTGTTGCCCCAAGCGAGCACAGTAGCACCTAGTAACGCTTCGCTGATGCCACTCACTTTACCAATGGCGCTAAGTAAGGACACTAACTCACTTGCGGCGGTGTTCATCCATAGAATGGATTGGAAAAACGCACACGCCGTGAGCAGCGTGCGAATAGACGAGCGCTCTGACAGTTCGGACCAGCACAATGCGACAATAAACGCCGTCAAGCACGATGCAAACAACCCATACGCGATGCCAACCCAACGAATATGACCTGGTAAGAAACCATTAGCAGCTAACATGAACAAAGGAGCGGTGATTGGCAATATACGAGCTTGCCATTTCGTCACACGTGCGCTCGGCCCAAGTTCAGGCATGGTCAACCGCAAGACGGCGACAAGCGCCTTTTCAATGTTCTTCATCATCAACTTTGCGTTATGAAAGACCGCGCGAACGATTGGAACGTTTTCGATGTCATCGATATCTGATTCCGTGGCGCTATCTTCATCATCAGCACCCGCCTCTTCGTCTTCTCCTTCTGCGCGTTCGCCCTCCAACATCGGCTCGAGCGCGTCTTCTTCGTCGTCGTCAGACCATTCATCTTCCGATTCATCAGAATCGCTCAGTACTAATTGATCTCGTGTGCGCCTCAGTACCGTTCTGATCCTTCCTGGGGCTAAAAGCACGATTAAATATACAATGTAAAACGCAAACAATACCGTGGCTTCCCACGCTTCGACGGTGCCGTCGATGAAAAAACACAACGCGGCGGCGCTTGAAATCGCATAGAACCAAGAATCCCGCGCAAAGCTCCACTTATCCACCTTGATGAACCCAACGCCACTCGAACTCAAATCCGTGCGCGCCAGTGCGAATAAAACCACGCATGGAAACACGAAGGACGTAATAAACGTCCCCGCGCCCGTCACGGCGCCCACCGCCAATGCAACACTTTCCCCAACATCTCTGTGACTCAGCGCCGCAATCTGCGCGAAAATATCCGGCGCGCCGTTACCGAAAGACAATAACGTCGCTCCCGCAACGTCTGCCGGAAGACGAAGCGCGCGCGAGATGTTGTTCAGCGCCGGAACGAAGAATCGTTCCGCCACCGTGGCCAACGTGAAAAAGAACGCCCCGACGCACACCGCGGCGAAGACGCCGCTCGTCAACGCGTCTTGGCCCATGCCGCAGTAGAATGTTTCCAGGTATGGCACAAACGCCTCGTCGCGCCCGCACATAGGGTTCTCGCGCACGTATGTACATCTTTCGAGCTCTGGAGCCTCGCGGGGGCGCATTTCGTATACGCGCGCGGATCCACGCTCGGTAGCGCGTCGGATTGCGCGCTCGCGAGCGACGCAAGCGATGCAAAGACGACGAGCGCACACAATGCGCCCGCACTGAGCGAGTGCATGTCTTATGCCGCGAGCGTGCGCAGGTGTGATGTCGCGAGCGTGCGCAGGTGTGATGTCGCGTCTCCGACAGTTAGCGAGGATAAACCGAGCGCAGAAGTTCTTTTTGATTTTTGAGATTTTTGACGTGTAGGCGTATGCTGGCGTGATAATTATAAAAGTACAGCAGCAAAAACTAGATGGTCATGTAATGACGAAACGAACGAGCTGCGTTGTGCTTGGATTTAAGCGATACACTCGTCGTCGTCGATGGACATGCGGCGACAGTCACCTTGTTCATACACAGGCTTGTAATTGGCATACGCTACGACGGCGTAAAACGGATCGCTCGAGCTGCGCTGGAAGAATCGACGAATCTTACCAAGTATACTGTCGTCCTGCGCGCCCATGTCGGTGATCACCTCTGGCGCGGTGAAGCCGGCGATGGCCGAGAAATAAGACTTGACCAACTGCACGCGAGCGTACCCGGTCGCGTCTCTCCACGCTTGGATCGCCTTGGAATAAAACAATCGATTGCTAAACGTGATGATCACCACACCACCCGGTTTGAGCACTCTGAAAATCTCCGCGAACACCTCTTCTGCGCGTTGCAAATATTGAACGCTGACGCAGCACACGACGGCATCTACCGAGTTGCTTTCCAGCGCGATTCGTGGATCCTTGTTGAAGTCGCGCACGAAAAAATTGTCGAGTCTATCGTTACGCCCGAGTTCCGTGGCATTCATGCCGTGGCCGTACACCTTGGCGTACTCGACCTCGCGCGGGAGGTGCGACACCCAGGACGAGCACAGATCAAGCACTTTGCTGTTCGCCGGAATGCGCTGACGGTAGAGCTCGGTGACTTGCGCTAAGAAGTCGTTATCGACGTGCGTCACGAACCGAGGTTGGGCGTAAAAGTCTAAATCCGACGAAGGATCGAGTTTCGTGCGCTCTTCACGCTTGAGCACTTCGCGTCGAACGCTGCCAGCTGTTTCGCAGCGCGTGACACCCGTGCGTCGCACGCGGCGTGAGGACGACGAGCAGGACGTTAGCGACACATGCGTCGCGCGCGTGAACATTGGGGACGGTGCCCGCGTGGACGCAAACATGGTGACGCGCGAAAGAGTGGCGATTAATCCGCCAACCGACTTCTACGTTCTATTAGACTACAGTTGCTAGCTACCGGTACTCTCGTTCACGCGTGACCCGCATCGCGCCAAGTCCGTCCAAATACTATTATTTCGGGAGGTTTCTATACAACCCCAAGGCGTTTCCGCGCCGCCGCGCGCACGGCGCGCTGGAAAACTTCACTCGTATCTAACGGCGCGTCCTCGTCCCGCATTGGATTCATCATCGCCACGCAATACCCCTCGTGTACATCCGCAAAAAACGCACGCATGGGTTCGTCCGCGCGTATTTCCGCACACAATACAAACTTGACCCTCGTAGACGTGACGTAGGCGTAGACATTCACGTCATTAAAGCGGTCTACGACTTTCAAGTACGCGGCGTTGGAGTCCCACGCGCGTTCATCCACAAAATCTAAAGCTCCGCGAGCGATGAGCTCGAACACGTAGTCGTCGCGCTCCGTGGTCGCGCACGATGCGTCATCAATCGAAAGTTCGCGCACGACCTGCGATGCGAACGAAAACCGCGCCGTCGTCAGTCACCGAGACGCATCAGGGTCGACGTCGAGACGCACCGCTTCGATGCCACGAGCCTCGCTCCACGTGTTCGCCAAGTCAACGGCGTACACCGGCACGTCGTCGGCGTTAATCACGGTGAAGAGGAGCTTCGTGCGCGTGCCTGCACTTGGCGCCGCGCTCGGTGGCGGCGTGGACGGCGCAGGCGTCGACATGGCGCGAGCGAAAGTGAGGTTTGGATTAACGTTCTATGGCGCTCACTTTCAGGCGTCAGAACGCGCTCCGCGCACATCTCACGCGCGCGTCGGCGTCAGCGTCGAGCTCGGAAGCACGAAACACGCGCTCGCGGCTTCATCCTCGCCATCCTTGTCGTCGGTCGATCGCGTTCGTGCGCACGCGGCGTGTGCGATGGCGTCGGGCGCGTATGAAACGTTAGAGTTTACGCTGGATAGAATCTGCACCGCGTGCGCGACGAAACCGAAACGCCACGTCGAGCTCGTGGATGCCATCGCGCAACTGAAGGCATCGATCGCGGATGGCACGTTCGATACGCTCGGGACCGCACCCGGGGCGTCATCGACGGCGATGGAGGGTGGGCGCGCGACGGCGGCGTTGCGCGAAGCGCAAGTAGACGCGGTGCTTCCGCCGCTGCGCGCGGCAGCAGAGAGCGGTTCGGCGGTCGTGATTGCGTCGACGATGAGTGCGTTTCAGCATTTGATTGCGCGCGGGCTCATAGTTGGGAGTGCTGGAGGTGAGAGCGAGCCAATCGAAGACGCGCGTTCGCCTGCGGTAAAACAACCGCGAGCTTCTGAATCTGAAACGAGCGCGTCTGAAGTCGCCGCAGACAATGATGGGGCTCTCGCGCGAACGTTGAGTGCGAATGAGTTAGAGAGTGATGACGGACGTGTTGACTCGCCTTCGACGTCGGCGAAGAATCATGCGAGAGAAATTATTGACACGATCTGCGCGGCGGCGGAGACTCGCGATGAAAGCGTCGAGCTCCAAGTCTTGCAAACCTTGCTCACAGCCGTAAGTAGCCGGACGTTTGAAGTGCACGATCGCGCATTGCTGCGAGCGGTGCGCACGTGCTACAACGTGTACTTGTCAAGCAAATCAGAGGTGAATCAGAACACCGCGAAGGCGACGTTGACGCAAATGTTGACAAATGTGTTTCATCGCCTGGAAGCTGATGACCCGCACGCTTCGGCTCCGACAATCGTCGTTGCGGATTTGCTCCGACCGATTGGAACCGACGAAGATTTCGACGGTACTTCGACGATGTCAAACTTTGTGCAATCCTTTGTGAACAAAGTTTCGGTGGATATCAACTCTGTCGGCTCGTTCAACTACTTCGCTGACCCGGATGCTGTCGTCAAAACCGACGCAGTAGAAGATGAAATCACGCAAAGTGAGTTTGACAACGACACTGCGCCGATGACGCCGACGCGTGGACTCGCGGGTGCACTCGACACTTTTTCGCCAGGTGTCGATAAAGATTCGGATGCGACGTCTTCGCAGCTCGAAACGGATGCTTACTTGGTATTTAGATCGCTGTGCAAGCTCGCGAAAAAGCCAAACACTGAAATAAATGGCACTGCGTTAGTGCGCAGCAAGATTTTGTCGCTTCAATTGCTGAAAATTATCATAGAAAATGCTGGTGATGCGTTTTCATCTAGCGCGCGATTCACAAACGTCGTCCGTGAGTACCTGTGCGACGCCATCGTGAGTAACGCGACACCAAACGTCGCAGAAGCGTACCAACTATCGTGTTCAATCTTTTTGACACTGTTGACGAGATATCGCTCGTACTTGAAGGCAGAAATAGGTTTCTTCTTTCCAATGTTGTTGCTCAAACCGCTCGAGCTGCAAGATGGCGAGCCTTTGATTGCATATAACCAACGCGCCACACTCGTCAAAGGCTTCCAAGTCTTGTGCACCGATGCGCAGCTATTGGTTGACTTGTTTGTCAATTTTGACTGCGATTTAGACGGGCAAAACGTCTTTGAACGTTACGTTTCATCGTTAGTGCGCATCGCTCAAGGCGTGGATATCGGCCATGTGAGTGGACCTGAGGCGGCTCGGGAATCTATGCTTAAAATTGAGGCGCTCGAATGTTTGACAGCGATGCTTGCGTCCATGAACGCTTGGGTAGAAACAAACTTGGACCAAGGCCCTAGTACTAGTGGTACCAACGATAACGCCGAGGATGAAGCAGATACTGGCTTTGCTACGCCGTTGAAGACGAGCGCTTCGGCGGAATCAAATTTGGGTGACAGCATTGCCAAGCTCAAGGCTGATAAACAAGAGTTTCAGGAAGGCATTGCATTGTTTAACAAGAAAGCGAAGAAAGGCTTGGAGTTTTTGCAGTCGATAGGACGTCTCGGCAAATCTCACGAGGAGATTGCTGAATTCTTGCGAACTACTCCTGGTTTAGACAAGACAGTCGTGGGCGATTATTTGGGTGAGCGTGACGAGCCGATGTTGGCCGTGATGCATGCTTACGTCGACGCGCTCGACTTTACGTCGCTTACACTTGATGACGCGATTCGCAAATTTTTAGAAGGCTTCAGATTGCCAGGCGAGTCGCAGAAAATCGACCGCTTGATGGAAAAGTTTGCGGAGCGCTACCACAAGTTGAATCCGACTGTGTACAAAAGCGCCGATACCGCGTACGTGCTTGCGTTTTCGGTGATCATGTTAAACACCGATGCTCATAACCCACAGGTAAAGAATAAAATGACCAAGGAGGGCTTCATTCGTAATAATCGTGGCATTGATGATGGTCAGGATCTTCCCAAGGAGATCTTGGAAGACTTGTACGACAGAATTGTCAACAATGAAATTAAGATGAAGGCGCCCGTAGACGCGGCGCTAAGTACCATGGAAAAGAAAGACAAGAGTAATTTGTCGCACCGACTTGGCATGGATGTGCTGTTTTCTTTGATGTCTGGTAAACGTGAAGAGGAGTTACTTCAGATTGACACCTCTGAACTTATTGATCAAGTTCGAGCCAGAGCGGCAACGACAAAGGGTTTCCTAGTCGTCAGTGAAGCTGGTTGCGCGAAGCCAATGCTAGAAGTGATATCGAATCCGATTTTGTCCGTACTTTGCAAGGCTTTCGAAGACAGCGAAAGCGTCGCGGTTGTGTCCAACTGCTTGGAAGGCTTTCGCCGAGCGATCAATCTCACGACTTTACTCGGCATGCATGAAACGCGAAGCACTTTCATCACCCCGCTTTCGCGCTTGACATTCTTGCACAACCCGCAAATGATGCGCTCAAAGAATGTTATGGCGATGAAAACGCTCATCAGAGTATCAGTCGATAACGGTAATGACTTCGGTCGAGTGTGGACGTTGATATTATCGTGCGTCAGTCGTTACGAGCACGTGTACTCGTTGGCCAACGGATTCGACGACAGTTCATTGTTTATCGATGCGAGCTACGCTACTGAAGAGCAAACACACAACTCTCGACCTAGATTGTTTAGACGTTCAAGCTCTGGCGGAGCTCGGTCGATGAAGAGCTCACTGGCCGCGCGCGGTGACGACGCGAGTGGGGTCATTGAGGCGGCAAACGAAGCGGCAAACGATCAATCTGAGGTTTATGAAGAGTTGATACCCCCGGACCGCGCACTTTTACAACAGCTTACTCCAGATGAGATTGGCCACATCTTTCACGCGAGTGTGAACTTGAATGGCGATGCGATTGTTGATTTTGTACGAAGCTTGTGCGAACTCGCCATCGACGAAACCTCGTCAAAGCATCCGCGTGTATACGCTCTCGGCAAGATTGTCGAAGTAGCGTCGTTCAACATGGACCGCATTCGTTTCATATGGGCGCGTGTATGGCAGGTGTTGAGTGATTTCTTCGTCACCGTTGGTTGCTCACCAAACTTGCACATTTCCATGACAGTGGTAGACTCTCTTCGCCAATTGGCGATGAAGTTTTTGAGCCGAACGGAATTGTCAAATTATTCATTTCAGAATGAGTTCTTGCGACCATTTGTAGTGGTCATGCGCCAGTCTCCTGACGTTGAAATTCGCGAACTCATTATACGGTGCGTGTCTCAAATGGTCCAAGCTCGAGTCGAGCACATCAAGTCTGGATGGAAGTCAATGTTTATGGTGTTCACCACGGCGGCGGCGGATGAAAAGAGTCAAATAGTTGTGCTCGCATTTCAGACTATAGAGAGAATCATTCGTGAGCACTTCCATTACATCATCGAGACCGATACCGTGGCCTTTACGGATTGCGTGAACTGCCTAGTGGCATTTACAAACTCCGAAGCTGGATCCGAGGTGTGTCTCAATGCGTTGGCGTTTTTGCGTTTTTGCGCGCTCAAACTCGCGGAAGGCGCGCTCGGGGATTTGGAGGAAACCGCAGCGACAGAAAAGCAACTCGCCACGGATGGCGTCGTAGAGTCCACACCGACAAAAACTACGGTAGCGACGACGTGTTTCACCGATGCTGACGCGCATACGTACTTCTGGTTTCCATTACTTGCGGGGTTATCTGAACTCACATTTGATCCGAGGTCGGAAATTCGTACGTCAGCGCTTGAAGTGCTCTTCGATACCTTGAAGTTCCATGGTGGCTCATTTGCGTCCGGGTTCTGGAAGCGAGTGTATGACCGAATTTTGTTCCCGATCTTCGATCACGTCCGCGCGGACATAGCGCCAGAGCGTCGTACGGGTGGCGACGAGAACGACGCGCCCGCTGTGGCGGACATCGACGACTGGCTCTACGGCACGTGCACACGCTGTCTTGAGCTTGTCGTCGATCTTGCCGTTCAATTCCACGAGCCAATCGTCGAAGCGGGCGTAATGCCTGAGCTGTTGGGTTTGCTTCGCGGTTTGACGTCTCGAGCGCATGAACAACTCGCGGCATGTGGAGTTATCGCGTTTAAGCGCTTGCTCGTGCACGGAGCCGTGGCGATGCGAGCGAAAGAGTGGGCGTTGTGCATGGATGCCCTGAAGGGTGCATTTGAGGCCACATCGCCAGATTTTAGCGTATTCGATGGGAACATCGGCGAAGACCAAACTGCGGCGAATGCGTGTTTGATACGCATAAAGACACAACTTTTGCTGGTGTCCGCGGCGAGAGATTTATCCACCGAGCATGCTTCAGCGAGAGAGCACTTCAACGCCGACACGCTGTACATCTTACTCGACACACTCGAGAGCGTGTACGCGCGCGTTGCCGAGTCGCCATTTACGATGCGCGATATCAGTACGAGCGATATCCCGCAAATCGTGCGAGAAGCCAAGCCGTTTGCGTTGGCGCTTGAAGTAGGCTCGGCGTCCATCGCGTTGCGCGCGCTCGCGCGTCTACAAGAAGATACGTCCGAACGCACGCCTCAGCTCATTCGCGTGTCCCAAGCGGCGATGAACAATTACTTGACATTGTTCAAAATACAAACAGGCGCGGATCTTCGCGAAGATGCTCGCGTGCGCGCGCAGGTTTGCGTCGACGCGCTCGACGCCGTGCGCGCGCTTTCGCAAGATGACTTCAAAACGCACTTACCCGCTGTGTACTCACTATTCACCGAACTCATACGCTGTGAAGGCTCGTCGTGCGAGCTCTCCAATTCATTGTGCGATTTATTCACCGAACGCGTAGGACCGATACTCCTCGCTATACCAACGCCTTAGATGTCCGACAACAGCGATGACGAACTAGAGTGCGCACCGCGCTTTGTTTGTAAATTTAACCAGAGAAAAGGAATGGAAATTACACATGGAACAAGCAATGTCTGGAGGTGATACAACACAGACGCGCGTGAAAGAATGAATAAGAGGCATTGTGTACATTGAGACGCCACGTCGTCAGCCGTCGCGAAACGCGTTGAATAATTGGGTACAACACGCGCGCTTCGCGTAAGAAACAGCCGAACGTCGCTCGTCTCGTGGTTAATACGGTTGTTCAATGTTCAAAATATACATCATCCGCGGGTGCCACTGTCGGTGGGTAAAATTGATGGTGTCCGCGCGTTCGTGATCGTGTGTACGTTATTATACGTACACAAACCACCACGCGCACCTACCGACGGCATCCCGCGAACATACAAAAACATCAGATATTTAGCTCAACGTCGAGCGTGGACGCGGTGCGTCGGCGTCCTGGAGGAGAAAGAACAAACACAGCGTCAGTCAACATATACTGTTTACTCATACGACCGACCGACCGATCGCAACACACCCCGGGTGTCTCTCGTCCACGTAAAGTACGTGATCACTCCCAATGGATCAAACACGGACCACTCGCGACGATAAACACACGCACATCGCGCACATTCGCGCACACTACGGGGCAACACGCGCTCGACGACGACGACGACGTACGTTTTCCAATGCGCGCGCTTGGCGCATGGAATGTCGATCGGGCACGACCGCGCCTCGAGCAACGCATCGCCGTGAAACAACTCATCCACGCGCTGATCAAAATCTCTTTCCTCGCGTTCGATCGTCCACCGCGCATCGTTCACGTCGCGCGCCGTCATCACCGACGCGCGATTGGCGCGCACCATGACTGGGGGTTCGAACGCGCCATGCACCGCGCTTTTCGCGCGCGCGTGATCGCCGGTGCCGAACGCGTCCTGGTCGCTATCGCTCGAATGCTGCGACGACAACCTCCCGTCGCGTGCGTTGCCTTCCATGAGCGCGGCGGTGAGCCCGCGTTGACGTCGCTCGGCGCTCGCGCCGAGCACCGACCCGAGCGACCCTGCGCTCGCGATGGTGCCGCCGCGCGGCTGGTCCACTGAAACCGCGTCGTCGGGGCGATCGACGACGCGTACATCATCGCACACGAAGCTCGATTGCGAGCTATCGGACGATTGTCGCGTGAGGCGTTTATCCATGCCCGCGTTCGCGCCGCGCGCGTCGTCGTCGTGCGTCGCGGTCGCGCGGCGCGGCGCTGACGCGTCGTCGGCACCCGCGGTCGTGCGGAATCCCACGAGGACGTCGTGCGCCGGGGGCGGCGTGAGCTCGTGCATGGTTCGATCGGGCGGCGGCGGCGAAGGACGGCAAAAGACGACGCACGAAAGGACACGCGACGCGTCGATCGGCGGCACGGTCGTCAGCCGAGGCGCGTCGCGCCGTGGACTGCGTCGTCGTCGTCGTCGTCCCGTAGGGAAAAGGTCTTTCGCGGAAAAAGCGCTTTTCGCCGAGATCCGTGCGCGAAAAGCGCTGTTCCAGTATTCAGTGGTATTTATCGCCTAGAAAAGCGCTGTTCCAGTATTCAGTGGTATTTATCGCGTAGATATTCGGACCGTATTATCGTATGAACCTATGTGTGTGCGGTATGTGTGGGTCGTGTGAATGTGTGGAGTGGGATATGACGCGCGTGTGTGGCGTGGTGGGCCGTAGTGTGGGTATGCGATGTCTATATGTATTGTTTTGTGTGTGTGTTTTTTCGCATCGATGCGCGTCCCACGCGCGCGCGCGCGCGCGCGTCGTCGTCTGTCGTCGACGACGACGACGATCGACGACGACGACGACGCGCACAAACGATCGCGTTCGACGCGAACTTCGACGAAGGGTGATCGTCGCGCGCCGCGATGCCGTATGAGAGCGATGATGACGACGATGTGGTGGTCAACGCAGATGCCGACGCGAATGCGCCTGGGAACACGGCGACGGTGGCTGTGGTGAACGACGCCGGCGCGGGTGAAGATAAACCCGTCGCCGTTGACACTGCGAACTTTTCATATCTACTCGCGCGCGGGCTGCAGCATGATGAGGGCGCGGCAGCGATGCGAGAACATCAGGCGCGCCGCGTCGGCGACGGAGAGTCGCAGCATCGGTTGCAATCGTTGCTCGATTGTGTCGTTCGCGCGTTTCGAGAATGTGGGCAAGCGAATCGTGATGAAGAGCGATTGCAGGCGGCGGTAGATAGTGTGGATTCCGCGCACGAGCTTTGTCCCTCGTGGCTGAGGATGCCCGAAGAAACACTGTATGGTAAGCTCACGGCGCACGCGAGAAACTTGGCTCGGAGGTTGGATGAGCGATCGGAAATGGCAAAGAATATTCCTCAAAGCTTGGTTCGCGATATTGATGCAATAACTGTTGCTATTTCTGCAAAGATACCGGATGCTATGCGAGACTTTGATGGGTTAAATGCCATTACTTCGTTGAGAGCGCTCACGCAGACGCTCGACCGCGCGCGAGGCACGGCGGCGTCCGCGGGTGGTAGCGATAGCACTTTGGAGGATAAGGCGTTCAAGTGTCGACGACTTGTCGAAGCGTTTATCAAGCTTCAGGAAAATGATACAAAGGTTATGATGCATAGTAAACATATTGTTGGTCCCATGAGTGATTTGCGTCGTCACGTCGCGAACGAGCTGACAACCATGTCGCACGATAACACAACATCTGATGCGCAATATCTATGGTCAGCGATTCAAGGATTTGCGAATATTTTAGCAGAATACTGTTCTATTGATTCGCTGTTCCGGCGATGTATACCGACAGCTCTTCAAAAGAAGTCGCGCACAGTTTATGACAATCGAATGTCTCACTTCCCGAGCGGACCAGATACGACGCTGAGACGCGTACAATTTATGCCGTTTGTCGTGATTGAGGCATACGCAGCACGTGACGAAAACACTATTCGGCTCGTTCGTAACACACTTGAAAGGGAGATGTCAAGCGTGATGAGTGACAACACGCATTTACTCAAATTGGTGGGAGCGACGTTGATCAAGGCTGGAGAGGAGGCGTACGCGATCGATCCTCTGCAACGCGCGACCGGTGAACAAGTGTCCGCATTAGTCCGTCTCAACTTACCTTTCCACCGCGATATATCTCAGCGTGAAGCCCATGCAATGTTGCAAGGCGCTGCAATGGTTAATAGAGTCGGGACACAAAAGCCGGCTGCAAGGGGAAAAGAGAGCATTGAGACTCGTCTAGAACGCGAGCCTCGGCAGTTCAGCGCCGTGCCACCAGCACCAGCGGCTCCAGCGAGCAAAGCGGGCCGCCCTATGGACTCAATGAAGTGCAAAAAGTGTGGCGGCGAGATCCGCTGGGTAGTTGGGGGTAGTGGGGATAAGGCGAACAAAGCGAACGCTCAGAAAATGCATTTGCAATCCACCGTACACATGAAAGCGCTGGAAGAAATGAAGACAAAGCAGAGCACATCGAAGGCGACGGCGAAAGTGAAAGTTGAAAAGAAAGAACCGGTTCGTCAATTAGAGGAAGGTGAGTTCTTCATGTCAGAGGTCCCGCCGCCACCTATGTCCTCATCTATGGGGACTAAATCGAACGGATCGATCCATTTGCAAAGCGTTCCGCCTCCTCCAGTGTACGGTGAAAGCAGTTCATCCACCTCGCTCTTTCCAACAGTCGATCTCAAGATTCCAGGCGTGACGTCTCCGCAATTTGCGCCTCGTCTGGGTAAGCATACTACGGCGTCTACTCCGTCGCCGAGCGCTCAAAGTAACGTGCTGGCTCGGTTGGAACTCCCCGCGGCAGCAAACGTTACGCCGCCGCGCGCCAAAAAAACCACCTCGCGTTCGACTTCGAAGCGTGAAAAGATCAAATCATCGCAAGCTGTCTGCGTTTTCTTCCAGTCGGGTAAATGCAAAAGTGGACCAAAATGTCAATTTAGACACGATGTATCTGCGTCGCTCGCGGCGGCGAAAGCGAACCACCCATGTACCTTCTTTCAGTCCGGTAAATGCAACAACTGGCCGCTGTGCCCATACAGACACGATTCATCAGCTCGTAGAATGAGCGATGTACGCAGTGCGCTGCCGCCGCCGCTTTCGACAAACAAACGTCCACGACCGCCGGATGCGCATGGCTCGTTGCAGGGAACGGCGCGAACAAGTCCACGACCTGTTAAGAAATCTTCAGCAATATGCGTCGATTTCAACACCGGCTATTGCAGCGCCGGCCTCCAGTGCCCATTTCGCCACGAGATGTCGGACGTGCATTCAGAATAGACTGAAAGCATCATATCGACCACGTAGTGTTCATAGTCCCGTAGTACACACGCGCACGCACACACACGCGTGCCATTCATTGACGAATGTAAATTTGTAAGGCTCGCAAGCAAAAACCCATTCCCCCGCTCGCGTGCTAGGCCTCACTGCTAGACGCTCAACGCCGACGCACGCACTCGACGAGCGTCGCGCCAAAACGTCATGTCGATCCCATACACACCCGCCGTATCGCGTGCGCTGCGCAAAGTTGTCCAAGGCAAGGCTAGACGCGGTCTTTTCGCTGGGAAACACATCAAGTTTGGAAACAACGTGAGCGAAGACGGTGGAAACAAGTACGTTCATCTCATCGTCTCATCGAAGCCGTCGAACATCGCGCACCCGAAATCGATATATCACAGTGTGCGCGCACTGACCATGTGTCTCGTTTATCTTTGAATCGCGTAGGACGCGCCGTAAATGGTTACCCAACGCACAAAAGAAGCGCGTGTATAGCGAGTTGTTGGACGAGATGATCCCGATGCGCGTGACGACGCACGCGTTACGATGCATAGATAAGGCGGGAGGTTTGGACGAATACATCTTAAATACACGCGATCAGGATCTCAAAAGCGTATTCGCTCTTGAATTGAAGAGTCGGTTGAGGATGGCGCGAGCGGAGGCTCGCGCGGATACGCGCTCCGTCGTCGACTACGGCGTCGGCTCGGATGCGACGTCGTAGAACTCCCCACGTAGCTCGGGATAGAATCATTCATTAGCGTTTATTACATATACACTAGTTTAGCACATTATAGACGCGTCACTTGAGCTCTCGCGTTCGCGGCTCGAGAACGTCGCTCCAAGAGAACGCGGCGCGAGCAAGCTCCTCACACAATGGCGCCCAAAACATTCCCGCCCGTACCCAAAACATGCGTTGTCACCGGTGGCATGGGCTTCGTCGGCCGTAGACTCGTCGAGATGCTCGTCGAGCGCGGTGCCGAGCGCGTGGTGGCGTTCGACATCGCTCCGAAGCCAGAAGACGCGACAGATGACTCGCGCATCGTGTGGTTCCAAGGCGATTTGACCTCCCAAGACGACGTCAACGAGGCGTGTAAGGGTGCGGACTGCGTGTGGCACATTGCTGCGCTCGTCGGACCGTATCACAAGCGCGAAATGTACGACGCGGTGAACCACATCGGGACGTTGAACGTGATCAACGCGTGCAAGATGCACGGCATCGCCAAGTGCGTCATGTCGAGCTCGCCGTCGACGAGATTCGACGGGAATGACATCAACGGTAAACGTGAGAGCGAACTTGATTTCCCCAAGGTGTTCTTGCAAGAGTATGCGGAGAGTAAGGCGAAAGGGGAGAAGGCGATGATGGCGGCGTGCGACAACGAGACGTTTTTCACCGTCGCCGTCGCTCCGCATCAAGTGTACGGACCTAGAGATATGTTATTCTTGCATAACTTCTTAATGGCGCGTAAGAAATTGCGCATTTTTGGCGACGGGCAAAACAAATGTAGCATTTGTTACGTGGATAACTATTGCCACGGGTTGATTTTGGGCGAGCGCGCGTTGTACAAGGATTCGCCGGCGCTCGGAAACTTTTACATCTGCACCGATGGCGAGCCGGTGAAGTTATGGGACATGATCGATCGCGCATTCGTCGATCTCGGGTATCCGTCGCTGAAGAAAAAGTTCAGTTTGCCCGGATGGTCGTTTATGATGCCTTTGGCGTACGTCTGCGACGGCGTCGGCTACGTGCTCGGGAAAAAGTTCAAGCTCACGCCATTCAGCGTTCGCATGCTCTTGATCAATCGCTACTTCAACATCGAAGCAGCGCGCAAAGATCTCGGCTACGAGCCAGTGTACACTCAAGACGAAGCCTGGGTGAAAACCATGGATTGGTTTAAGAATGTTTGGCAACCGAAATTCGATCCCAGATGAGCCGCGCCCGCCTCGCATTCGCGCTTGTAATTCTAGCCATTCTACGCACACATCGTCCCGGAACGCGCGCGTGGCGCGTGACACATCATCGCCACCATCGCACGCGCCGTGCGCTTCCACTACCGACCGCCATCGCCATCGCGTGCGAATCGTCTCGCCCCTTTCGGTCGCGCGGCGCCGCGTCGCCTGTCCTCCAGTGACGTCACGACTCCTATCCACTTCGCGCGGTATTCGTCGACGCCTCGCCCGCGTCGCACCGAACGCATGTCCTCCGCCGCCGCGCACGCGAACGCGTTCGCATTCACGTCGTCCTCGCCGTCATCTCGCGCGCGCATCGCGCCCGCGCGCGCGGCGTCGCCCGCGATGCGCCGCAGCGCCGCGGTGGTCCCTCGCGCGAGCGCCACGGGCGAGAGCGCGCAAACGAAAGCGCCGCCCGCGGCGCTGCGCCAATTCCCCGACGCGCCGGCGCCGATCATCGAACACGATGACGTGCAGGGCTGGACTGCGTTGGAGACGAAGTTGATCGCGGCGTGTGCGTCGAACATCGGGGATGAGTCGGTGAACGCGCGCTTCAAAGCCGTCGCGCTCTTGGGCGCGTCGACGACGTACGAAGCGGTGAACGAATTAAGCGTAGTGGAGGTGTACACGCAAGTGTACGAAGGAGATTTGACGACGTGCAGTACTATTATTGATGTGCACTTGAGAATGCTCGCGGAGTGTATGATTGATGGGGACTGGAGCCGAGTGGCGAACGCGTACAATAAGTTTCACAACTTGCCGCCGGCGTTGAAGCGACAAAGCTTATTGGCCACCGCCGCGGTCGCCGAGGCGGCGATTTTGTTTACGATGGAAGAGTATGAGTACATGGTTTCCATCTTGAAGGAGGAGTATGAAAAGCCCGACGCATCGGATGAGTTAAAGGAGGAGTATCAAATCAACCTCGAGATGGTTGCGGCGATGACGAAGATGATCGAAGAGATGACGAAGAACAAGGATGAGCGCGATCGAGCTTAAGTCGAACACACACGCGCAGAAAACCCCCACACGCCCGCAATATTATGTTGAGTTAATTTTAGCGAATTGATAATATTCTATCCACAACAGTCTTCATTAGAGCTACCTTACTCACAACGCATCCGTGCCGTACGCCCCGTAAAACAAGGCGTGCAAAGCAAAGCAAAAGAACAAAATCCCACCGACAAAAGACACCCACTTTGGTGAAATCTTCAACGCCAAAATTCTACCACCGAGTACCGCGAGCGACGTGCAAAAGGTATGGCCCAAGATACCTCCGATGGCGACGCCGTATGGGTTCTTGTGCGTCGCCAACGCAATCGTCGTGATTTGACTTCTGTCACCCCACTCCGCCAAAAAGATCAAAACAAAAGCCTCAATAAACACAGGCGATGATACGCGCGCCAATATGCGCGTCAAACGAGTGCGAGACGCCACGGACGCGCCCTTATCTTTTAATTTCTCCTCAACCTCCTCCAACTCGCTCGTCATTTCGCTCGAACCCTCGCTCTTGTACGCCAAGTACATCAATCGACAGCCGAAAAACGTGTAAAGAACGAACGCCGCCTTGCTCACAGTTTCTTTACTGATCAACTGCGGCACCACTAAGCCGAGCATGACGGATAAAACCGTCATGATGGTCAACGCGCTTAAACCGCCGGCGAGCACCGTGGTGCGCGAGTTGCGCATCGCCATGATAGCCGCAATAATGAACGTTTCATCCCCGAGTTCGGACACGAGCACCATTCCAAGAGATGCCATGAACCCATCGTTGAAGCCACCATCGCCATCGGGCACGCCATCGACGCCCACGCCGCCGTGCGCCGAACCAGGGCGATCGAGCATGCCGCCCGAACGCGCCGCGCTCACGCCCGTCGCGCACGCCACAATCAACGCCAACGCGGCGAACGCACCCAAAGGCCCGTTCGCGAGCTTCATAACGCGCGAACGCGCGTACGACATCGCGCGCGCGTGAGTGTGGGGATCGGAATCGCGCGGGGAGCAGTCTATCCTCTTTTCGTTGACGCCTCGGCTACGGCACATTTACAACAATTCTACATCCTAATCAATCACCTACGCGCGCGCCGCTTCGACGAACGACATCGCTAAATTCATCCCGAGTTAACTTGAACATTGTGGGATCGTCAGCGCTCATGGCGTCGCGCACGCGCTTCGGCTTGAACGCCGCCGACATCCGCCTCACGTCGTCGTCGGTCCAATCTGCGAACCCATTCGCATCCGCGACGCGACGGATATCCCGCGCGCTAAAGAATCCACGCGTTTTCACATCAAAACTCGCATAGGCGAACGCGATGTCGTCGGCGTCAGGGAGACGCGTGGCGCGTTTCCCGCCGAATGGCTTATGCTTTGAAGTCTCCGCTCTCTCGCGCCGGCCGCGCGCAGACGTCGACGATGACGGCGCCGCGCCCGAATCCGTCGCCGCATCATCGTCGACGATGTCATCATCGTCGTCGCTCTGTGTACTATTCGACGGGTTCTCATCGTCGTCATCGTCGTCATCTTCACGCCTCATCGTCGCAACAGTTTCGCTCTCAACGCCGACGCCACCGCGCCTGCGCTTCGCCGTCGCGCGCACCGCCGCCGCCGCCGTCGCCGTCGCCACCGTACCACGCGTCACGCGCGTCGTTCCCATCCCGCGCGCACTCGCGCGCGACGCACACCTCGCGCCGACGACGACGCTCGAGCGTCGCGCACTGCTGCGCCACAACGCCCCACGCATGCCCTCGTCGCCGTCGCCCCGTCGTCGATCGCTCGACGACGTGCTCGTGCTCGATGACGACGAACGCGACGACATCGCGGTGTCGACGCCGACGCCGACGCCGTCGTCCGCCGCCGCGTCGAGGCTGCGCGACTGCTTCAAGACGCCCGAAGGTCGGTATAATTTGGGCAAGACGTGGCGCACCGCGTCGACGTCGTACATGAGCACGTCTGGGTCGATCGGCGTCACTCGACGCGCAGAGTACGACGCGCGTCATCGCCGTCGACTGGCGCTCGCGGTTGTGGATAGGGTGCCGTATGTGTTGGTGAACGTGGGCGATTGCGTGGTGTGCGTGAGCTACAAGGCGAGCGCGAAGGACAAGGCGGTGAAGAAGATTTCATTCAATGGCATCGCGGTGACGACGTTCGCGTGGCGAGCGAAGAGACTTGGGGATAGATATGATTTACTCGTTGGGTTGGCGAATGGTGAGGTGCATGCGATTGATTTGGGGACGAATTTGAGTGATAAGAATAAGAAGGCGACGAGCGTCGAGCGTTGGAACGCGAAGGGCGAGTTCACGAAGTCGCGCGTGACTGCGGTCGTGTGGCGCGATCGAGCGAATGTGAGGAATGTGTACGATCGCGCGGGGGATGATGATTTGGCGGCGATGACCGCGCGCGAGGATGATTTCTCGTTTGATTGGATTGCCCTTCACGCGGATGGAAGTTTGTTTACATACGATTCGCGACGGGACGGAGCGCCAGAGGGCGCGTTTCCCCCGCTTGCCGATCCTTCTGCGTTGAGCGTGGTACAGGCGACGAATGCAAACTCAAATCCAATCGAGCGTTGGCACTTTGGACGTTCGCAGCTCACCGCTGCGGCGTTTGCTCCGGATTGTGATCTATTAGCCATCGTGAACGGCGACGGAATGTGTCGAATCATAGACGTTGCCGGCTGTCGACCAACCGTCGTGGCGGGATTCAAATCTTATTACGCCGGATTCAACGCCGTAAAGTGGAGTTTGTGTGGACGGTACGTCATTGCTGGTGGCGAAAGCGACATGATTGAAATATGGGGATGGTACGAACGTGAAGTCATCGCGTGGGCGTGCGGCGGACATCGAAGTTGGATTTGCGACATCGGCGTCGACGACGTCCAGAACGCACAAGGTGACGGTCGAGCGTTGCGTTTTGTCTCTGTCGGTGAAGATTGCAGAATTGCAATATGGGATGTCGTCATTCCAGGCGACGACGACATCGCACACCCGGAACACGACGACTTGATGCACAATTTCGTGGCGCCCGCCGAATCGACGACGACGACGACGACGACGACGACGACGACCAAGACGCGCTTTTCTGGTCCTGACGCCATGGTCTGCCAAGCCGCGCACCGAGATGAAGTCCCACGAGTAGTCCCACTCATGACGCACAAACTACACGACAACCCAGTCTCCGCAGTTGCGTTTACAAAAGAAGGCATCCTCACCGCGGCGCTGTGCGACGTCAAGCTCTGGCTCAGGCCAGAAAGCTCGGCGCGATACGTCAGAAACGAGCACGAGTATAGCGATTAGTCGATTCACGCATTGTATTCACACACTATATATTCTAATCGCATCGCATCGCGGCCATCCACCGTCGTGGCATTGAGAGTACGACCGTATCGGGACGCCGCGACGCTTGCGCCTCCCTATACCCTACCAACGCTGACCTCGCCCTCACATCGCACGGGATCCGTCTTTCAGTGACGCAAAGCGCGATCATGGCTCCTAGAATCACCTACAAGCGACGGTACGTCAATGGCACATATCGTTCGTAACGCATTCTATGCGCGCGCGACGTCGCATCGCCTCGTCTACGCCGATTCCGCGCCCCATGTGATCCGCGACGCCACGGCGCTCGACTGACCGCGATCCCGCGTTTCTTTCTCGATACAGACACGCCTACGCGACGCGATCGAACAAGATCCGCAAGTTGCGACTCCCGGGTGGTGGTCTTGGCATCCAGTACGTCAAGAAGACCACGAAGGGGCCGCAAACTCCGTCCGGCGACGCTGGACGCATCAACGGGGTACGTGTCATTAGGGCTTTGATGCGATGCTCGACATGTGTCGCATCTTCAAGCACATGTGTGCGACGCGATGCGAGACTCGATGCATGATTCGATACTGACGATGATTATTTTATCCACATTAGGTTCCGCGTGTTGCGACGCAAAAGTATAGCAGAAAGCACATGTCCAAGAACAAGAAGTCCGTGTCTCGGGCGTACGGTGGGGTTTTGAGCGCCGGCGCCGTGCGCGAACGCATCGTCCGCGCGTTCTTGGTGGAAGAGCAAAAGATTGTGAAGCGTGTTCTCAAGCTCCAAGCCACGAAGGCATAAGAGCGAGTATAGAGAGGTGGACCTAATTAGTGTTTGACTCGACCGAATCGAGTCTAAGATTGTAATCAAACGCGATTGGCGTTTATGCACACCGAGCGCGACGCGAGGAACGATACTCAAAGCGAGCGACTATGTGAAAACTACAAACTACTAGTGAAACGAATTGTGTATCTATGTGGACGCCTCGTGGCGCCGCGCTACGAATCGTCCAGACACATCATTCGGCGTCTGGCGCCGCGACGCGCTCTCGGCACACCGGGCACGTGTCTCTCTGCGCGCGACGCGAAAACATTCCACAGTCAGACGACAAACGCGCACGAAAATGTCACCACACAACACGTACCAATTTCAACCATTCACCTAAACACGGCGCGTGAAACATGTGCTCACACTGAAGCACCTTGGCTTTGTCCCCGCGCGCAAAGTCGGTCAAACACACCGAGCACGTCGCGTCTCCGTCGCGCGCGCACTCGCACTCTGGAAGCGCCTCCAACGTCCCTTCCGCCGCGGGCGCATCGAAATTGCGCGTGTCAAGCTGCGTGAAATCGATGTCTTGTCCGAACAACCATTGCCCGGCGTGCATCGATGGGTCTAAGAGCGCGTGTATCGTGCGAGCGAGCGAGCGCCAAGGCTCCTGGCCGACGTCTTGGCCCGCGTCAAAGACTTCGAGAAACACGCCCGCGCATCGCGGGCACGCCGGCGCGATGGCGGGCGCGCGCGCGAACGCCCCCGGGTCGACGTCGACCACGGAGCGGCAATCGTGGCAGAACACAGCCTCTGTCATGTGGTCGAGAGTGAGGAGACTCGCGCGCGGGCGTAACAGTTTATCCGAAACCAACTGACCGGGACGGCGGGACACGCACGTGGAGAGTGTCATGCGTTGTATTGCGTATATAAAATAGTATTATATGCGTGTGTTGTTGTTCTAATGTACCGACGAATCGCTATCGACGCACGGCGCTCGTGCTCCCGCTTCGTCGGCGACCATTCTACCAAAGTCAAAGTCGCGCGCCCAGCTGAAATAATATCGTCCCTTGTTTACGCCGTTTATTCGCCGTTCACGGAGCTCTCGACGCGAAGGAGAACGAAGCCAATGGCGAGACCAACGAGGGTGATCGCAAAGCACGTGGTGGCAATGGACGCAATCTCCGCACCTTGGTTGGCGATTTGCGCGACTTCAACCATCGAGGCGTTCACCTTGACGGCGCCGCCGCGAACAGCCTTGGCGGAAACCTTGCGCGAGCTGCACACGGAAACAAAACAAAAAATCACACACACCGTCAGTACGCAACCACGAGACACGCATAGTACACCACGCACGCGACGACGACGACGACGACGACGAAAACAAATCAACGCGCGCTCGCGCGCCTTCGCACCTGATCACCGGAGCGGCGACGACAGCCTTGGACGCCGAAAGGCGCGCGGCGCTACGCATACGAAACACACCACCGTCAGTCACACACACACACATGCACAGACACCCACGCGCACGCATGACGCATTCCACGCCCCACATACGCGCATCCCGCATCCGCGAACGCGCGCGCCTCTCGCGACCGTCGCGCGCGCTTCAAACCACTCTATCCACTCGAGATAGGGCTTCACCATCATTCGCGCCCCGTGCGCACCCTACGCCCGCGTACCGCGCGCGCCCATCGACTCACGCGCGCACGCATAAATCCCACCACCCCTTTCGCGCGCATCCGCGCCCATCGCGACGTCGCGCGCGCGTCCATCCCCTTTCGCGCGCGCGCCCGCGCGACCGCGACCGCGATCGCACCCACATCCACATCCACATCCGCATCCGCAGCCGCGTCGTCGAGCACCGCGTCACTGCGCGTCCACTGCGCATCCGCATCGGTCGTACCTGTGGCGCTTGGTCGAACGCACCACCGGGGTGGCGACGCACGTGATCGTGGAAGCGGCGGCGACGGCGTGCATGGCGTTCGCGGGCGTTGGAGTGGCGATCGCGCGCGCGACGACTGGGACGATGTGGGTGGAGTGACACATCGCGCGTGATGCGTATGGGTAAACAGTATGGATGTGCGCCGTGGCGCATGGGGCGCAGGGGGCAATGGAGCCCGCATTGCGCGACGACGACGGCGCGGCGGACGACGGGGATGGGCGACAGACGTGCTGTGCGATGTGGTGGATGCGTGCGCGCGAAGGCGGGGGCGGGGCGTGCGGGCGCGCGCGCGCGATGGGGTGATTTTGGGGCGATTATTATTATGATGATGATGATGATGATGATGATGATGATGATGACCGTGCGCGGGGCGCGGGGGGAAAGGACGGTATCGATGCGCGCGGGCGCGGTGGATGAGGATTCCATGCGCGCGCGTGCGTCGCCTTGGGTGAGGTTTGACGTCGATGGCGCGGTGGCGACGACGCCGCCGTCGTACGAGACGCTGGCGTACGCGTACGACGCCGACGCGGGACGGGCGCGGTTTCGAGGGTGGTTTCAGCTCACGACGGCGGTGGAGGCGGGGAAAAATGTGTTGTCGACGCCGTTACCGAAGGAAATAAGACCGGCAAAGGATGAGATGTGGAAGGTGACGTTGAAGGGTGCGGAGCGCGAATTGACGGTGACGACGGATGGCGGATTCGTGCTCGCGGGTGAATATGAAGCCAATACGTGGTTCGTATTACGCGGACTCGAGTACTACACCGCGGCTGCGTTTGAGCCCTTGGAAGATGCGGGCGATGAGACGTGCGATGCGTCGAGTGGCTCGTGCGGGGCGTAGGTGTGGACGATAGCATGTAGCGTAGCGGCGTCTTTAGTGTTATGTAGCGTACTTCGGTCTTCGGGGCGTGGGGTTTACAACTCAACATCTTCACACTCAACTTCTTCGACGCCCGCGGGAAGCTTCCCGCGGGAACCAGCGATGATTTTAGCGGCGACTTCTGTCAGGCTCGCGTTTGTCGCCGTGCGCGCCTCGCCCTTCGCCCAACGCCCGTAATCCGCCGCCAATTGCGTTAAAAACCACGGCAATACCGCTCCTAAACTCCACCCTAATATCGTATTCAATTTCCCACCAGCGCGGGCGAAAATACCCTCCGTAAAATCCCCAGCGACGGTTATTTGCACACGAATCTTTTCCTCGCCGCCGGGGCCCTGAACGCACGTCACAGAGTTCACCAACTTTAAATCCTTCAACGACGCGTTAATCGCGTTTACCACCGACGTCGACCTCGAATCTTCCGGTTTCATATTCACAATCTCCGCCATCACCAACTGTTGTTCGCACCCATCCGCCGTGGCGTCCACGCGCACCGCGCCGCGCGGCTCCACGTCCAGAAACAACATCTTCTGCCTCCCCGCGCTCACGACGAACCCGGTGTCGTCCGTCCTCGACACGTTCGACGGATCGATCAAATTATACTCCTTTGCCGGTAACGCCACGTACTCGCGCGCGCTGCGCGGACACCGCTCCACGGCGACGGTAAACGCGCGCGCCACGCGAAGCGATGCGGACCCCGCGTTCGCGACGTCGCGCTCGATATCCTTCAAGTCCGAGCTCTTCGCGCGCGCGCGCGCGATGCGGCGCGTGACGCGGTGCGCGCGTCCGCGTCCAGCCGCGGCCGCCGGCGGCGCGCGCGCCGTCGTCCGCACCGTCGTCGCCATGTGTTTGCGCGGCGGCGACTGCGTGTGCGGCACATCGCGCCGCGCGGCGATGCCGACACCCGCGTCGCGCGACGTGGCGCAAAAGACGTACGAGCTCGGTCGACCGCGCGCGTACGTTAAGATTCGCATGTGCGTGCGCGCGACGGCGCCGAGCGTCCCGCGCGCGCGTGTGAGCGCGCGTCATTGCGTCGTGGTCGTGACATTGACTGACTTTGTGCGCGTCGTGTGTTGGCTCGCGTAGGACGCTCGTGGGGGATGATTCGCGCATGCGCGCGTGCGTGGACGTGGCGACGGTGGAAGGTGCGGTGCGCGTGGCATTGACGCGCGCGCACGGTGCCGTGGGTGGGGCTAAGGCGTTTGAGGTGTGCGGCGCGCGCGGCGAGGACGGGACGTGCGTGCTACGCGTGGACGAGAGCGATGTCAAGGTGTTGTGGAGCGCGTTGACCATGGTGGATGAAATAAATGAACGTGCGTGTTTGTTCGAGGTTTTGGCGATTGAGGCGAGCTTGGTGCGTCTGGCGGGAGGGATGTAGTTCGTATTCGTCGTGTTAGTCGCCTCGAGCGGCCAAGCGCCGTACTGTACTGTAAAGAATGTTTTTCCTTATGCCACGTGTTTTAGAACGCTAGAGAATGTTGTATTTATTATCCATAGTATCGTGAGCTAAAGTTTGAGCGCGTTTTGACGCCTTGGCTAATTCGTCGGCGTCCGCAAACTCAACCGCCGTCGCCGCCTAATCCTTGCGCTTGAGCGTTTCTGACGTGATATCGTCGTCGCTTTCGACTTCGTACTGCGCGCCGACGATGGAATCTTTCACTGTTGCGTGCGCACCGATCACCGCACTCGGACCGATAATAGAGCCCTGAATTTGCGCCCCATCGCCAATTTGTGCGCCGCGCAAGATGAGCGAGTTGCTGATTTTCACCCCGGCGCCTACTTCACAGTCGGAAAGAATCACAGACTTCTTCACCGAACACTTCTCCTTGAATGAGCACTGCGCGCCAACCGCACACCCGGGCCCGATCGTGGACTTGGCACCGATAACGGTACTCCCGTCGACGACGTTGTCGTACTTGCTCAAGGGCTTATCGTTCATATGATGGAATTCGCTCGTGATTTCTCGGCTCGCCTCCAATAGCGCCGGCTTTGCCGAATCCACGACGACGCAATAATTCTCCGGTTTCACCATGAACGCCGCTACCGCACGCGCACCCTCCGCACGAAACTGTTCGGCGCACAAGTACGGCATTAAATCAAACTGTACGCTTCGTAAATACGTCTTCTCTTTGAGCAACGCAAACGTCTCTCTCGCCTCCAACGCGTACACTTTTGCATCCGTCAAATCCGTTCGAATCACCATCTCCGCGTTGGAATTCAACGCCGAACGATGCAGCTTCAATCGTTTCATCGCCTCGTCGCGTTCACCACCAGCGAGGAGCACCACCTTTTGCTCCTCCGCGTCGACGCCGACGTACCGCATCCCTTTCGGTGCCCGACCCGCCTTCGTCTCCACCACATCCCACAGCCTCTTCCCCGCTAACGCGCACGTCGCCATCGCCTGCGCACACATGTGATGACTCAGCATATCATCCAACGCCACGTCCGTGACGACGTCGCCGTGAACGACGACCAACGTCGTCGTTCGTCCATCCACCGACGCCTCCGCCGCCGCCAACGCGCGCGCCGTGTCCGCATCCTCATCCACCGCCATGACGTCAATGTCCACGTTCGCAGCGAATATCCCGCTCGCATCGTTCGCGCGCCATCTCGCGATGCAGTCGCGCAGGACGCCCGCGTGCGCATCGCCCGCAGCGACGACGGTGATGCCAGAACACGCGTGCCGCTTCATCGATGCGATCGCGCGTACCGCGTGATACACCAGCGGTTGTAACCCGCATTCGAGCAAGAAGCGCGAAGAGTTGTCTATCAATAGCGCGTCCGTCGCCGCATCGGCGGCGCCGAGAGCGAGGACGACCCCGTGCGTGCGCATGTTTGACGCGCGACGCGAGTCAACCGCGAAACCACACTCGGTGACGCGCACGCGTCATCTTCCGCCGCCGCGCCGCGCGCACGACGTCATCATCCGCCAAGCATGTCGCTGCGTTTGCGAGACTTAATTCGCAAGGTGCGCGACTGCAAGACCGCGGCGGAGGAGCGCGCGGTGATCGCGAGAGAGTCGAGCGCGATACGCGAGAGTTTTCGCAATCCATCAGAGTCGCATTTGATTCCGAGAAACGTCGCCAAACTGATGTTTGCGCACATGTTAGGGTACCCATCACACTTTGGACAGATGGAATGCGTGCGATTGACCGCGTCGCCGGGGTTTCCAGAGAAGCGCATCGGGTATCTTGGGTTGATGTTGCTGTTGGATGAAAACACCGAGGTGACGATGTTGGTGACGAATAGCGTGAAGAATGATTTGACGCACAAGAACAACTATGTCGTTGGACTTGGATTGTGTATGTTGGGAAGCATTTGTAGCGCTGAAATGGCGAGAGATGTCGCCGGGGAGGTGATCGAGTTGTTAGGGCATTCTAATAGTTACGTACGCAAGAAGGCGGCGTTGACGGCGACGCGCGTGGTTCGAAAAGTGCCCGAGTTGGCGGAGGATTTTGTAGAAGCGTCGGAAAAGCTACTGGGTGACAGACATCATGGGGTTCTTCTAGCGGCGTGCACGTTGGCGACAGATATGTGCGAGATGAATGAAGAGATTTGTGCCAGAATGCGCGCGCAAGTGCCCATGTTGTGTAAAGTGTTGAAGTCACTAATTTACGCCGGAAAGAGCGCCGAGCACGACATCGCCGGACATGCGGATCCATTCTTGCAAGTGGCGTTGTTACGTTTACTTCGAGTACTCGGTGCCGGTGATGCCGATGCGAGCGATGCTATGAGTGATATATTAGCGCAAATTGCGTCAAACACGGACGGGTCGAAGAACGCGGGCAACGCAATCCTGTACGAGGCTGTCGAAACCATCATCGCCATAGAATCAATCGGTGGCTTGCGTGTGTTGGCGGTTAACATCTTGGGTAGATTTTTGCAGAACAAGGATAACAACATACGATACGTGGCGTTGAATACGTTGGCGAAAGTGGTGGCGATCGACACGCAGGCTATTCAGCGTCATCGCTCTGTCATCGTCGACTGTGTTAAGGACACTGACGTCACCATTCGACGCAGCGCTTTGCATCTCGTGTATAGCTTAGTGAACGCAAAGAACATCACAACACTCGCGAGTGAGTTATTGGAATACCTCGATGTGTGCGACGAGGAGTTCAAACCAGAACTAGCGAAGAAAATTTCGGCATTGGCGCTGAAATTCTCACCAAGTAAGCAATGGTACGTAGACTCGTTTATAACGCTACTCGTCCGCGCCGGACAGTACATTGATGAGTTTGAATGTAACGATTTCATGGGACTCGTTGCGCGTACGCCACTATTACATGGCTACGCCGGCCGAGCGCTCTATCGCGCGGCTTGCGAAGAAGATGCCAAGGTTTCTTTGTGCTCCGTTGCAACGTGGGTATGTGGCGAATATTCAGACGCCATGGTGCATGCAGCGCCAATCGAGGACGAAGTGTTGACAAAAGTGCGATATAATGACGTTGTGAAGTTAATGACGATGCTTTTGAACAATTCCAAGTATGAGAAGCTGAATCCGTTGATTATGACGGCTTTAGCCAAGATTGCCGTACGCGACCCGAATGAAGCTGCGAACATCGCGCCTTTGCTTTCAAAGTACGAGACCGACATGGACGTTGAAACGCAGAAGCGCGCGCACGAGTACAAGGCGACTTTCATGCAGCCGCCAGAACTACGTGAGATTGTGTTCGAACATATGCCACCTCCGGAGGCGCCAAAGTTTATCGCCGCGGATACGATGGAAACGCTCGCTCAGAAAAAGACACAGACGGCGACTCTGGGCGGTTTCGGGGACTTGTTAAATTTTGGTGGCGACGATCAAACGCCGTCGAGCGCAAACGCGAGTGGTGTAGACTTACTCAATGACTTACTCAGTGGAGAAACCACGCCAGCATCCGTCACGCCCGCGAAAGCCGCACAAGCGGTCGATTTACTTGGTGAAATGCTCGGCGGCAGCGTTCCAGCCGCGAGCAGCCAACCTCGAACATCTTCTGCCGATGCACTCGCGGATCTTATGAGTGGAGCGGACATTGCAGTTTCTACGACGCCAGTGGCTAAGAAAACAGTTGCTGCACCGGTGGATATTTTGGGTGATTTGATGTCTTCACCAGTCGCGCCTTCGCCGAGCGCCGGGGGCGCCGATCCGTTCATGAATTTAGCACCGCCCATACAGGGCTCGCCTGCAGCTGCCGTTGCGGCGCCATCGGCACAAGTCGACTTGCTGGATCTCATGGGAAGTGCGTCGCCTATTACCAGCGCACCACAAGCCACGTCCACGGGTTCGCTGTTGGATTTGATGAATGACGCTGGGACCGCTCCCGCTCCACCAGCGGCGTCGGTCCCCTCGCCACCAGCACCACCTGTCCAGGTACCAGTATACACCAATGGTCCGTTATCCATCATCTTTACGACATCGAACGCGAATCCACTTGATCCAAGTGAAACGCTCATCAGCGCGCAATACGTGAACTCTGGCCCGGGAGTTATTGAACAATTCTCTCTGCAAGCCGCGGTGCCCAAGTCCATGACGCTCACCATGCAAGCGGCGAGTGGATCGACTCTTCAACCGAACGTTCCTGTGACGCAACGCATGACCGTGGTGAACTCGGAGCATGGGGTGAAGCCCATAGCGATGCGTTTGAAACTCGGTTGGCGCGATGCCAGCGGTCAAGCCGTTGATGAAATGGCCACAGTGAACCGCATAGGATAGCTTGTTTAAAATCAATGTATAGATAATTACAACGAGCGTAATGCTGCTCGTAAACGTTCGCGTTCGCTTTGCTTGATTGCTGCTGTCATTTCGAGGGCGCCTAAAGGTCTCCTCGAGCTATCGAGGACGACGGCGAATGCTCGGTTGCGACTTGCGTTTACAAAGTCCTGCAGACGAGCATCGGCATCGACGACGTCAAGTTTGTCAATCGCAGTCATGATACTTGTTTCTTTCCTCTTCATACTCGCCTGCGACTTTAGCGCGTTTGTAACGCTCAACGCAGACACGGCGCCGATGAACGTTCCAGTGCTCTTCGCGCATACAAAGACGCACGGGGGAGGATTGGCCGTATCCGCCACCGCCAAGAGCGCCTCTGCTGCATCTTCAAGAGTCGCCGAATCATCTAACGTTGCAATATCTTCACGCATGACATCTCGTGGGCGCGCAACGAGGGTCGTGGCCAATGCAGCCACACCCATGTCTTCGGGCGTGATGGCTTTGCTTTCGGAATTATTCACGAGCCAGCTCGAGACGGAGACCGTCGCCATGAGAGGTACGATGATTCTATAGTCATGCGTAAGCTCGAAGAGAAGAAGAATAGCTGTGAGTGGTACGCGACACACGCCCGCGAGAACGCCAGCCATACCAACGAGCGCGTATGCTTGGGGCGGAGCGACGAATGACGACGCGAGCGGCGCGAGCACTTCGCCATACGCGCTTCCCAGCGCGGCACCCATAAATAGTGACGGTGCATACACACCACCAACTAATCCAGCACCGCGACACATCGATGTCGCGATGAGCTTGACCAACACGAGCTCGCCTAATACGAGCGGTGTGTATGTCAATGTGGCGTTCTTCACCAGCAACGCGTTTACGTTGTCAAATCCCTGATACGTCACTTGAGGGAATTTCACCGCCAGGCAACCTAGAATGAACCCGCCGATTGGTGCATGCCACGCGCGGTCGATGCCGAGTCCCCCTTTCTCACGCGACTTCGCGACAAAAGTTTCTGCGACGTCGTCAAACGCGTTGTTCAATTTGCGTAGCGCCACCGCCGTGGCACCGCACGCCAAACCGAGCGGTAAATAAAGCGGCAGCTCTACCAGATCCAAGAGTTCAAAAGGCGGCACTTCTACAGTCGGCGGCTTTCCTAAAATAGCTGTCGTCACTACTGTTGACAAGACGCTCGCCAAGATGACCATTTCCGTCGTCGCCGCGCCCGTGTTTACATTGCCATCCTTTGAACCTGGAACGAGTATAGATTCAAATCCAAAGAATAATCCCGCAATCGGCGCGCCGAATCCCGCCGACAGTCCCGCGGCTGCGCCTGCGGCAATAAGTCCTAAACGACTCGGTGCGCCGCTTGGAAACGCAGCGCCCACGCGCTCGGCTACGGCGGCTCCGATTTCCACGCTCGGACCTTCTGGGCCGAGCGAGCACCCCGTCCCGAGCGTCATCACCGCCGCCGCCGTCTTCGCTAGAACCTTCCCTCCGAATGAAACTGACTCGCGCTTCTCTTCAATCACCAACGCATTGTCGGTGGCGTTGATTTCAAAATCACTCAAGTCAAAACCCGCGTAATCATCCGTGCTCGTAAACTCGGCGACGTCGCCTGCCGAAGTCTTCGCCTCGCGTGGATTCGCCTCTCCAATAAACCCACCCGCGGTGTACCGTAATGCGCTCACCGCAAACCCCGCACCGGTCGGCGCAAGTATAGTCAGCGCCGTGGCGCGTGCGGAGTCGCTCGCGACGTCGGCGACCCACGCCGCGGCGGGCGCCGCGAAGACGACGTCGTGCAAGAACCGCTCCGCCGTGTTAAACCCGCTCACGGCCAACCCCGCGCCTAGACCCACTGCCGCCGCCGTGAGCAGAAGCACTTGTTGCTCTGGATCTTTTCCATCGTCTGCGTTCGCGCCCGAGGGCGACGACGCCACTGGCGCGCGATTTGAAGCCGATGCGAGCTGACACCGTGACCCGCGAGGCTGGGGCACCTCAAATCTGCCGCCAGCGCGCCGGCGACACTCGCCTGGCGCTCGCACGCGCGACGAAGGCGTGCGAGCATCCCGCACGGACGCGCTCGTACTGGCGAGCACGCCCGAGCACGCGCGCATGGCGCTTAAGACGCCACAGCCTCGAGGGGCGTAGTCGGCGAGTCGCACAGTGACGTCGCGAGACGCGTCTTAAATGATTATCAACGTCCGATGGTTCATTTGAACAAGCTAGTAGGAAGTGCTATGGGGCCATGCGTTACGTCATTCGCGCGGCGCCGACGGCGAGGAGCGATTGCATCGCTCGAAACTCGCCGTGTAAATCTAAAAAGCGCTCGTATATGGAATCATCCACAAAGGACGCGGCGACGGAAATACACGCCATCGATGTGTCATCACCCGACGTGCTCGGCAACGGCTTGGCGGTGTGCCACCAATTCGAAGGTATGACGAGAATTTCACCTGGATGTACGTCGATGTCGAGTCGCCTGGCGCGAGCAAAGCGCGGGTACTTTTCGTACAGTTCGGGCGCGTCGATATCTGGTATCATCGAACGATTTCCAGTGCCCCCGGCGCTACTTTGCGCGTACATCACCTCCGCGGGCTCATTCGGTGGAAATAAGGTAAATTGTTTCGAGCCTTCGATTTGATACGATGCCGCGTGCACGCCACACGTGTCCCGATGCACGAATGGAAAGCGCACGCGAGAGTCGTTTCTGGCGCAAATGAACACCTCAAACCAATCCCTCCAACGCTCGTTCACGCCCGGCGTCGCGCTCGGATCTCGTAATTTATTCTCCCCGAACGCATCAGGCAGCCGCAGCGCGCGTGCTTCCTCGGGAAAGTATTCGCTCGCGTGTAAATTTCTCGCGTACCCGTCGCGCGTCGAGGCGCCGTCGCCGCCTTCGTCTTCATTCGCGAAACTTTGCACAAACGCCTCGAGCGACACGCGTCGTTCGCCGCCATCGAGCGGCACGAGCACGTTGCCATATTTCGCTGCGAGCTCGCGCGCGGTCCACGTCGGCACGACGCGACGCTCGGCGTCGACTAAGATGACGGGTGCGCCTCGAGTGAGAAAAGTGTCGGCAAACTCTTTCGCGCTCAGAGCGTCGATGGGCACGCGCGGAACGGTGTACGCGAGCGTTGCACCGCGCGATGGCATCGACGCGTGCGCATCCATCGCAACCACGCCGCGAGGCGCGCGCGCGAAGGCGCTCAAGATGCGCGCGAGCGTGCAGTGACGTCACTGCGTTGAAAAAGCCCACGTCATTCCGTGACGCCGCGCCGCCATGCGAACCGCGCTCGTCGCCGTCCCGGTGGCGCCAAAGGCGACGACGTCTTTCTCGTCGTCGTCGTCGTCGCGTCAGCGCGGACGCAACGCGCGCATTGCGCCGCGCGCGGCGCTGGACTGCGGTGAAATCGCGTGCGCATTCGATGAAGACGTCGCCGCGCGCTCCGTCGTCATTAACGGCGCCACCGTGCGCGCGCGCACGATTCGCGACGTACAAGTCGTCAACGCTGATGGCGCGCGCGTCACCATCGGGTCCACGTTCGGCGACGCGTCCGGGAAGAACGTACTCGTGGTGTTGCGACATCTCGGATGACTGTTCTGCGCGAGCTACGCCAGGAGCGTAGCCGCGGAACGAGAACGCATTGAATCGAGCGGCGGAACCATCACCATGGTCTCCCTCGGCGACGAAGAAAAGTTGAACAAGTTTTTGGAGGTGTTTCCAGACATCCCGCGCGATGTCATGTACGTGGATGACTCGCGCGATTTCGCGTTGTACGAAGCGTGCGGATTTGGAAAGTTCACCGACGCCAAGCCGAGCAAGGAGCAGGCGAAACTCAAGCCCACAAATTTTACGTTTGGCGATTGGTGGTCGTATTTATCCAACGTTGCTAAGCTCGCACCGATTCGTAAGGGCGAACCAGGCGTACCTGAGGGCGTATTGCGTTTGGGCGGCACGTTTGTGCTCGCGGGCGACGACGTCGAGTACGCCTTTGCCGACGCGCTCCCGGGCGCACATCCCGAAATTCGCGACGTGCTCGCCAAAGTAGGCATCGCGTAAACGCACAGCATCAAACAACCGACCGAACGACCGCGCACGCACACAGAGCGAGATTGAATGACACCGATTACGTGACGCGCGCGGCCGAAACGAATGCCGCATTCCGGGCCGCGCGCCGAAACCGACTCAATCCCGACTCGCCAACGCGTGCGCCTCCGTGGTTCGATCACCCGTTTTGTACCATGTAATCAAAAACCATGCATTTCACGCGTCCGCATGCGCGCGCCTCCCGCGCGCCATCGACGACGACGCCGTACGCGCGCCGAGCCCTCTCGCGGGACGCTTTTTCACACAAAAGTGCCCCACGCCGCCGAGCCCTCTGGCGGTGGTGATCATCCGCACTTACGCGCGCCCGACGTCGCCACCGCGCGATGTCGCCCGCGCTTTCGACGTGCGCGGTGATGTCGGGGATGATGTGCGCGCCCGCGGCGCGACGCGCCCCGTCGGCGCGCGCGCACGGGGCGAAGACGACGCTGATGCCGCCGCGGTTTCAGCCCTCGGCGGCGGCGCACGCGACGACGTCTGCGCGCGCGCGGGCGCGATGCGCGTTCGGTTCGCGATGCGCGACGTGCGAGAGCGGGTGTCGATCGTGCGTCGTCGCGAGCGCGGGGCGCAAGGTGGATTCGCACGCGTACGCGCGGGGATTGGGTGCGGAGAGCCGAGGCGATGCGCGGGCGCAGCGCGGACGCGCGAGACGTCGACGTCGGCGACGCGTTCGCTCGGTTGGTGACGACGTGAGCGGTGGTGATGGCGAAGGAGGGGAGGAAGGTGGAGGTGTTGGCGTTCCAGCGCGTTCGGTGGTGCAAGAGGCGGATGATTTGAACGTGGCGGCGTTCGCGCTGGCGGTTGGGATTGGGTTGGGGATACGGTTTGGCGTGACTCGGCCGACAGAGTTGGATCCTCAGGCGTGGAATTTATTGAGTATATTCGTATCGACGGTGATTGGATTGGTGATAAAACCGATGCCGATCGGGGCTTGGGCGTTCGGAGCGCTTACCGTGGCTTTGGCGACGAAAACGTTGACGTTTACGCAAGGTTTGAGCGCCATCACGAATGAAGTCGTGTGGCTCATCGTCGTCACGGGGTTCTTTGCTCGAGCGTTCATCAAGACTGGGTTTGGCGATCGCCTGGCGTTGTTATTCGTCTCTATAGCAGGTCGAACAACGCTGTCTTTGGCGTATGGGTTTCAAATTGCCGAGGCGCTTTTGTCGCCAGCGATGCCGTCGACGACGGCGCGCGCGGCTGGCGTTTTTGTCCCGGTGATTAAAAGTCTCGACCCGCGCACGCGTGAGTACTTGATTGGTCAGCAAATTCAAGGCACGAGTGCAACGTCGACGTTTTTACTTTCTGGTGCGGCGCAGAACTTTTTGGCGATGCAAATTGCTTTGGCGAGCGGTATCCCATTTAGTAACCCTTTCAACGCGTGGTTTGTCGCCGCGAGCGTACCGGCGCTCGTCTCACTTCTCGCCACCCCGCTTGTGATCTACATGATTGATCCTCCAGAGTTGAAAGACACTCCGGATGCGCCTTTACAGGCGGCAAAGAAGCTCAAGAACATGGGGCCTCTAAGCTCTATTGAGAAGAAGATGTGTCTCGCGCTCGGGTCCACGGTGTTTCTGTGGGTATTTGGCGTGCAACTCGGCGTCACCGCGGTGGTTGCGGCGATGATTGGTATGTGTGGTATGCTCATATTTGGAGTGTTGTCTTGGGATGAAGCGCTCGGGCAGAAGGGCTCTTGGGATACGCTCATTTGGTTTGCCGTCCTCGTCGGTTTTAGCGGCCAGTTGAACACCATGGGCGTCGTCTCATGGTTGAGCGGTTTTGTGTCCACCAGTCTCACATCCATGGATCTTGGAGTGTGGGGTATATTTGCTGCACTTCATGTCTTCTATTTTTTCCTTCATTACTTTTTTGCGTCGCAATCGGCGCACGTTGGCGCGTTGTACCCAGCCTTTTTGGCCATGTTACTTCAAGCCGGCGTCCCTCCCGCTCTCGCGGCGTTGTCTTTGGCGTTCAACACCAACAACATCGGCGGGTTGACGCACTACGCCAGTGGTCAAGCAGCAGTGTATTATGGCGCTGGGGAGATTAGCCTGCAGAAACTTTGGAAGCAAGGCTTGTATATGTCCTTCGTCAACTTCGCAATTTATGGCACCGTCGGCATGACGTGGTGGAAGGTCATCGGACTATATTGAGCGTGTCGTACGAACAGCGCAGCGACATATAGTAACACTTAGCACTTCGCGTACTATAACTTCGCGTACTATAACTTCGCGTACTATAAGAAATTCAACAACACAACGTAAATATATAACTACAAGCACGACTCTGGATCGACTTCGCACGCGTCAAACGGCTTGAACCTGGCGCTGATATCCGCCACCGCCCCGAGCGCCTTGAACGCGCGCAACTTCAACGGTCCCTTCTCGTACGACTCCTTAAACACAGTCACGACAAAAGAAATTTCGCTCTTTCCAGGCGGCACGTCACCCGTGTACGACGAGAGCACCGTTCTCGAATTCCCGTCACCGTTCACCGTCGCCGCGCTGTTCCCGTCGACGTCGTCGATGAAACCAAACACATCCAACGCCTCAATCTTTCGCCCACGAACATCATTCGTCGCCGTCGCCGTAAATTTCAAACAGTACGTCTTCGCCTTATTCGGCACGTACTGATTCGGCGGACACGCATCCATTTTTTCATACCGAACGTTCTCCAGCTGCACCTCTCCCGAAAATGCCTCAGCCACGCCACCGCTGACGACGACGCCGCCGACGACGCCCAGCGCGAGCGCGGCGACTGCACTCGCGCGACGCGTCATCCTCATCCGCGACGCGTCATCGCAGTCTTCGTCATCGCCGCCATCGGCACGCGCCGCGCGTGCCATCGTTGACGCTCTAGGTTGAGCTCTTGCGCTTCGCCACGGCGCCGTCGCCGCGCGCGTCATCGGCATCGTCAACGCCGTCGGCAACGTCAACGCCATCGTCGTTGTCATCGTCGTCGTCGTCGTCGTCTCGTCCTACGAGCCGTCGCCGCGTCGGTGGCGGCGTCGGTGTGTGTCGCGGCGCACACGACCGTTAGACGGCACACCATGCCGCGCGCGACATCCACGCCGCCGACGCGCGCCATCGCGCGCGCGTCGTCGTCGTCGCCGCGCGAACGCGCGGACACGAGCGCGAGACAGCGCACGAACGCGCGGTCGCGCGCGGAACTCGTGCGCTTGGTGCCGTGCGCGGGTGAGCTCGCGCGCGCGGAAGCCCTGGGCGTGGGCGGGACGCGCGACGAGGACGACGGCGAGGACGATAGGGGCGCGCACGCGGTGCGGCGGCGCGCGTTCTTCGCGACGAATGTTATCGGTGCCGTGGGTGCGATGTGCGCTGGGTTGGAGAACGCGGCGGAGGCGTTCGAGGATGTGCCGAAGGACTACGCGAGGTTGGCTCGAGACGTCGTGGACGCGTTGACGAAGAGTTTGGAGTACGATGCCGCGAATGCGGGGGCATCTCCAGGGGAGAGGTATAAGTTTGCTGAACCCGCGAAGGCGGCGGTGAAGGCGTATATTGCGTATGGGACGGGGAATGGGCCGACGTCGGTGAGCGCGACGACGTCGTACGCCGATATCACCGAGGCGTTGCGCGAACTGAGCTCGTTTTACAAAAAGAACGGCGCCACCGCGCAAATGGCGAGCGATACGCGGGAGAGGATTTTGGCCAAATTGAACGAGGCGCGTGAGTCTTTGCCGCCGCCGGAGCCGACGATTATGGATAAGTTATTCGCCATCGGAGTCACGCCGTCAGCTGAGTAGAGAGAGCAAACGTTTTGTAGCACATTGTTAAACTTCATTCAACGCCACGCCACATGCCTGCCCCTGGTGCTAAAGATGGCCACGCCAGCAAGGCATCGAGAGACCTCGGTCGTAATAAGTCCGCGCCGCGAGACTTGAATCGAAATGTCGCGGTGAAATCGAATGGGTTTCGCGGCGCCGCTGCGACGGAGGAGCGAGGCGGCGTGCGCTTGGGTATGTGTAACTCCTCGCGCGATCGCGCGGCGAGAAACGCTGTGCGCGCGAGGTTTTTACAGCGTAAAAACGACGCACTTCAACCGCGCGCGATCGTCGGCGCGAAGCGAAAGGCGGAAGACGCGATTGAGGAGGAAAACGAGCGCGAGCCGCCGGCGGCTGCGGTGGTCCCGGTGGTGGAGGGTGAGGACGAGGACGACGGTTCGGCGGACAAAGACGCCGCACTCGCCGCACTCGAGGCGAGTGGATTTCTCTGCGAGTGCTGTGGCGTGAAATGTGGGTCCATGGCGAATTACACGTCGCACGTATCGTCGAAGAGACACCGACGGGCTCAGGACGCCGAGCGCGGTCGGAGAACGCTTGCGGCGATGAAAAAGGCAAAACTCGAGCGAGAAAGCGGTGAGGCGTAAACAAAAGATGTGAATTATAGACGGCCAACACGCGTGTAGCATACTAGAAGAATGTTTTGTATTGAAAACTGTGTACTAAAACGAATGAGGTGTTACTTTTTCGACTTTTTGTTGGATTTGGATGCTTTCGCGTCGCCGTCGGTGGATTTACGTTTGGACTTGTTCTTGTCCTTCTTGTCCTTCTTGTCCTTGGCGCTCGTCTTTTTCACGAGTTCTTCATCGCTATCGTCACCGGCATCATCGTTATTATCGTCGTCGTCCTCAATTTTGATGTCTACCACGGGCACCTGTCGCCCGAGAAGCGAGCAGATGCGTTGAATCGCTTTGGTCGCCTTGGGCGGCAACGCGGGAGCCTTGGACATTTGCTTCGCGCACGCATCGACTACGGCGTCCACATCGAGGACGGACTTGATGGCCACATCACTTAGTAAACGATCGAGAGATTCGATGAACACTGCGCTCTGCTTGCAAAAGTCTGCGCGAGTGTTCTTGTTCTTGTACGGAGCGCCAATGCCGGCGGCGATGGACGACGAAATAAGCTTCATAGACTTTGTGGAAATCTTCGCGAGCTTGGGGTATCGTTTTTTGCTCGACTGGATGACAGGGATGATCAACTTTGTTAACGCATCCAACCGCAAAAACTCGGCGCGGGCGTTGGATTTTTCAGTGTCCAACGAAACCAACCCAAACAATTCGGGAAGGAGCGCCGCGGCGAGCGCGGGATGACGCGCAAACATTCTCGCAAAGAATCCAGACTTGAGCTTACTACCCTTGGACTTAAACATTTTCAAACCTTCTCTGAAGCACTCAGTCGCCTGTGTGCTCGCGACTTCCTCACCAGCTGCGGGCGGCTTACCGCCTTGCTCGTGAATGGCGACAGCCTCTAAAACGCGCAACAAATACGCCGCTGCGGCGCCAGCGGCGTTATTGAAAACTTGTCCTTCACCTGCACCCCTGTTCGTGGCGACGATGACAGACTTTAACTTTTCTTGTAAGTCATCAGCCGTCACTTCGTCGTCGCCCGAATCGGGCAAATCTCGGGCGTGTGAGATGTGCTTGTTGATGAGCGAAGAAATTCGCTGCGCGAGTTGCACACTTTGAGGGTCTTGCTTACCCAAAGCGTCACGAGTCGCATCCAAAAGCGTCACCACAGCGCCCGGTAAGTACGGACTTCCCGGTTGCGCCTTAGCGTAGAGTTCAAGAAGCGAAATCACGCGGAACTTGAAGTCGCGAGTCGCGCGCTTGAGATTCTTCTTCAAGCGCAAATCTTGCTGACGACTCTTAAATGCTTCGCCGAGGAGCTTGTCGATGCGAAACATCGCGGCGTCATCCATGCCGCCGTCAGAATCGGAATCGGAATCAGAATCACCCGCGGTGCCCACGACCTTACTCGCAGCGGCGCGCATTGCAGCGATTTCTGCCTCATTCGCTTCGCCAAAGTCATCTTCATCGTCGTCTTCGTCGTCTTCATCGTCCTCATCCTCATCTTCGTCGTCGTCGTCGTCCATATCACTGTCATCCGCCTCCATAAGAACGTCGTCGTCTTCGTTGTCGTCATCGTCACCTTCGGCGCCTTCGCCCACTTCAGGACCGGCGACAATGCGTAACATATCTTGGATGCCTTCCTTTGACACCTGGCCTGACACCGCCTTAAATGTGTGCTCGACAACATCGCGAAGGAGTGCACTGGGCTGTGCCAGGAGACTCAATAAAATATCCGTCAACACATCAATAGCTTCGGGTGCGTCGTCGTCTTTCTTCTTCTTCAGCTTTTTAGCGATGAGCTCGTTGATGCAACGCGGAAGGTCTTGAAGCGCCGGCGTGTACTCACGCCATTCACTCACTTGAAGTACAGCCAACACGCGAATGAGCGGCATGACTTTATGTGATACTTCGCTCTTGCTCTTCTCGCACGCGTCTAACGCATTAAAGAGATCAGAACGAACTTCGGCATACTCACTCGGGATGGCGTCGCACATTTCAATATTGGCGTCGCTCTCCAAAGCTCGGCAAAACAACGTTGTTTCATCCAGGAGATCAGGCACGTCACTTTTCTTGCCATCAGTCGATGCATCTTTGTTGCTCGATGCTCGAAGCGCACGAATATTTGCGTTGAGCATGGCAAGTGCGCGTGTAGCGCACGCCGCACGAACCGCCCCGGCGGGCTCTTCCAGAGTACTCGAGCGAAGGTGTCCGGGAAGTGCCGATTTTCCCTTTTTCGATCCACTTTTGACGCGGTAAAACGCATGGTACATCATGAACTGCACAAGTTGTACTTGTTTATCTTTGCTGAGCATGGATGTAAGTCCTGCCATTTGCTCAAGCGCCCAAAGACGTCTGCGCTGTCCGGCGCCGTTTGCCAAAGCACTCTCCAACTCCTCGGCAGTGCCAACGATGTCAGTGTCGCGCTGAGGTGCCGCAGTGACAATTTCAAACAAACTATCAAGGTACTGCGCAACTTCACTCTCGTCCAAGCTCTTTACCAAGTCTTGCACGGCGTTTGTCTTTGTGATTTGATCGAAACGCGTCGGGCCTTGTCGTTGAAGCGCCGCGATGACGGCTATCTTTTTATCCGCGCTCGTCTTCTTGTTCGAAGCGAACTTGATGATTCGTGCTAAACAATCTAACGCGCACTCATGCAAGTAATTATCCGGTTGACTCAAGTTGTTCAGCAAGCACTTCACAAAATTATCAGAAAAGAGTCCTGGAATTTCATTGACTTCGGCGCAATTCAAGAGAGCGTCAAACACGCGGAACCCCAAAAATCGACGCTGATGCGAGCCAGACACGAACAATCCCTCCTCACACGTCACCTCCCAGAGTGTTATAGTCCCTCCCGCACCTGGAGCTTCTCGAATCAACATTTCCCATGCGCTATGCATGCGAGGATGCGTATACGACGCCTCGAGCAACGCGTTGGAAATTTTCTTCAAGTGCGTCCGCGTAAACATCTCACTCCAATCTACACCGTCACCGCGGGCTCCAGCTTTAGCCGTTTTCTTGCCCGACGTCTTTTTAGTCGTCATCGGCACACACGTAATCTTCTCGCGCACGCTGTTTGGCAACGCATCGTAGAGTTCGCACGCCAACCACACCGTCTCGGCGCCACCCTTTTCTGAGCAATCCGCGCTCAACCATTCCCTAATCGACGGTTCGCGTTCAACCACCGTTCCGAATAACTCCGCCCCTAACGACGATTTCAATTCAATCACACATGCCGCCGCGGGCTCGGCCAAATGCATCTTCTCCATCGCCACCGCGCGCGCGCGCCTCGCCACTTCGCCTCCGCACCGCGCGCGCTCCTCATCCGACCCGCCGCCGCCCTGCAACGCGCGCGCCACCGCACCAGCGCCAAACAACCGCCCGAGAAAGATATCCCTAATCTCGCTCCCTTTCGTGCTCTTCGTAATCGGTGCCACATTCGCATCTAACGCCTCCAACGCCTGTCCCGGAGTCAACCTCGCCGTCGCGCCTCGCGCGAGCTCGCTCAACGCCAGCGCGAACCCTTGCCTCGCCCCTCCACGCCCCGAACTCAACCCGCGCGTCAACCGTCGAAGCGCATACGCTACCGCATCATCACACCCATCATTCCCGTCATCATTCCCATCGTCCTGACCGCCCGCGCGCGCGCTGTCGCGCGCATCTTTCGCATCCGCGCCGCCGCCGCCATCGCTCGAAAGATCCCGCACCAGCCCCTCGCACGCGTCGATCCGCGCCTCTTCGCGCTCGCTCGCGAGATCCCAGAACCGTTTCAGCACGTCCGCTCGAACGTGCCGCGCGGTCGGCGCCGGCGCCGGCGCGGGCGTCGCCATTCGCTGCGTGCGTCGCGCTCTGTCGGCGCTGCACTTTTTCGCCACGAATCGCGCATTCGTGTCCAGCGACCGCCCGCACGCGCGCGTCCACGCCCGCGCGCGCGCGTGGACGACGACGCGAGAGAATCCGGTGCGCCCCGCGCGTCGGCCGCGCGCGCGCGCGCATCGGCGCGACGCCGCGCGCGACGACCGCGCGCGTGGGCGGTGCTCGACACCAGCCCACGTTCATCTGATATACTGTTTACCCATACACATTCTGCTCCCGAAGGAAACCTGTCCCAATGGGTGACGTCGCCTTGCCCGCAGAGCGCGACGCCGACGACGAGCGACGCGCGAGGGACGACCGTTGGCGCGACCAAAGATTGGACGAACGCGCATTCATCGTTCGCTTTGACATCGATAGAGACGTCGGACGCGAGGGCAGACGACGCACGCGACGCGTCGATTGATTGGATTGTGGATCAGAAGAAGCGTCGAGAAGACGACGCACGATGCGGCGATTTATGCAGCGCGCGGGCGCGAGTGCGGCGCGACGCGTGGTTACGGTACGTGTGTGGTGATGTGTTGATGCGTTGGGCGCGCGTGCGGGGACGTTGGATGCGGATGGCGCGCGTGCGGGGAGTGGATGGATGTCGACGGCGGGCTGGGAGGCACCCGCGCGACGCGCGCGAGGGGCGATTCGGGCGAGTCGCGTGGGTGTGGGTGTCGTTCGCGTGGTGTTTGTGATGATGTGGAAGAGTATGGACTGACTGTTTCGTTACGCGTGTGTGCGCGTGTGTTCGATGTGTAGAGACCGCAAGGGGTGAGTGATCTCGCGAGCCGATGGGCGACGGCTACGGGGACGCGGGCGTTTTCGCAGGCGGTGATTGGGATTGATTTAGGGACGACGAACTCGTGTGTGGCTGTAATGGAGGGTAAAGCTGCTCGCGTGATTGAAAATGCGGAGGGCGCGCGTACGACACCATCGATGGTGGCGTTTACGGATAAGGGTGAACGTTTGGTTGGGCAACCGGCGAAGCGTCAGGCGGTGACCAACCCGACGAATACGTTGTACGCTACGAAGCGTTTGATTGGCCGCACATTTGACGACGAGCACACGCAAAAAGAAGCAAAATTAGTGCCGTATGAAATTGTGCGCGCATCCAACGGCGATGCGTGGGTGTCGGCGGGCGGTAAGCAATACTCTCCGTCCCAAGTCGGCGCTTTTGTGTTGCAAAAGATGAAGGAAACCGCCGAGGCGTACTTGGGACACGGCGTGACCCAAGCCGTGGTTACCGTTCCGGCGTATTTCAACGACGCTCAACGTCAAGCGACGAAAGACGCGGGGAAAATTGCCGGTCTCGATGTGCTGCGTATCATCAACGAGCCCACCGCCGCGGCGCTCTCGTACGGCGTCGACAAGAAGGAGGGCTTGGTAGCCGTGTACGACTTGGGTGGCGGTACTTTTGACGTCTCCATCCTTGAAATTTCTGGCGGCGTCTTCGAAGTCAAGGCGACGAATGGTGACACTTTCTTAGGTGGTGAAGATTTCGACACCGTTCTCCTCGATGAATTCGTTGCCACGTTCAAGAAGGAGCAAGGCATCGACTTGAAGGGTGACAAGCTCGCCGTACAGCGTCTTCGCGAAGCTGCGGAAAAGGCCAAAATTGAATTGTCTTCGGCGCAGTCCACGGACATTAACTTGCCTTTTATTACCGCCGATGCTACTGGCCCGAAGCACATGGCTATGACGCTCACGCGTGCCAAGCTTGAAGATCTCGTCGCCGGTCTCCTCGAGCGCACCAAGCAGCCGTGCAAAAACTGCGTGAAGGATGCGGGTATCACCACTGGTGAAATCTCTGAAGTCCTCCTCGTCGGTGGTATGTCGCGTATGCCCAAGGTGCAAACCATCGTGAAGGAACTCTTCGGCCGTGATCCGAGCAAGGGTGTGAACCCCGATGAAGTCGTCGCCATGGGCGCCGCCATCCAAGGGGGCGTCCTTCGCGGCGACGTCAAGGATATTCTTCTCTTGGATGTCACCCCGCTTTCGCTCGGTATTGAAACCCTCGGTGGTGTGTTCACGCGTTTGATCAACCGCAACACCACGATCCCGACCAAAAAGAGCCAAACGTTCTCCACTGCTGCGGATAACCAAACGCAAGTCGGCATCAAGGTGTTGCAAGGCGAACGCGAAATGGCCGCCGACAACAAGATTCTCGGCCAATTCGATCTCGTCGGTGTCCCGCCGGCGCCGCGTGGCGTACCGCAAATCGAAGTCACATTTGACATCGATGCTAACGGTATCGTCAACGTGAGCGCCAAGGACAAGGCGACGGGTAAGGAGCAAAAGGTGACCATTCAATCTTCTGGCGGGTTGTCCGACTCGCAAGTCGAGCAAATGGTTCGCGATGCCGAAGCGCACGCTGAGTCCGATAAGAAGAGAAAGGAACTCATTGAACTCAAGAACGAAGCCGATACGTTGATTTACAGCGCGGACAAGAACTTAAGCGAGCACGGCGCCAAGTTGCCGCAAGACGTTAAAGACGCAATCACCAACGCGCAAGCCGAGCTCCGCAGCTCGACTGAAGGCGACGACGCCAGCGTCGAAAACGTCCGCGAAAAGATCAACGCTCTCCAACAAGCCGTTATGAAGATCGGTGAGGCGCTTAACGCCGGTGGAGCTTCGTCTGGTGCCGCGAGCGAGGGCAACACCTACGAAGGCGAGGAAGTCAAGGGCGACGAACCAAAGTCTGAACAAAAGTAATCGCACACGCTCGTTAATATAACTACAACACACAATTCTAACACTCGTACACATTCTACACATTCTAAACCGTCGCGCGTGCGCTCACACCGTCGTCGGACGCAACAAGCGCTCCCGTTGCGCCGCCAATCGCTCGTCCCGACGCGCCTTCAAGTGACAATACATAAACGTCAAGAACGCCCCCACCAAACACGCCGTGCCCATGAACAACTCCCCAGCAAACTTTGCTTGGTGCTCCCATTGCGATTCTCGCGCCATCTTCGCGACGCACGGTGCACTACTGCGCGCGTCAACCTCTGAGGCTGCGCTCGACGCACGACAGCCTCAGTTGTTCACGCGCGCGTTCGATCGACGACGACCATGAGCGCAGCGGCGGCGGCGTTGACGAACCTCGCGCGAGCGGCGGTGACGCTAGGCGTCGGCGCCACGGTGGCGTCGCAAGCCATGTATGACGGTGCGTAGCGACGAGGATGAGGACGACGGCGCGCGGTGAAGGGGTGAAGGGCACGCATGCTCGTGTGCGCGCTTTCGCGCGTCGTGCGCGCGTGCGCGAGTGATTCGGCGATGCGCGCGCACACAGGGGTGTCATAAAATGTGCGCGACGCGCGAAAGCGTGCGCGCGTGACACGGGTTTGTGTTATCGCGGCGACTAACGGGGAATTGTGTGTACGATTACGCAGTGGATGGGGGCGAGCGCGCGGTGATGTTTGATCGTTTCAGAGGGGTTTTACCCGCAGTCACGGGCGAAGGGACGCACTTTGTGGTTCCGTTCATTCAGAATCCTACCATTTATGATGTGCGCACGCGCGCCAAGTCGTTGACGTCGGTCACGGGGACGAAGGATTTGCAGCAAGTCAACTTGACGTTGCGCGTATTGTGCCGACCAGACATTGAAAAGTTGCCCAAAATTCACATGGAACTCGGGCAGGACTACGATGACCGCGTGTTGCCGTCGATCGGTAATGAAGTTTTGAAGGCAACGGTGGCGCAGTTCAACGCCGATCAATTGCTTACGCAACGTCAAGCAGTGAGCGCGCGCGTGAGCGAGGGTTTGAGAAAGCGCGCGGCGGACTTTGGTATCATCTTAGAAGATGTGGCGTTGACGCACTTGAGTTTCTCGACCGAGTACACCAAGGCGATTGAAGCGAAGCAGGTGTCACAACAAGAGGCTGAACGTGCGGCTTATGTGGTGAAGCGATCCGAGCAAGAGCGAGAGGCGGCTATTATTCGCGCAGAGGGCGAATCCGAATCCGCGCGTTTGATTTCTCAAGCGACGAAGGCTGCAGGTCCTGCGCTCGTGGAATTGCGTCGTATTGAAGCGAGTAAAGAGATCGCTCAAACGCTCGCAAAGAGCCGTAACGTGATGTACTTGCCGGGTGGGAACTCGAACATGTTGCTCGGCGTGAACCCGTAAATACCAACTCTTTAGGAAAAACTTTATAATCATAATCGACTGCTGTTTTAGTAATTTCTGAACGACCTGTGCGTGGCGTTATCATTAAATGTAGTTGCTTACATGTGACCTACGTCCCGAATCTGTGTCGGTACAACGGCTGTGACATGGACTTCAAAACGTCCGCCCACGGTCGCTCGACGAGGAGCGCCTTGTCGACGTCCGCGTAGCCCAAATACAAACACGGATCGTTGAGCTTGAGCACACGTACGCCACCAGGTGCGTCGCTGCTGGAGTAGTTTTCAGCCGATCCGCGTTCACGTTCGCGTCTACGCTTCTTTTTCGTCGTCGTCGTCGCTTCCGCGCTAATTTTAGCGCTCAAATCAACGCGAGCGATAGCCGTCGGCGTATACGCCATGATGACGGACATTTTCGGCTTGGGGTCGAAGCTCAAACCACAAATTTGTCCAGGCATCTCTCGCAACGCCGTTGGGGCGTCGACACCAGCCTCAATTAATGCGGCACTCCACTTTGTGGGCTTCACGCGATCAACGTCATACGTGAAAAGCGCATTGTTGGGGCCTGCGAGCGCCAACACGCCGTTGGAGCTCAAGGCTACGGCGGAAATGGGTGGCCACGACGCGTGATTCTTCGGCGGTGGCAACGACACGTGTAGCTTCAGAGTATCAAAGTTATACACGTGAACGCCCCCACCAATGGTCCCCGTCAAGCCGTCCACCATGCGATCACTTTCGTTACCTCCTCGGGCGGTGACGACGACGAGCCATTGGTTGTCGCTGCTCACTTGAACGTGCGAAACGATTGGGACACCAATGTCGTTGACCGTGATTACGCTACTGATGTGCGACTTGCTATGTGTCGCCGCCGCTAAAGCCTTAGCCGCAGAGCTACTCTTGGGCAAGTGAGACTTGAGTGTGTTCGACACGACCCAGTCGTCGAGATCGATGACGCTGACGACGCCCGTCGCGGAGACGGCGACGAGATTTTTCCCGTCGGGCGCAAACGTGAGTATTTGTGCCGCAGAAACCCCTGCCGGGGGCTCTTGTCGGCGCACGGACCACAACGCGCTGTTATTCGACGACGACTCTTCCGAAGACGAACCAATCTCGAACAAACGCATGCTCATCGTATCGCTCACGGCGATAGTCTTGCCGTCGGGTGAAATCGCCGAGCACAAAATGTGGCGCGTACCGGCGAGCTCGGCGCGTAACATGTGCGCCGGCGCCGCAGCCAATTTCATCAGGCCCTCTTTCGCTTGTTCTGCGCGTCCACGGCTTTCACCGATGCGCCAGACGTCTAAATGTCGGGCGTGTTCGACGAGTAAGACTGGTGGTTCTGGCCCGCCCGCGTTCGACGTCGAAATCGGCGTGCGTTGCGGCACGCTCACCACGCGAATGGGATGGTGCTTTCTAAACGTCTCTGCGGGATACGCCAATAACTGAGCATCATTTCCGGCGGAGACCAATATACCATCACCATTGGGTGAGGTTGCCATCGCAAGCGCGCGCACGTCGTGGGTGTGCGGACGTTTGGATGACGTGTACGCCCACTTGTTGTACCCTTCGTCCTTGTCCAAAACCTCATCTAATTTCTCAAATTCCGCAACTTGCGAGTCCACGCCCGAGGCGAACACTTTATTCCCACTTGGCGTCGATGCGAGAGCCAGAACATCCGCCTTGTGTTGCGTGTACCTCGCCAATTCGGTCGAAAACTTGGAATCCCAAAACGTCACGGCGCCATCAGAGTCGCCCGACACCAACACGCCGTCTGGCAAATACAACAACGACCACACGCAGTGCTCGTCCGTAGAGCTCAAAAACTCGCTCGCTTTTTCGGGAACGTACCCAATAGTTATTCTCGTAAGCTCGTTAAAGTTGATGCAATCCATGACGTGCGCCATGCCCCGAGAAGACCCGCACGCGAGCAACTCTTCGCTCGGATGCCAGGCTAAACTCAACAACCGTCCCTGCACGCGCAAAAACGAACGCTTATGCGCCAACCCAGCGCCGACATCGGTGCCACCAACCATAGTTATGATTCTCGCGCATCCATCATCGCACGCAATCGCCACACGCTGCGCTTCACCCGCCTTCACGCGCGACGTCGGCGCCGCCTCCATGGCCCACACCGCGCCTCCGCGCGAATCCGTCTCTGACCTCGCGCGCCCACTCGATAAATCCCACGCCCTGACGCGACCATCCAAACTAGAACTGAGTAACACATACGACGCCAGTCCGTTATTATTCGACGCCGTCGTCGTCATCCCGCGTCCTCGTCGTCGCTCGCGCGTCCTCGAGCCTCCTCGCGCGTCCTTCGCGCCCTCATCATCGTCCTCATCGTCATCCTCATCGTCCTCATCATCCCCACCACCGCCGTGATCATCCTCAAACGCCTCCACCCACGTCAACGCCGATATCGCCGCATTCGCATGCCCCGGCACGCGCGCCACCATGCGCCAATCCCGCGTGGTGTCGTACACTTCGAGCTCGCCGCCGTCGCGCGCGCACGCCACCAACGCCCCACCCCGCGCGCACGCCAGCGCCGTCACCGGCGTCGGCGTCCATTCCACGAACCGCCCGCGATGGAGCTCTAACATCACGTCGTCTCCCGGCGTCTCCCGTCTCCCGTCGTCGTCGTCTCCCGTCGTCGTCTCCCGTCGTCGTCTCCCGTCGTCGTCGTCGTCGAGCGGCTGGCGGCGGCGGACGCGCGCACACGCCGAATGTCCGAACCCAGGACATGCCGAATGTCCGAACCCAAGATACGCCGAATGTCCGATCGTCCGATCGTCCGATCGACCGATATCTGTCGGTTACATTGTGTATCCGCCAGATGCGATCGGCCCTGGTCGCGAACGGTCGGGTCGCGAACGCGTCATGTCGACGTGGCGGATGATCGGACGACGATCGGACGACGACGACGACGACGACGACGACGACGACGACGAACGGACGACGACGACGAACGGACGACGACGACGAACGGACGACGACGACGGGTGCGTGCGTGCGTGCGTGCGTGCGTGCGTGGTCACGGGACGCGGACGCGAACGGCGTCGTCGTCGTCGTCCGTTCGTCCGATCGTCCGATCGTCGCGCGCGGCGCACCGTGTGCCACCCACCCACGCGCGATGGTGTTGGGTGTCGATCATCGGTCGCGCGCGTGCGTCAAAACGCGACGCACGTACGCGAGCGTTGATCGTACGCGCGCGCGCGTGCGGTGGTATCGAACGCGTGTGCGTGTGTTCGTGCG
>Ga0181558_10000031_pt1 | contig 104634 bp, 93 predicted proteins | sample 011ome_22_FD_133754 | JGI IMG/M metagenome (GOLD analysis project Ga0181558, IMG submission 133754) | Coastal salt marsh microbial communities from the Groves Creek Marsh, Skidaway Island, Georgia - 011507BT metaG (megahit assembly) | ecosystem: Environmental > Aquatic > Marine > Intertidal... | reverse complement strand
TGGTTTTGTTCAGTTAAAGTAGCTAGTTGAGCAAGAGCAGACTCTTTTTCCTCATTACAAGTATTTAGTTTAACAGTCGCAGCGTCTAATAAATTTTTAGTGTTTTGTTGTAATTCTTCAAGTTCAGTAAACTTTTTCTGTGATACACAAGAAGATAAAAGTATTCCTGAAACTACTAAAGCGATCGCTTTTTTCATAATGATGTTATGTTTTAATTTAGATTGTACAAATAAACTGAATTTTATTTATAATTATTGTTCAAATCCTTGAAATTTAACCTTCTCAGCACAAAATAATCAATAAAAATACTTTTTCGCAAAAAATACCTATTGCTGTATTTTGTATTTTTTCGTAGTAAATTATTGGATCTAAACATTTTATAAAACGCAAAATGTGCTTTGATTATTGCAAAAGTTGCGCTAAAATTGAATTGAAATAGATAAGCAACCCCAATCAGCCCGTCCAGGACTAGTTTCATAAATAAAGTACTGTAAAGTCGACCTTTAGGAAGGTTTTTGGCACACATCAACAATGAATTTCTGTGGTTTAAAAAGACCTTTTTGGGCGAAGGGGGTAGGGTTGCCCCACCAATATGGAAAACCTTTGAGTTTCCTATAGCCTCAATAGTATAGCCATGATTAAAGATCCGCCAACACAAGTCAATCTCTTCTTGGTGTGCAAAAAAACGATGATCAAAGCCGTTGAATTCCCAAAAGGTATTGCTTCGAATCAAAAAGCAAGCACCGCTGGCCCAAAAGATTGGAACCGTTTCATTGTACTGACCGCTATCTTCTTCACAGCGTTTGAATAGTCTTCCTCTGCAAAAAGGAATGCCTAGAGCATCTATATAGCCTCCAGCTGCACCGGCATACTCAAAATGAGTACGCTTAGTATGATCTAAAATATGAGGTTGAACAGCCACAGTATTTGAATGCAGCTCCAAATGTTGCAAAAGAGGGGAGAGCCAGTCAGCCGTCAACTCGATATCGGTGTTTACAAGAGCGTAATAATCTGCTTTAACGCTTTTTAAACCCTCATTATAGCCTCCCGCATAGCCTAAATTAGAATTTAATTTAATGCAGTCTACGTCAGGATGGTTTTTTACGACCCAATCTACAGAGTCATCAGTAGAGCCGTTGTCTATCAAAACAAGCTTTGCTTGCTTACTGTTTTTAATGGCTGTAGGGAGGAACTTTTTTAACAATTCCAAACCGTTGTAATTCAATAATACTACAACCACGCTTTTCATTGAGCCTGAGTGAAATTTGGAAGTTCTTTAATAAAGTGATACCGCTGATTCGTATAATCCATAGTGCAAAAATAGTGATTCATACCATTGGTAAGCATCATGTATTGACTCTTGGCTTCTAAATTGTATCGAGCAATTTGATCAAAGACCTTCTGGTCGATTTTAACTGAGGGTGCTTTACACTCTACAAGAAGTAAATTGCCTCGATTGGGATTGACAACCATAATATCAAAACGCTTACTGGTGTTATAAAGCTTGATTTCATTCTCTACTTTGATCCATGAGGCAGGATAGTTTAAGGTATGAATCAAATAATTTAAGCAATGTACACGTACCCATTCTTCGGGAGTACATCGAAGCCATTTTTTACGAATTTGGTCAAAGACTAAGGGTTTATTTTCCTTATTTTTGAGCTGAACCGCACTGGGTGGAAAATTGAGTCTTTCCATGCTGTAAAAGTGCAATAAATTTTTAATATGCAGGCGTTCTTTACGCTACTTTCCAAAATTGACAAAGATCAATTTTCGCCTTTTTATTTGCTATCTGGTACAGAGTCCTATTACATAGATTCAGTGCTTACAGCGCTGACTTCAAAATTAGTTGATGAAGCCAGTCGAGACTTCGATTACACCCTGTTTTTTGGTAAAGAAGCCCAGGCTTCTGAAATCATTGAAACGGCCAAGCGTTATCCTATGATGTCCAAGTTTAATGTGGTCGTAGTTAAAGAGGCCCAGCAGCTACCCCCAGCTGCTTTTGATGAATTGGCTGCCTATGCAGCACAACCTACCCAACAAAGTATTGTAGTACTTTGTCATATGCATAAAGCTTTTGACAAAAGAAAGAAACTGTACAAAGCAGTTGAAAATGCAGGGGAGGTATTGACCGTAAAGCCCCTCTATGACAATCAAATTCCACAATGGATTAGTCAGCATGCAAAATCCATGCAATTGGATCTTACACCTACAGCAGTAGAATTACTCTCCACCTATGTAGGCGCGAATTTATCCCGACTTTCAAGTGAGCTAAAAAAGTTAAAACTTGTGGCGCAGCCGGGTGAAACACTGGATGGACATGCTATTGAAAAATACGTTGGAATCAGCAAAGTCTTTAACAGTTTTGAACTTCAAAAGGCAATAGGATTAGGCAATTTTTCTTTGGCTTTTCAAATAGTACAATACCTCACTAGAAACGCTAAGGCAAATCCTTTAGTACTCGTACTCTCTTCACTACATTCATACTTTCAAAAATTACTTCTTTTAAAAGGAGTCTCAAATCCTAAAAATGCAGCTTCAGCTATAGGAGTATCTCCTTATTTTCTAAAAGAATACGAAGCTGCGGCTAAGCGTTTCAATATGCGTCAAATTACCACTGCAATGAGTTGTATATTCGAAGCGGATCTAAAAAGTAAGGGTATTAACAGTGTGAATTCTGGGTCAGAGGAAATATTAGAAACCCTGCTTTTAAAACTGTTTACGCTTTAGTCAACTGACTACAATGGATATTGACTTGGATCAAATTCATTCATGATGCTGTAAGCAGCTTCAAATACGTCATCTACAGAAGGTTTGGAAAAATAGTCTCCATCACCACCATAAGCAGGTCGGTGTGCCTTAGACGAAAGTAGTTTAGGTGCGCTGTCTAATAGTGAAAAAGCGGCCTGCTTTTCGATCAGTTGCTGCAGTATATAGGAACTCGCACCACCAGGAACATCTTCATCTACGATAAGCAGACGATTGGTTTTGGCAATGCTCTCTCTAATTTCTTCTTTTAAGTCAAAGGGAATAAGAGTCTGCACATCGATAATTTCAATATCAATCCCTACTTCAGTAAGTCTTTGGGCAGTTGCCTCTACTATTCTCAGGGTCGAACCGTAAGAAACCACGGTAATGTCTGCACCCGATCGCATTATTTCTATTTGCCCTAAGGGAACAGAAAACTCTCCTAGATTAGAGGGAAGTGTTTCTTTAACGCTATAACCATTTAAAGATTCAACAACAATGGCCGGTTGTTCGATTTGAAGTAGGGTGTTGTAAAACCCCGCAGCCTGTGTCATGTTTCGAGGAACCAATAGGTGAATACCGCGAAGCAAATGTATCATACCTCCCATGGGAGAACCGGAATGCCAAATACCTTCTAAACGATGGCCTCTTGTTCTGATGATTAAGGGTGCAATTTGTTTGCCTAGAGTACGGTAGTTGAGTGTAGCTAAGTCATCACTTAAAATCTGGATGCAATACAATATATAGTCCAAGTATTGGATTTCAGCAATAGGGCGCAGTCCTCTCAGTGCCAAACCTATTCCTTGTCCGACTATCGTAGCTTCCCGTATCCCTGTATCAGCAATTCTCAATTCGCCGAATTTAGCTTGCAAGCCTTCTAATCCGTGGTTTACATCTCCGATCTTACCTACATCTTCTCCAAAAAAGAGCAAGGAATCGTACTTGTTTAGCAAAGCTTCAAAGTTATCTCTGATAATGATTCGTCCATCCACTGTCTCAGTATCCTTATTGTATTTTGGCTTAACGGCTTTAAAGTTGATCAATTCATCTTTAGAGACAGTGTAAAGGTGAGACGAGACTTTGTTTTTCATGTCTGATGTCAATGCATCAAGCCACTGATCAAAGTCCCGTAGTTTAGCATTAGGGTGTTTGCTTAAAACAATTTTTATTTGTCTTGCGGCAGAAATAATATCCTTAAATCCAAGTTCCAAAACCTGCTCTAGTTTGGAAAAGATAAGTTGAATTTTAGGGTCGTTATGGGTTTCCTTTTTAAGGATTGGTAAATAAGACAAGAGTTTTGCCTTTTGTTTGAAAATAGGAGCTTGATAGGCCTCCCAAGAAGCTCTTTTTGCAGCCCTTACCTGCTTTAAAGCCGCTTCTTCCATTTTGATGAGTTCAGCTTCTTTTGCTAAGCCTTCTTTGAGAATCCATTCTCGCATCTTTAAATTGCAATCGTATGCTTTTTCCCACTCCAGGCGTTCTTTTGACTTGTAGCGTTCGTGGGATCCAGAAGAAGAATGACCGAGGGGCTGAGTGAGTTCGGTAACGTGAACCATCACTGGAGCATGCTCAGTACGCGCTAAAGTAGCGGCTTTTTCATAAGCCTCAATAAGCGCTAGGTAATCCCAGCCTTTTACCCGTATAATCTCCAAACCTTTTTCAGTATCAGTTCGCTGAAAGCCCTGTAAAGCCTCAGAGATACTTTCTTTGGTGGTCTGGTCTTTATTTGAAACGGATATACCGTAACCATCATCCCAAATGCTTATTACCATTGGAACTTGTAGGACACCAGCAGCATTGATTGTTTCAAAAAACATTCCTTCGCTAGTACTGGCATTTCCAATGGTTCCCCAGGCTATTTCATTGCCCTCATTGGAGAATTTGGGGCTGTTTTGTGTTTTGTGCTCGCGATACACCTTTGACGCTTGGGCTAAACCTAAAAGTCTAGGCATCTGAGAGCCAGTAGGAGATATGTCACCACTGTGATTTTTTAGATTGACCAAGTCCAGCCATTCGCCCTTATCATTTCTAAAAGGTGTTGAAAAATGACCTCCCATTTGCCGTCCTCCGGACATGGGCTCTATGGATTGATCCAAGTGAGCGTATAAAGCAGAAAATATGTTCGCTACGGTGAGTAGCCCTTGTGCCATTAGTAAGGTTTGATCTCTGTAATATCCCGATCTAAAATCCCCGTTTTGAAAAAAGTGATTCATTGCCAATTGTGGCAGTTCTTTACCGTCTCCAAAAATTCCAAATTTTCCTTTACCTGAAAAAACCTCACGCCGCCCAAGCAAACTACATTCACGGCTAAGAACTGCGAGGCGATAATCTTCTAAGACTCTTTTTTTAAAAGCCTCGAAGCTTATTTTAAGCTCATTTTCTTCGTTCACAAATTTCATATGGTGTCGCGAAAATACGAAAAAAAAGTCGTCTTTAAAGTAAGGAATTCAGTAAGTGCTTTAAAACCATTTACGGGTAAACAAACTGCTGAGTGTGCTGAGTCGAGGAGTAAAAACAAAACGAATAGTGGTGGCATAGCGCGCTTGTGTAGGCTCAAATCCATTGGAGGAATACAGCGGAAAAAATATTTCAAAATAATCAGGCACTAAACTGAATTTAAACCCTGAATCAAAATATGTCTTAGCTGATCGATTGCGATTTTTGAGAATTCCTACATCTCCATAAAATTCAATCCATTTCCATATTCCTACAGAAGCATTGATAGAGACCATATAATCATTGGCAGAGGAATCGTCAAAAAAAGCTTTAAATCCACCTTCAGCAGGGACAAATTGCTGACTCCAAATCCCAGTATCTTCAGATCTCCCCAAATAGTCGTATCGAAATAAATAATCCGTTGCTCGGTTCAGATTAAAGTCAAAGTAATTTCCATCGTTTGCCGAAATATTGTTCCAAAGAAACTTACCTGCAAAGAGTCGGACAGCAAATTGACGTCCACTTGGAAACAGCTTTCTGTAATTGGTGCTAAAATAGACCTTCCCAAATTCATTTGAGGCTTCCACATTTGAATTGGTCGCAAAAACATTTACCGCATCTGAATTGTTGTAGCGATGTAAAATATTAAGCACGCTGTAGTCAGGAGATACTTGGATATTAGGATCTCTATCACGGAACACATTAAACCAGGAAATATTGAACAACTGGCGTTTGTTAGAACGTAAATCATAAGGCCTGAAATACATCGAAAAAGAAGGCTGGATGGAGGTGTATCTCAAATTGGTATTGTAGTGGTAACTCTTACCCGTTAAAAATAATTGGTTTAAGTAGTTTTTACTTTTGTGGTTGATGAATCGATATCGGGTTCTAAAAAAACCCACCATGGATTGTTCTTTTAAAGAATATTGAGGGTGCAAATCAATTTCAAAGGGTTGGTTTTTGACCCGAGTATTGTAAATACGCATTCCCCCAGTAAAGCCGTCATAGGCATTAAAGTCTGAAATGGGATGGTAAAACAATTGGTTTCTTTTGATATTTTCGCTATCGCCGTAAAAAGTTAGTTTTAAAGGTTTTAAACCTGAATTTGATTTTAAATATTTCCAATTATTTGGTCTGTTTTTTTCTGGAAGAAAACGGTTGGAATTAATCGCGACAAAATCAGCATCCAATGTTTTTAATTCGATGATGGTATCGCGTCCTGAATGCTCAATCCACTTTTCTGAAATGAGCTGATCGTCTTTAATTAAATCCAATTTAAACGGTACAGGCTTTGAATTTTTTTCACTTACTGTAAGGCGAATAGACTCTTGACCTTTAATCAATCTTTTAATAGAAAGATCATAAGCCTCTCTATCCGTTAAATAGGTATCGAAAAACCATTCGGTTTCTTTATCTGTAATTTCAGCGAGGATATTTTTCAACGGCACTCTCCCTCTTGACTTCGAAAAGGATTTAATGCTCTTGGCCAATACATCATCTCCAAGATAGTTCCCTAAATAATTCAATCCAGCACCTACATGATAGGGTATGGCATACAGCTCATTTATTTTGGTAAGTCGCTCTTTCCCAAGTGTGTCTTGTTGTTGCCTGTTTCCATGTTCACCAAATTCTGCGATAAATGAAAAACTTTCATTAAAGCCAATATTTGCGGCACTGTACGAATTAAATGGTCGTATTCCTAAAATTTTAAATCGGTAAAGATCCCCAAGAAACTTACTGCTGGGATAAAATTCTTCCACATATTGCATCATCAGATAGGTTTGTATTCCCCCTGTTATCCAATGATCTTTCCGTTTATTAATGCTAAATAATTCATTTAAATAAGAGGCCAAATAGGCCTTCATAAATTTAGTTTCGTAAATAAATTCATCAGGAAAAGGATTGAGAAAAGCGAGCTGACCCACTCCAAAAATGGGATTTTTAGCATAGTCTTTTCTTAAGACAAGTAATTTTTTGTTAGAAAGTGTATCTAAGATTCGCTTAGTAAATGCATCAATCCTTCGGACAGAGCTTTCAATATCAACTTCATCGTTTTTACCTGGGAGTAGATCTGTGACTATAGATAAGTTTGGGCTGATTTCAACAGTCTGGAAGCTGTCCGTCAAGTCAAAAACAAACTCAGCACTGCTGACACCTTCATCTCTTAAAAGGGAGGTATTGAGAGTGTCGTCAGGGCTTGTTTCGGCACTTATTTCATTTAAATTACTAAGTAAATTGTAGTCAGCAGGATAGCTCCATTGAAAACTGTAATCACTGGGTAAACTGCTGTAATCCCTAAATCCTAGATTACTGTTTAAGAGCCATTCGTCATTGTAGCGAGGTGCTACAGTAACAAACAAATCGCGAAGTAATACCCCTTTGCCTGAATTGATCCCAACACCTGTAAATTTATCATCAGGTATTTTAACAACATAATTTAAATTAATCTTAATTTGTTCTCCGGGCTCCAATCCATTAAGCAGGTTCACTTTTATGATGTCCAACTGATCCTCTACTCGCGACCAATCTATAACATCCTCTGCTTTGAGTGCATCCATTTGAGTATAGCCCAGTTTACTCTTTGCACTGATGTAAAAACTTCGATTGAATTCATTGGCCAAATGTTTGGCGAATGGACTAGGTGCTCCTTGGTAAGAATTTGCCCAATCATAGAGGTATAGAGTATCGAGGGATTCATCACCCGTATTGGTGTATTCAATCGTTTGTGAAACAGTAAGTAGTTCATCTTCAACATTCAAGGCTACATCAAAGGTGTATTTTGTTTGACTCCAAGCCAAGTTTGCCGAGCAAAACAAAAAAACCAAAAGCATGTATAAATTAGCCCCGTTGCGCATTTAGAAATTCGGTTTATAATTGTCTTTGATATAGAATCGATTTAAACAATCCATGACTTCATCTTTAGTATCTACTAATTCAAATAAATCCAAATCTTCGGGACTGATATTTTTTTCTTTGAGTACCGTTTCTTTAATCCAATCAATCAATCCGCCCCAATAGTCTCGTCCCACAAGGATGATGGGAAACTTACTGACCTTGTCGGTCTGAATTAAAGTATAAGCCTCAAAAAGTTCGTCTAAAGTGCCTACACCGCCTGGCATCACTATAAAACCTTGAGCATATTTTACAAACATTACTTTACGAACAAAGAAATACTGAAAATTAACAAGCTTATCTTGATCAATATAAGGATTACTTTGTTGTTCAAAAGGCAATTCTATATTCAGACCAACGGAAGTGCCTCCTGCTTTTTGAGCTCCTCGATTTGCTGCCTCCATAATTCCCGGTCCACCTCCGCTTATAACACCGTATCCAGACTCCGCTATAGCTTCAGCAATATCAATGGTTAACTGATAATTTGAATCTCCCTCTTGAGTTCTTGCAGATCCAAAAATCGAGATACAGGGTCCAATAGCACTGAGAGTCTCGTAGCCTTCTACAAATTCACTCATGATTTTAAACAGTGCCCATGAGTCGTTTGACTTGATTTCGCTCCAGTTTTTTACTTGATTGTTTTTCATAAGATTACGGGCTTTAATTGTTCTTGTAATTCTCTGGCTAAGAATCGAGCAGTGTGACTTTTTTTAATTTTTACAAGGTCTTCAGGTGTTCCACTAAAAAGTAATTCACCTCCTTTTCGCCCTCCTTCTGGGCCAATGTCAATCACGTGATCTACTTGCTTGATAACATCTAAATTGTGTTCTATAATGAGTACCGTATTTCCTTTGTTTACCAATCGGTTTAGCACGTCCAATAGCACTCGAATATCTTCAAAGTGCAATCCAGTTGTAGGTTCATCTAAGATGTAAAAGGTTTTGCCAGTATCTTTTTTAGAAAGCTCACTCGCTAATTTAATTCGTTGGGCTTCCCCTCCAGATAGGGTAGTGGAGGACTGCCCCAAAGTAATATAACCCAAGCCAACATCTTGAATCATTTTCAGCTTGCGGTAAATTTTAGGGAGGGCCTCAAAAAAGTTACAGGCCTCGTTTATAGACATATTGAGTACGTCTGATATCGATTTTCCCTTATAGCGTATTTCCAGTGTTTCCCGATTGAATCTTCTACCCTGACAGCTTTCACATTCTACATATACATCGGGTAAAAAATTCATTTCGATGACTTTCATTCCACCTCCTTGGCAAGTTTCGCATCGGCCACCAACCACATTAAAACTAAATCGTCCAGGTTTATAACCTCGTATTTGAGCTTCAGGGGTAAGGGTAAATAAGCTTCTGATTTCACTGAATACACCGCAATAGGTTGCAGGATTACTTCTAGGTGTTCTCCCTATTGGACTTTGGTTGATGTCAACCACTTTATCGATATGTTTAAGCCCTTTGATTTTAGAGTATGTTAAAGGAACCTTCACTCCGTTGAATATATGCTCATTCAAAATAGGATAAAGCGTTTCATTGACCAAGGTAGATTTTCCACTACCTGAAACCCCAGTAACTCCAATCATGAGTCCTAAGGGAAATTCTACATCAATATTTTTAAGGTTGTTTCCTTGACATCCATAAAGATGAATGGACTTCCCATTTCCTTTTCTTCGTTCCTTGGGAATTTCTATACGCAATTCACCGGTCAAATATTGTGCTGTGAGTGTATGCGCACTTAAGGTTTCCTCTGGAGTACCCTGAGAGATGATTTCACCGCCATTTTTACCGGCATAAGGTCCCATGTCGATCAGATGGTCTGAGCGTAACATCATGTCTTTATCGTGTTCCACAACCAGTACTGAGTTGCCCAGATCACGCAAAGCAGTTAGAGAATGTATCAATCTGTCGTTGTCTCTTTGGTGCAATCCGATACTGGGTTCGTCCAGGATATAAAGCACTCCAACCAATTGAGACCCAATTTGGGTCGCCAAACGAATTCGCTGTGCCTCGCCCCCAGAAAGGGATTTAGAAGAACGATTGAGCTGTAAATAATCCAAACCTACATCCAATAAAAACTGAAGTCGAACGCGAATTTCTTTGATGATTTCAGTGGCAATTTTCTTTTCATTTGCATTTAAATGAGATTCTAAATTGCATATCCACTCAAACAAATCTTGCAGATCCATACTCACCAAGTCTGAGATGTTGGACGCATTAAGTTTAAAGTACAAGGCCTCTTTACGCAAACGCGATCCTTCACAACCACTGCAATTGTAACTGTCCATATAGCCTGAGGCCCATCGCTTAATAGAGGCTGTAGCTGCTTCTTCATAAGAAGTTTCTATATAGTGCTCCAGCCCTTCAAAATCAATTTTATACGAACGGGTAATTCCTAATGTGGTTGAGGGTATGTCAAACTTTTCCTGACTTCCCTTTAAGATTACATCCATAGCCTTTTGAGGAATTTTCCGAATAGGGTCTGTCAGAGAAAAATTATAACAGGTAGCTATGGTCTCAATCTGTCTGTAGGTCCAACTGCTTTTCTTGGTTCTAAGGGGAGTAAGACCACCTTGAGCTATGGAGAGGCTATCATCTGGAATAATTTTTTTAAGATTGACCTTATGTTGAACTCCCAGGCCTTTACAACTAGGACACATTCCTTTGGGCGAGTTAAAAGAAAAAGTGTTGGGTTCTGGAACAGGATAAGCAATACCTGAAGTAGGACACATCAGGTTACGGCTAAAATAACGCGCTTTTTTATCTTCTAATTCCATTACCATCATCACATCTTGACCGTAGTGGAGGGCGATAATGAGAGAATCGTTGAGTCTTTTGAGGAAGGCAGTATCTTTTTTTACAGTAAAACGATCAATGATCAATTCTATATCGTGTGTTTTATAGCGGTCAACTTTCATGCCTGGAGACAAATCGACTACATGTCCATCCACTCTAACTTTAGAAAATCCCTGTTTGGAAAGTGAATCAAATAATTCTCTATAATGTCCTTTTCTCGATTTAATGATGGGTGCCAGCAAGACGACTTTTTTATCGGTGTATTCATCGAGTATTAGCGTTTGAATTTGCTCTTCGGTATAACTGACCATTTTTTGGTTGGACACATAGCTGTAGGCTGTTCCCACACGAGCAAAAAGCAAGCGAATATAGTCGTACAACTCTGTTATAGTACCCACTGTAGATCGAGGGCTTTTGGAAGTTGTTTTTTGTTCTATTGCTATTACTGGAGACAGTCCGTCAATTTTATCTACATCAGGACGCTCCATATTTCCTAAAAACTGTCTTACGTAGGCAGAAAAGGTTTCCATATACCGACGTTGACCTTCTGCATACAGGGTATCAAAAGCCAATGAAGATTTTCCGCTGCCGGAGAGTCCGGTTATTACAACCAATTCATTTCTAGGAATATCTAAATTGATATTCTTTAAATTATGGACTCTTGCCCCTTCAATATGAATGGTGTTAGTGGTTTTCTTCATAGCTAATAAGCTGCAAAAATAAGATATTATTACAGTCTTTTAAATCAAAAAGGTTTAATAAAGATTAACTGCCTTGTCATCTCCTCGTGGATCAGCCCCTGTCGTGATTTTATTTTCTTCAGATAAATGAATGGCATCGACTCGACCGATGATTCGAGTGTATTCCTCTTTAATGTCATAGCCTTTGGCTTGAAGTTTTACGATAAATAGTGAATCAAATCGTTTGGGCTCAAAAATAACGACATCGGGAAGCCATTGATGATGAAAGCGAGGTGAACTCACAGCATCTTGCATGTCCATTCCAAATTCATATACATTCAATATGGTTTGCAATACAGAAGTGATGATGGTTGAACCCCCAGGAGTACCAACGATCATGGAGAGCTTACCGTCTTTTTCTACGATGGTGGGTGTCATTGCACTGAGCATCCGCTTTTCTGCTGCTATGGCATTTGCCTTTCCGCCGATAAGGCCAAACATATTTGGTACTCCGGGTTTACTGCTAAAATCGTCCATTTCATTGTTTAAAAAATAGCCTCCTGACTCAACAAACACCTTTGAACCGTAACTCCCATTAAGCGTTGTAGTTACCGCAACCGCATTACCCACAGCATCTAAAATGGAGTAGTGGGTGGTTTCTTCACTTTCTTCCCAGACGATACTTCCCGGACTGATGTCAGAGGATTTAGTCGCTTGATCAAAATCAAAGCTAGCCATACGATTGGCTAAATAGTTCGTATCTAAAAGGCTGTCTTGCGGGATCGATATAAAATCAGGATCCCCTAAATACAAACTTCGATCGGCATAAGACCTTCGCTCTGCTTCAACAATGATCTGAATGGCTTCCAAAGAGTTTTGCTCATATTGTCCTATATCTAAGGGCTCGACCATTTTCATGATTTGCCCCAAACAAATACCACCGCTAGAGGGAGGCCCCATGGTATAAATATCTAAATCCTTATAACTGAAATGAACCGGATCTCTCCAAACCGGCTCGTAGGCGAGCAAATCTTCCAAGGTCATGATGCCACCTGTTTCTTGCACTCTTTCTATTAGCGCAGCTGCATTTTCACCCTGATAGAAGCCTGCACTTCCTTTTTTGGAGATACGTTCTAGTGTTAACGCCAAAGCAGTATTTTTGACAAGATCTCCTTCTTTAAATCCTTGAGCGTAAAAAGTGCGTTCCCCATTCATCTCGATAAAGTCGTCTTGTTTGCCTTCAAAACTCGACTGTTGTTTTTTTGTTACGCGATAGCCATTCCGAGCTAAATCGATTGCGGGCTGAACCAAATCCTCCCAAGGAAGACTCCCAAATTTTTTATGAATCGCTTCCAAGCCGGCAACTGTTCCTGGAACACCAACCGCCATACCGCCCAAGGTACTTTTCCCTGGAATTACATTTCCCTCTTTATCCAAATACATATCGGCACTGGCTGCCAAAGGAGCCTTTTCACGATAATCTAAACTCCCCGTTTCTGAATCCGCCAAACGATATACCAAAAACCCTCCTCCAGCTATATTCCCTGCATTAGGATAACAAACCGTAAGCGCGAGATCCGTAGCTATCATGGCGTCAAATGCATTACCTCCTTTAGCCATAATCTCAACTCCAATTTTGGAAGCTTCCTCACGAGCACTGACCACCGTTCCTTTGATCGGCTTTTCAATGTTACATGAAATAAATATGTGGATTACACTAAAAACAAAAATGAATCTTAAAAATTTTTTATTTGTCATAATTCGGATAATTTCGATTGAGAAAAAGCAATTAGAGGCTTGATAAAATTTAAAAATTGTTGCTCAAAGTAGGGATATTTTTCAATTAATTCAGCCGTTGATCCCGCTAAATTTGAATCAAATCGCGTACGTCTATCCATTTGCGCCATAATGGCTCCTAAACCCGCTACACTACTGTATTGCTCAAACCAATTGTAGGTTGTTAATGCGTGAATAAAACGATTGAGTTTGTCGGGAAAATCAATTTCCGTTTGGTGGAGGGCTTTGTAAAAATCATTCGAAAACTCATTTAAGGGTGTACTGTGGAAAGTCTCCCAATGAACCGCTAAAAAATGATCAAAGTACATATCGACAATCACCCGGCTGTAGTGTCTGTATATCGGGAAAAGGGTTGTGACACAATTTTTAAATAGGGGGTGAGCGTCTGTAAATTCGTCTATGGCCCTATGGAGGTATATCCCCTTTTGAACCTCTAAAGGAAAGTGTTGAATTTCATTTCCCTTGACTTGATCCGCTATAAGATTCCCTACCGCTAAAGGGAAATTGTCTCCAGATAAATATACATGGGCTAAAAAATTCACAGCACTAAATTAATTATTTAAGAATCAGAAAGGGTTTTTAGCTATTAAAAGAAGAAATTAACTAACTTTAACACATCTACTTTTATTCTTTTTTTGGCTTTTATTCGCAAACGTTTTTACAGACTATTAGACCTTCTTTTATCCCGCTTTTTAGGGTATAGTACAACTGTTTGTATCCTTTTTGTTTTCTCCTTGAATAGTCTGATTGGTCAAGAAAAAATACCTGCAGTGGAATTTGAAGGAGCTTACACCTTTGATTTGGCTTCTAATCTACACGGAGGTATCAAGCAAGGAAATGCCTATTTAGGAAATGTGGACCTCAGCTTTGATTTTGACACCGAAAGACTAAAGCTCTGGAAAAGAGGAAGCTTTTTTGTCTATTTACTCAACAATCACGGCGATTCACTGTCTGAACTGATGGGTGATTACCAAGTCGCCAACAATATAGAAGCAGCGTCACATACGCGTCTTTATGAATTGTGGTACCAACACAATTTTGATTTTTGGTCCATTTTAATCGGGCAGCATGACCTAAATAGTGTTTTTGCTGTGAGTGAGGTTGGTTTATTTTTTATAAACAGTTCGTTTGGAATACAACCTGACCTCTCCACTAATTTTCCCGCATCAATTTTTCCATTGGCTACACTGGGCTCAGTGATAAGCTGGCGGATAGGAGATCGTTTTAAAGTGCATCACGCCATTTATGACGGTGATCCAGGAACGGAAAACAGCAATCCGAACTCACTCAACTGGAGTCTTAACAAAGAGGAGGGAGCATTGCTGATAAATGAAGTTCAATACACTACCCAAAAAGACAGTTTACAGCAGTCCAGCTTTAAATTTGGATATTGGAGACATACCCAAGATCGGGTAGTGGACCAAATGAGTTATACCAACAGTCAGGGAGTCTATTTTATCAATGATCATGTTATACATCGAAATAAAACAAATGGAGGAGTGTTAAGTACTTTTTCTCAATTGGGGTTTTCCTTAAACAAACACAACCCTGTTCAGGCTTATTTTGGTGGGGGATTACTTTATCAGGGGATTTCACCTAAACGAACTCAAGACGGCATTGGTCTCGCTATTGGGCATACCTACTTTTCCGATAGCTATAAATCCAATTTTAAAAAAGGACTTAAAAATGAAACCACTCTTGAATTGAGCTATCAGTGGATTACCAAAGGCCGTTGGACTTTTCAACCTAATGTACAATACATTTTAAATCCCGGAAGCAACAGCGAGCTGCCCAATGCATTGATGGGACTGATTCGCTTTGGTTTAAGCTGGTAAATATATTTTACTATAAATATAATTTTTATAAAATCTCTAAGTTCTAAAACAAAATAGCACCTTTTATTAAAAGTTATTATAAAAGCAGGGCTTGGACTTAGTTGGTTCATAGAGTATCAGAGACTCTCTAACTAGAATAAATGCACCTATCGCATTTAGTTTTCTTGTTCATTAGTAATTTTTAGAGAAAGAGGGATCAATATTCCTCTATTTTGTTAATTTTATTTTTCTTCCCCTTTTGATCTTATTATTTGGGACAAAAAACAAAATGGTGTTGACTAAATCTGAGAGAGAGTAGGAGGGGAAGGATTACAATTGCGAAGATCGATAAATCAAATTGCCTCATGGAAGTAAGCAAAAACAACAATAACTGATGCTCTCATATCTAATTAACTTAAGTGTTAAAAATAAATTCATTGTTATACTGCTTACAGTTTTTGTCATAGGATTTGGATTGTGTACTCCTTGTCGCAAATTCCCATAGGAGCGGTTCCCGATGTAACAAATAATCAAGTTCAGGTCGTTACTACTTCTCGCAACCTCTCCACTCAGGATATAGAACAATTTATTACCTATCGGGAGAATAACGCACTCAAACTAAACCCTTTTTCTATAGTTAATTAGTAGATGATTTTGGTCAAATAAAGTTAAATTTGTAATTAAAATTAATCCTGTGACATTAATAAAATCTATATCTGGAATTCGAGGAACAGTAGGTGGGACTGTAAACGATAATTTAACCCCTTTGGATGTGGTTCGTTTTACGAGTGCCTACGCGCAATGGCTTACCAATAGCCATAAAGGAAAACTGACAGTGGTTACCGGTAGAGACGCAAGGATTTCAGGGGCAATGATTCACAGCTTAGTAAATCAAACCCTAGTAGGTATGGGGGTCAATGTTATTGATTTAGGGTTGTCGACCACACCGACTGTTGCACTGTCCGTCCCACTACACCAAGCGCAAGGCGGAATCGTTTTGACCGCAAGTCACAATCCCAAACAATGGAATGCCCTCAAATTACTGAGTGAAAAGGGGGAGTTTATCAATGCCGAAGCGGGTGCTAAAGTATTAGAATATACCTCTCAAGAGGCTTTTCAATATGCAGCAGTGGACGATTTAGGTCAAATCAAAACAGTCACCGATGCCATCGATCAGCACATACAAGACTGTTTAAAGCTGAAATGGGTACATACAGAGCAGATTAAGCAGCGAAGCTTTAAAGTCGTGGTTGATGGTGTAAATTCAAGTGGAGGGATTGCCATTCCTGCCTTGTTGGAAGCGCTTGGAATTGAAGTAATTAAAATATACTGTGAGCCCAACGGAGAGTTCCCTCACAATCCAGAGCCGCTAAAGGAGCATTTAACCGATTTGTGTGAGGCAGTAGTGGGTAATCAAGCGGATTTTGGTATTGCGGTTGACCCCGATGTGGATCGACTGGTTTTTGTAGATGAAAAAGGAAACTTATTTGGTGAAGAATATACCCTAGTTGCTTGCGCGGATTACATCCTCGGGAAAACGCCTGGGTCTACAGTCTCCAACCTTTCATCAACTCGAGCGTTAGCAGATATTACTGAATCCCACGGGCAAATCTATAGCGCAAGTGCTGTAGGAGAAGTCAATGTAGTCACTGAAATGAAAGCATGTAATGCTGTGATAGGCGGAGAAGGCAATGGGGGAGTAATTTATCCCGATTCTCATTACGGTAGAGATGCTTTGGTGGGTGTGGTCTTATTTTTATCGCTACTTGTAGAACGAAACCTCAGTGTGTCAAAACTCAGAGCTTCGTATCCTGATTATTTTATGAGTAAAAATAAAATCAATTTAGTGGAAGGCATGAATGTTGACGAAGTACTAAAGACCTTAGAAAGAAATTATACAAACGAAAACTGCTCTACTGTGGATGGCTTAAAAATCGACTTTAAAGAAGCTTGGGTTCATTTGCGCAAATCAAATACAGAACCTATAATTCGCATATATACAGAAGCAAAAAGCCAGGAAAAGGCAGACGGCTTGGCAGCCCAATTTGCAGAAGAAATTAAAGGTCTTTTTTAAAGCTTGACGTGCTTAAAACGCTTGTGCGTCCAAAAATACTGAGTGGGATCCTCTTTGATCTGTTCCTCTAACCATTCCGTGTAAATATCGGTGATCTCATTTACTGCTGTGGTCTTTGGCTGATCACTAATTAATTTAAATTCCAATTCGTAATAGCCGCGCTTGAGCCTTTTGATCTTCCCAAAAACAAGTGGTATGTTTAGCTCTCTAGCCAATCGCTCTGCACCCGTATAGACGGGAACTTTAATTCCCATAAATGGCCTCCAATAGGATTTGGCTGTGGGACGTGGAGCCTGATCGCTTGCAAAACCATAAACAGCACGTTCGTTCTTCTGTTCCTTCCTCCTAATGATGTCTGAAGCTGTTTTTTGAGGAATCATATAGGCGTCGTGCCTGCTTCTAATTTTCTTAATCAAATTGTCAAAATACGGGTTCTTTATGGGGCGGTAAATTCCATAACCTAGATGTTTCATGTGATAACCCAAAGACATCATCCACTCCCAACTTGCATAATGTCCACACAATAAAAAAGCGGAACGATTCTCTTTTTCAAATTGAGTTAAGACTTCAATATTTTTGACTTTAAACCTTTTGAGCATTTGATCTTTACTCATTCCCATGGATTTTATGATTTCAAGAAATAAATCACACAAGTGGCGGTAAAACTTCTTTTCTATAAGTCGGTATTCCGCCTCTTGAAGTTTGGGGAAGGCGAGCTTTAAGTTTGAACGAACCACAGACTTGCGATATCCAAATACCCTGTAAAGGAGAAAGCAGATAAAATCAGAAAGCAAATAAAACAAGGGAAATGGCAATCTGGATACCACAAACAATATTGGTAAAGTGAGGTAATAAACTAAGGCGTTCACTGAGTTGTTTTAGACTGCAAATTTAGCTTTTTAAATTGTTAAAAACTTTCTTCTTCCAGCCCTTATTTCCCTTTTTTCAGCAGTTTCATCTATGTATTTTTGTTATAAATTCAACATTATTAATACTAAATGTGATATATGGAAAATATTTTAGTCCTTGGAATGGGAAAAGTGGGGAGTTTGGTAGGCTTATTATTAAGCAAGAATTTTAAGGTAAAAGCAGTCGATCAAAAACTTCCTCATTACGATTATGAATTTCCTTTTGAATGTGTACAGGCTGATGTTACAGATTTAGAATGGATGGAAAAGGAAATGGCTGAACACCATGCTGTAGTTTCAGCTCTGCCCTATTTTTTAAATAAAAATATTGCACAATTGGCTCATGACTTAGGCATTCATTATTTTGATCTTACAGAAGACGTACCCACGACTAAGTTTATCCAAGGGCTTCAAAAAACAGCAAAAAAAATACTCGCTCCTCAATGTGGTTTGGCTCCAGGCTTTATTGGAATTGTAGGTAAGGATTTATGCGATTCTTTTGATCGATTGAGAGACATTGAACTTCGCGTAGGTGCATTGCCTCGTTTTCCTAACGGACAATTGGCCTATTCCTTTACCTGGTCTCCTTTTGGGGTAATTAATGAATACTTAAACGATGCTGAAGCCATACACAACGGAAAAAGAAAACTAGTGCCTTCACTGGAAGGCTTTGAACACATCAATATTGAAGGGCAAGAATTTGAAGCATTTACCACCTCGGGTGGACTGGGCACACTTTGTGAAACCTATGAGGGTAAAGTGGATACCTTAAACTATAAAACCATACGCTATCCTGGTCACGGAAAACTAATGCGATTCCTTATGTATGAACTAATTTTAAAAAACGATGTTGAACAATTGGAACAAATTTTAAGCAATGCAAAGCCTCCTGTGGAGGAAGATGTGGTTTACGTATATGCCATAGTTGAGGGCTGGCACAACGAGACCCTCTCTCGAAAGGAATACTACAAAGCTTTTTACCCCATAGAAATTGAAGGAAAAAAATGGCGTGCTATTTCATGGACTACAGCAGCTTCAATTGTAGCCGTCATTGAATTAGTAGCTGCAAAGGAACTTCCGCAAAAAGGTTTTTTAAAGCAAGAGGAAATTCCCTTTGATAAATTCTTGAAAACTCCTACAGGAAGTTTATTTTTAACCTAATAATTAAATCAATGTGAGATGAAGTTTAAAAGCAGCACCATCATGACCCAAATTCTAGACGCTCTTTTTAAAGTCTATGAATCACGTGTTCCTGATGTCCGCAAGATTACCCAAGCCATGACAGACAAGGGTATGGTTGAGAGTCAAATGTACATCGTAAATGACCATATTGCTTTTCGCACTATGGGAGTTGACAATCTCGGGATTGCATCTTTTGAAAAAATATTTTTAGCCCACGGTTACAAGAGGATGGATTATTACCATTTTGAGACCAAAAAACTGGATGCGTATTGGTACAGTCCTCCAACTGACGATCTTCCCCGTGTATTCATCAGTGAATTAAAGGTAGAGTTGCTTACTGAATCCACTCAAAAAATAATTTCCAAGTACACGAATACTGTGGATACTGATCCCGTTGACCGCCTCGACTTGAATGATGTAGAAGCTGTGGCAACATTTTTCCAAACGCCTCTTTGGGCATTACCTACCAAAGAAGATTATGAAAGTTTACTCAGCGAAAGTGAATATGCAGCTTGGGTAATTTACAACCGTTATTATTTAAACCACTACACCATCAGTGTACACGACCTGCCGCAACCCTACAACCGACTTGAATCATTCAATACATTTCTCAAATCAATTGGAATTGAACTAAACGATTCAGGAGGGGAAATAAAAACGAGCAAAGACGGTCTATTAAGGCAGAGTAGTTCTGTTGCCAACCAAGTAGAAGCTCGATTTTCTGATGGAGAAATCAAAGCTATCGCTGGGAGCTATGTGGAATTTGCAGAGCGCAGTGTACTGCCCGAATTCAGCGATATACAACCGATTAAAATCAAACGAAAACACCGAAGAGAAGGATTTGAAGCGTCTAACGCTGACAAAATTTTTGAGAGCACCTTCACTTCACAACTTAAAAAATAAGCATGAAAAAAATCACAGCCTTACTCAAAGAATTGAATGTTGAATCAAACCAAAAAGGATGTCATTCTGGAGGGAATTGGTACGGTTCAGGGGAGACTATTGAGTCCTACAGTCCAGTAAACGGGGCCCATCTAGCCAGCGTACAAGCGGCTGGAGTAGAGGACTACGAACAAGCGATTGCTAAGGCTGAACACGCATTTTTGAGTTTTCAGAAAATTCCAGCACCCAACCGAGGAGAAATGGTACGTCAGTTTGGAAACAAACTGCGAGAGAAAAAAGAAGCCTTGGGACAATTGGTCTCCTGGGAAATGGGAAAATCCCTTCAGGAAGGCTTGGGAGAGGTACAAGAAATGATCGATATCTGTGATTTTGCAGTTGGACTTTCACGTCAACTCTACGGTAATACCATGACCTCTGAACGCCCTTTGCATCGCCTTTACGAGCAATACCATCCTTTGGGAGTTGTAGGGATCATCTCCGCTTTTAATTTTCCAGTTGCGGTTTGGAGTTGGAATGTGGCTTTGGCCTGGGTTTGTGGAAACGTGTGCATTTGGAAGCCAAGCGAAAAAACACCTCTTTGCAGTATTGCATGCCAAAACATCATCAGTGAAGTTCTGAAGGACAACAAACTTCCTCAGGGCATCTCTACACTTATAAATGGTGGTGCTGCAGTTGGTCAATGGATGGCTGAAGACCACAGAATTGCTTTGGTCTCTGCCACCGGATCTACTCGTATGGGAAAAGATGTGGCCCAACGCGTAGGAGCTAGACTAGGGAAATCCCTTTTAGAATTAGGAGGTAATAATGCCATAATCATCACCCCAAGTGCAGATTTGGATACCGCCATGAGAGCCGCTGTGTTTGGTGCGGTAGGGACTTGTGGTCAACGTTGTACTTCTACGAGAAGGCTCATTGTTCATGAAGCAATTTTTGACAGTTTTACAAAAAGCCTCCAAAAAGCCTATACCCAATTACGTATAGGCGATCCTTTAGACGAAAACAACCATGTAGGTCCACTAATCGATAAGGATGCTGTAGCGACTTATATGGATGCTTTAGCACAGGCTGAAAAACAAGGAGGCAAATGGCTTGTCCCTGGAGGAAGGTTGAGTGGGGCCGCTTATAAAAGCGATTGTTACGTTAAGCCTGCTGTGGCAATTATAGATCACGATGCTGCCATAGTCCATCAGGAAACTTTTGCTCCCATTTTATATATAATGAAATATACGGGAGGAGTAGAGGAGGCCATTGCAATTCAAAATGAGGTAAAACAAGGTTTATCCTCTTCCATTATGTCCCTTAATATGCAAGAGACAGAGACCTTTCTTTCTCACTGGGGAAGTGATTGCGGTATCGCCAATGTCAATATAGGAACCTCTGGAGCTGAAATCGGAGGTGCTTTTGGAGGAGAAAAAGAAACAGGGGGCGGAAGAGAAAGTGGTTCTGATGCCTGGAAGGCATATATGCGAAGACAAACCAATACCATCAACTTCTCTAAAGAACTGCCTTTAGCTCAAGGAATTGTTTTTGATCTATAAGGTTTTCTTTGGAATTTAGTTTAGTTTAGAGCCATGTTACAAAGCCTTCCTCCTGTAGGAATACTCATCATCGGTTTGAATATTCTCTTTACCTATATCGGTTTTAAAAATGATGCTTTTTTTGAAAAATATCGATTTAATATTGGGAGCATAAAAGCAGGGGAGTACTTTAGATTGCTCTCTTCGGGTTTTCTCCATGTCAATACCACCCATCTGCTTTTCAATATGTTTACCTTTTACTTTTTTGTAAATTTCGTGGTGGGTATGTTGGGAACAGCTGCATTTTTAGCACTTTTTTTGGGGAGTCTTTTAGCTGGTAATTTCTTCGGTTATTATTTTCATTACAAACAAGACTATTACTCAGCAGTAGGTGCCAGTGGTGCGGTAACGGGAGTATTGTTCAGTGCTTTATTGTTGTATCCCAATATTGAACTCATGCTTTTTTTAATTCCAATTCCCATCCCGGGCTATTTATTTGGAATTGGATACATACTCTACACCTTATATGGAATGAAATCCCAAAGTGATACCATTGGACATACAGCTCATTTTGGTGGTGCAATAGGCGGTATACTCATTACCCTAATTGTTATGCCAGAAGTAATGTACAGTTCTATATTAATGCTTAGTATATTGAGCTTTGCTGTAGTTGTCGCAGGGGTCTTACTTTACAGACAACGGAACTAGTTTACAAAGAGCCGAGAAGCTCGTCAATCTTTCGCTCAAGCATAGGGCCTCTAAGGTCACGGGTAATAATAACTCCGTTTTCGTCTAGGATAAAGGTTGCCGGTATAGCAGATACTTGATACATTTTAGCAATGGGGTCATTCCAAAATTTAAGATTGGAAACGTGCTCCCAAACCAACCCGTCATCAGCTATAGCTTGAACCCACTTGGGCTTGGTTCGGTCTAAAGAAACTCCTACTATTTGAAGACCATTGCCCTTGTGTTTGTTGTACAAGCGAACGAGATTTGGGTTTTCTACACGACAAGGTCTGCACCAGCTTGCCCAAAAGTCAATGATGGTTACTTTACCCAAACGATCGGCTAAATTAAATCTACCTCCATTGGGATCTGGACCTTCAAAAAAGGGTGCTAATTGACCGACTTCAGCTTTAGGAGCTTGATTCAATCGTTCTCCGATGGCACGGCCAGAAGGGGTGTTTTTAATACGGTCACTAAATCCATCATATAATTCCTTAGCCTCTTGTAGTTGGAGTATGCTATTTGCCACAAAACGCTCTAAAATAAGAATTGAGATAAAGGAGTTTGGAGCTGATTTTATAAAATTCAATTCGTACTCTTGAATTTGATCTCTTACATCTTGATATTGATCTTTAAGATCCTCTGCCAATAGAGAGTCTTGTAAAATAGTTGCTTGTTGTAAGTCATTTCCTATGGCGTTAAGGGAGGTGATATAAACCTGAGTCTCTGATTTGTATTTCATAAAATCGTCGTTAGAGACGGTCCCTGTCGCTTTAGAGGCACCAAGGCTATCTTTGTACAATTCAATACTTACCGTTCCTTTTTCAGCAACAAATGGGAAATTGTCCTGTCTTCCCTCTATTTGAAGAAAGTGAATACTCGGAGCTTCATTTTCCGCTTGCAGGCTGAATTGACCGTCTTTGACCACCAAGGTGTCCAATACCTTAGGCTGATTGTTAGCGTCTGCAACAATGTGATATAAGTTACTTCCGTTTTCAACATCAGTTGTTCCTTTGATTCTAAGTCCTCCAGAGCCCTGGCATGAAACCATAAAAAGAACAAGTAATGAATAGCTTAAGAAAATATTTTTCATAGAGTTTTTGATCTGATAACAAATTTACACAATTGGAAAGGAACATGGAAAACTAATCCCTATTTTAGCTAGAATAAAAAAATGGATTAGTGCAACAACATCTTTTGAGTCTAAAAAATAGAATGGAAGGAGAGCTGGAATGGGACCGTCTGCACCAAACCCTTTATGCTACTGATGCTTCTGTTTACAAAATACTACCACTGGCTGTTGCCTTTCCGAAAAACGACAATGACCTAATCTTACTTATTGATTTTGCACGAGCACATCAAACCAGTCTTATTCCCCGTACCGCTGGCACTTCATTGGCTGGTCAATGCGTGGGTAAAGGCATCGTAGTTGATTTGTCCAAGCATTTTACAGCTATTTTAGATTTAGATATAGCGGGACAAAGCGTTCGGGTTCAACCGGGGGTCAATCGGGACGCACTTAATGACTATCTCAAACCACACGGTTTGTTTTTTGGTCCAAACACCTCTACTTCAGCTTTTTGCATGATGGGCGGTATGGTAGGAAATAATTCTTCGGGAACAACCTCCATCCGTTATGGGGTAACCAGAGACCAAGTTTTAGAACTCGAAACTCTTTTATCAGACGGTTCAAAGGCAATTTTTAAGGGAATAGGAGAGGATGAATTCACTTTAAAAACTCAGGAGCAATCTCTTGAGGGGGCCATTTATAGCTATTTCCAGCAAACACTGTCCCAAGCAACAGTTAGACAAAAAATTGAGGAAGACTTTCCTGAAGCCAGTATTCATCGAAGAAATACAGGCTATGCTGTAGATGCATTAATGCAACAGCAACCTTTTACAGCCAAAGGCGATTTATTCAATCTATCAAAATTACTTGCTGGGAGTGAAGGCACTTTGGCTTTTACCACAGGAATGACACTTCAACTTGCCCCTTTACCTCCTAAAAATGCGGTGATATTGGCACTGCATTTTGAGAGTATCAGCAGCGCCATGCAGGCGGTAGTACCCGTAATGCAGCACAAATTATACACTTGCGAGTTAATGGATAAAACCATCTTGGATTGTACCAAGGGACATCCTGGCTATCAGGAACACCGTCTTTTTATCCACGGAGATCCCAAAGCCATATTATTACTGGAATTAAGAGATGAGGATAAACAAGGTTTGGACAAACAACTTCAGGATTTACAGCAAACGGTAAACAAAGGCCAATTGAGTTATGCAGCAGTACCCCTTTGGGGTGATGCCATTGCCAAAGCCAACGAGCTTAGGCACGCAGGTTTGGGCTTGTTGGGTAATCTTGTTGGAGACGATAAAGCCGTGGCCTGTATAGAAGATACTGCTGTTCCTTTAGAGCGCTTGGCGGACTATATTGAAGAGTTTCAGCAACTCATGTTGCAATTTGAGCAAGAGGTCGTCTATTACGCCCATGCTGGTGCAGGTGAATTGCATCTCAGACCTATATTGAATTTAAAGACCACAAAAGGGGTTCAAGATTTTAGAGCAATTACCCTGGCTGTAGCCCATTTGGTTAAAAAATACAAAGGAGCTCTTAGTGGGGAACATGGCGATGGTATTGTCCGTTCTGAGTTTATACCCATAGTAGTGGGTCAGGAAAATTACCAACTCTTTAAAGAGATCAAACAACTGTTTGATCCAAAAAATATATTTAATCCAGGGAAAATAGTCGATTCCCTCCCTATGGATAAAAATCTGAGAACGGAAAACAAAGAAACACCCGTGCATCCTACTGCCTTTGACTTTTCCTCGGATCAAGGTTTGCTAAGGGCTGCAGAAAAATGCAATGGTGCAGGGAAATGCCGGTCAACTTTGCCTTCAGGAGCCATGTGTCCGAGTTATCGAGCGACTTTAGACGAAAAACACAACACCCGTGGAAGGGCAAATGTACTTCGAGAAGTACTCAGTCAGGACAAAAAACCCAATGCCTTTGACAGTGAAGAGCTTAAAGCTGTATTTGATTTGTGTTTGAGTTGTAAGGCCTGTGCCACTGAATGTCCGAGTAGTGTAGATGTAGCAACCTATAAAGCAGAATTCCTCTACCAATACCAAAAGGCAAATGGCAGCAGTCTTCGAGATAAGCTCTTTGCTAATTTTGGAAAAATAAATAAAATCACTCAGCCCATAAGAGGTTTACAAAATAGACTTTTTGCACAAAAAACAAGTCGAAAATTGATTGCCTCACTAGTGGGAATCAGCCCAAAAAGAAGCCTTCCGAGTCTAGAAAAAGGATTGTATAAGTCATTAAAAGCCAATAATATAAATAAATCAAATCAAAGTGTTTATTTATATCTTGATGAGTTTTCCAATTACAATGAAACACATATTGGGAAAGCCGCTTTAGGCTTGCTAGAAGGCTTGGGGTATCAAGTTAAACTACTAGCCCCTACAGACAGTGGGCGAACCTATATATCCAAAGGCTTTTTAAAGCAGGCAAAACTGTGTGCAGATCAAAACGTAGTCCTTTATGCCGGTCTTATATCCGAAAATACACCCTTGTTAGGAATTGAGCCCTCCGCCATTTTCACCTTTAAGGATGAATATCCCAAACTGAGCTCTCATGCTGAGAAAGCAAAGAAATTGGCACCAAATTGCATGCTGGTGGAAACCTTTATTGCTATGGAGATTGAAAAAGGAACTATTCATTCATCACAATTCCACAGTGAGAAAAAGGAAATTAAAATTCATGCACATTGCTACCAAAAGGCCTTAGGCAAGCCTTTTCATACCTTTCAAATGCTGAATCTACCTAAAAACTACAAGGTGAGTCTTCTCAATACGGGCTGCTGCGGTATGGCAGGTTCTTTTGGCTATGAAAAAGAACATTATGAAGTCAGTATGAAAGTAGGAGAAGAGCGTTTGTTCCCTGCAGTACGAAAAGCAACAGCTGAGACTGTGATTGCTGCAAACGGTACCAGCTGCCGTCATCAGATATACGACGGTACAGGTCGAAACAGCCATCATCCCATCACTATTTTGCACCAGGCGCTTATCGTCTGAGCAGAGCCTTTAAAAGTCAATCCAAAACTTTATCTTTGACTCTTTAAAATAAAATTATGGCTGGGAACACTTACGGCACCATTTTTAAACTTAGCACATTTGGAGAATCTCATGGAAAAGCAATAGGAGGCGTCATTGACGGTTGTCCAGCTGGAGTCGAATTGGATCTAGAGGCCATACAGCGAGACCTAGACCGTCGTAAACCTGGACAATCCGCTATAGTAACCCAACGAAAAGAACCGGACGAGGTTGAGTTTTTCTCAGGTATTTTTGAAGGAAAGACCACTGGAACTCCGATCGGCTTTGCCATTCACAATACCAATCAAAAATCAAAAGACTATTCTCATATAAAAGACAGCTACCGTCCTTCTCATGCCGACTATGTATATGATGAAAAATATGGCATAAGAGATTATCGAGGAGGTGGACGCAGTTCTGCGCGAGAAACAGCCAGCAGGGTGGTGGCAGGTGCCATTGCAAAACAATTTTTAAATCCCTTAAGTATTAACGCTTATGTGTCCGCTGTAGGAAACATCAAATTGGAAGCAGATCCTGCTACTGTTGATTTCGCTGAAATTGAAAACAATCCTGTACGCTGTCCAGATCAAGCTAAAGCTGCTGAAATGGAAGCTTACATCAAACAAATCCGTAAGGAAGGAGACACCATAGGGGGTATAGTAACTTGTGTAATTAAAAATGTTCCCGTTGGACTGGGTGAGCCTGTCTTTGACAAACTGCATGCAGAATTAGGAAAGGCTATGCTTTCCATCAATGCCGTCAAAGGTTTTGAATACGGTAGTGGTTTTGAAGGAACCAGCATGAAAGGAAGTGCGCACAACGATCTTTTTAATACAGACGGTACGACCAAAACCAATCAATCTGGTGGGGTTCAGGGAGGAATTTCCAATGGAATGGACATTTACTTTAGAGTGGCTTTTAAGCCTGTAGCTACCATCATGCAAAACCAAGAAACGATCAATTCAAAAGGAGATACAGTTGCTATGCAAGGTAAAGGGAGACACGACCCTTGTGTAGTTCCTAGAGCTGTACCCATCGTAGAAGCCATGGCAGCACTTGTTTTGGCTGACTTTAAACTATTAAAACGAACCAATAAAATTTAACCTCCAGCCCTTTACAATGAAAAAACTCGCCTTACACTGGAAAATACTAATCGGAATGGCTCTTGGGGTCGTTTTTGGAGCCTTTTTATCCTTTGTTCCCAACGGTTCTGAATTTATCAAAGATTACATCAAACCCTTTGGAACAATTTTTATCAATTTACTAAAGTTGATAGCTGTTCCTCTAATCTTAGCTTCACTGATTAAAGGTGTTTCGGATTTGAAGGATATTTCCAAACTCTCTCAAATGGGAGGACGAACCATACTTACCTATCTGATTACTACCTTGACTGCAGTAACCATCGGACTCATACTCGTCAATGCTTTACAACCGGGTAAATCCATCAGTGTTGAAATCCGAAATGAACTCGTTGAAGCATATTCTACCAATACTCAGGAAAAACAAGCCGCAGCAGCCAAACAAAAAGAAGCAGGCCCTTTAAACGCCCTAGTTGAAATGGTTCCTTCCAATATCTTTTTGGCAGCTTCTAACAACCGCAACATGCTTCAAGTCATCTTTTTTGCGCTATTTTTTGGTATCGGAATGATTTTATTACCGCGTAAAAAAATCAAACCCGTAAAAAAATTCTTTGATTCTTTTAATAACATCATACTCAAACTGATTGACCTGATCATGCTGGCAGCACCCTATGGAGTTTTTGCCCTCTTAGCAGCCTTGGTTGTTGAAGCACCAAGCCTGGAGCTATTTCAGGCTCTTGCACTTTATGCAATTACCCTATTGCTGGGACTTGCCGCTATGATAGTGGTTTATATCATGATTGTTCGGGTGTTTACCAAAAAGAAAGTTGACTTTTTCATGAAGGGGATTGCTCCCGCACAACTGTTAGCATTTTCTACAAGTTCAAGTGCCGCAACTTTACCTGTAACCATGGAATGTGTAGAAGAAAACCTTGGGGTTGACGAGGAGGTCGCTAGTTTTGTACTTCCTATAGGAGCTACCATCAATATGGACGGGACTTCAGTTTATCAGGGGGTAGCAGCGGTATTTATCGCTCAGGCTTTTGGTCTTGACCTTAGCTTAAGTGCTCAATTGGGAATTGTTTTTACCGCAACCTTAGCCTCCATCGGAACAGCCGCTGTTCCCAGCGCAGGGATAGTGATGTTGGTCATTGTACTGGCTCAAGCAGGAATACCCGAAGCTGGATTGGCATTAATTTTTGCCATAGACAGGCCCTTGGATATGTGCCGTACTATAGTCAATGTGACTGGTGACGCAGCAGTATCCATGATCGTAGGAAAATCAATCGGTAAATTAAAGTAGCCTATTTCTTAAGTAAATCTCGGATTTCAGTTAGCAACACCTCTTCTTTTGAAGGTGGGGGCGGAGCTGCAGCAACAGTCTCTTCTTCTTTTGTAAGCCTATCCTTGGTCTTATTGTACATTTTGACCGCAATAAATATCGCGAAGCTTACAATGAGAAAGGTGATGATGGTGTTGACAAAAGTGCCGTAGTTGATGGCAACTTCAGCAACCTCTCCTTGGGCTTCTTTGATGACAATTTTTAAATCAGAAAAATCAACTCCACCGAGTAGCATCCCTACAGGAGGCATAACCACATCATTAACCAAAGACTTCACTATGGCACCAAAATAGGTGGCTAAGATTAGACCTACCGCTAAGTCAACTACATTTCCACGGCTAATAAACTTTTTAAACTCTTTCATTTGGGTTGATTTAAGTGAATTCATATCAAATAAAACTATAAAAATTTATGCTTGAATTTAGAATCTGGCAGTGGACATTGACCCAACTTGCCAAACCAATTGTAACGTCTTTTTGCAATCCCTCTGTAAATCCAGTTTAATAAAGGCTCTGGAATTGCTTTAAAAATCAAAAGCAGCCTCCAAAACCCACCCAAGGCAAGCACTACCTCAAAAACCACTGCAGATTCTGCCAAAGGACTTTTTTGTTGATCCCAAATGAGCACTGAATCCAATTTTGAAAGGTCGAAGCCGGTAGCTACTACCATTTCTTTAGCTTTAGGACTTTCTAAAGGAGCAAAGCGCAATCGATCTTTTGTATCCCAACGACATAGATTACGGACCCAAAAATTGCAAAAAGCACAATATCCGTCGTAAAAAACTATAAGCGGTTTCATTTTAATTTTTTAGCTGACTTGACCAGTTCAAGCAGATCAAGGCTGACTTGGGTTGTAAAAGCACCATAATTGACGATGGCTTTTTGCTTTTCAATAGCATCGATACTACCCACAGAACGACCGTCAAAGAGTCGAACCTGGTCGCCAACTGCAAGGGTAGGCTTGGGTTGTTCCACCGCTTCAACTTGCTTTTTCTGTTTTTTCTTTTCCTTACGAACTTTGACAAGGTCTTTTTTAACCTGTTCGTCAAGTTTTTTCTTTTGCTCTCGGTCTTTTTTTGCTACCGCTGCCGTTTTACTTTTGCGCTTGGCGTTTTCTGTTTCAATGATACGAAGCAATTCTGCAATCAAAGGGCGCTTTTTATTGTTGGTAAAATAGCGTTCAGCAAGCTCATTGACCTTGTTTCCCAAAACAATCATCCGCTGATTATGATCAAAAAGCTCTTGATAACTGGTCAATTTTGCCTTGAGTTTGGCATTCATGGTTTGCATCTTATCGGATTCACTCTTGACCTTATCTTCCTTTTCTTTAAGTGATTTTCCAGTCTTCATCATAGCTGAACGCTCTTTTTGAAGCTTGGCGATGGTCGCGTCGAAACGCACTTTTCCCCGCTCTATTTTCTTTTTAGCTCGATTGATCAAATTAAAGGGCAAGCCGTTTTTTTGTGCCACTTCAAAGGTGAATGAACTCCCTGCTTCACCCATGACCAACTTAAAAACAGGTTCTAGTGTTTTGTTGTCGAACTGCATATTGGCATTGACCATAGCGGGTAATTCATTTGCCAAAGCCTTTAAATTGGAATAATGGGTCGTGATCAATCCAAAAGCTTCACGCTCGTAAAAATCTTCCAACATCACTTCTGCTAATGCTCCTCCCAGTTCTGGATCAGAGCCTGTCCCGAATTCATCAATAAGAAAAAGGGTATTGGCATTGCACTTTCTCAAAAAATACTTCATGTTTTTGAGTCGATAGGAATAGGTGCTCAAATGGTTTTCTATGGATTGATTGTCCCCTATATCAGTGAGTATTTGCCCAAAGAGGGCTGCCTTAGACCTTTCGTGTACGGGAATTAATATCCCCGTTTGTAACATCAATTGCAATAAGCCTACAGTTTTTAAGGTAATGCTTTTACCACCCGCATTCGGTCCTGAAATCACTACGATTCTATTTTCTGGATCCAAATGAACGTCTTGAGGATGGGTGGGCTTATTTTCCAGTTTATGAGCCTGCAACAACAAGGGATGATACGCTTTGATATAGGCAATCTGTTTTTTTTCTTGGGTTATCTCTGGAAGTAAGCCTCCTATTTCTTTTGCATAACGCGCTTTGGCATGAACAAGATCCATTTCCAATAAAAAGGCGTGTTGCATTTCGAGATAGGGGAGGTAAGGCCTGAAAAAATCGGTGAGTTGACTCAGTATTTTTTTGATTTCCTCTCCTTCTTCGAATTCCAAATTCTGCAATTCACGTGTCTGCGCATTGGTTGCTTCAGGCTCAATAAATACGATACTTCCCGTTTTGGAGCTTCCCATAATGGCTCCTTTTACTTTACGACGGTACATCGCTTTGACTGCCAAAACACGGCGGTTTTCAATGACAGACTCTCGTATATCGTCTAAATAATCTGCATTGCTGAACTGACTCAAAGCCTTGTTAAAACTACTGCTGATCTTACCCCTCAATTGCTGCATCTGTTTTCTGATACTGTAAAGAGTGTCAGAGGCGTCGTTGCGCACCTCTCCAAATCGATCTATAACTCCATCTACTGTAGGTTTAATCTGTTTTTCTTCGTACAACTGTTCAGCTAAACCACTGAGGCTGGGGTAATATGTTTTAAACTTGTCTAGAAAACGAACTAGGGTATTGCTCGTTTCTGTATTGCGTGCTAAATTTTGAAAGGCCTCCAACTCCAGTACAGAGTTCTCAATTTTAAGCAATTGGAAATATTGGGAGACATCTTCAAAGCCGTGATTTGGAATGCGGTTTTCATTATCAAAAGAGGCACAATATTCAGAAGTCATCTGCAGTTTTTTCAGCACTTCTTCAGTATCTGTTTGGGGTTTAAGCCCCAATACTACTTCTTTACCCATAGGAGTAATTGCAAAAGCAGCACACTGCCTAAGGACTTCATCGTACTCAAGATCTTCCAGTGTTTTTTCGGGAATGCTCACCATGGTTTTTTCTTAACTTAGCCTTGCAAAAGTAATAAAATCATGCAGGTACAAATACATCCGAGCTGGGAAAAGGTCTTGCAGTCTGAATTCAGCAGCCCTTATTTCCACGACTTGATTGCTTTTGTTAAAGAGGATTATAAAAACAGTCGCTGTTTTCCTCCTGGATCCCAAATCTTTAATGCCTTTGACCGTTGTCCTTTTGAGCAAGTAAAAGTCGTTCTTTTAGGGCAAGATCCTTATCACGGCCCCGGTCAGGCGCACGGTCTGTGCTTTTCAGTTCCAGAGGGTATACCGTATCCTCCTTCGCTGCAAAATATTTTTAAGGAACTAGAGGGTGATCTCGGTCTTGCTGTTCCACAGAGTGGAAACCTAGAAGCCTGGGCTAAACAAGGAGTCTTTTTATTGAATGCGACTTTGACAGTACGTGCACATCAGGCAGCAAGCCATCAAAAAAAGGGCTGGGAGCAGTTTACAGACGAAGTAATCAAAAAACTTTCACAGCAGGGTCAAGGCTTGGTCTTTATGCTGTGGGGTGGCTTTGCCAAGCAAAAAATAAAATTAATCGATACGGACAAGCACCTTGTGCTGAGCAGTGGTCATCCCTCTCCTTTAAGTGCCAATCGAGGATACTGGTTCGGCAACAAACACTTTAGTCAATGCAATGCCTATTTAAAAGATCAAGGCAAAACACCAATTCAATGGGGATAAAGCCCCTCAGCCTCCAATTCGCTTTACGCCATGCCCCATTTCAGTAAGTATTTGTATCAATTGCTCGCGGTAATTCCCCTGGATGATGATCTCCCCATCTTTAACGCTACCGCCCACACCCACGGCCTGCTTCAGGCTTTTAGCAAGTGCTTTTAAGTCCTCAGTACTACCTTCAAAACCTTTGATTAGGGTAACTGTTTTTCCTGCACGCCCTTTGTTGCTAAAGTGTGCTTCTAAATCTTGAGCTTGGAATTCAGGTTCTGCGTCGGGTAGGGGGTCGGGGTCTGGAGCCAAGTTTTCAAATTTGATTTTGGCAAGTTCTTCCAGACTGTTCAACTTTTTAGACATAAGGGATTGAATATTAATGCTAAAATAGTAATTTAGGACTTATGTATATCCCTCATTTTTTTACACTTCTGTTTATTTTTTCACTTCAAACTATGGCACAAGAACTTCCCTTTTCATCTATTGCAGCTGCACCACAAGACTACACTGCTGGAAATTCAATCAGTAGAATGATTCAGGGTTTGGGCTTTCGATACCATTGGGCTACAGAAGGACTAAGAGCAGAGGATTTGGAATACCGTCCAACGAAAGAAGCTCAAAGTACGCTGGGTACGCTTCAGCATATTTACGGCTTGACAAAAACCATCTTAAACGCTGCAAAAAATGAAGCCTCTAAACGTCCAGCACCCAGTCCTCCAGATAACTTAGAAGCCCTTAGAGCCGCTACATTAAAGGACTTACAACAAGCTGCAACACTGTTTTTAAATTACAGTGAAGATGAAATAGAAGGGCTGAATATCATTTTTGAAAGAGAAGGGAAGCAGTCTAGATTTCCTGTCTGGAACCTGATCAACGGTCCTATAGCTGATGCCCTATACCATACCGGTCAAGTAGTAAGCTTTAGACGCACATCAGGCAATCCGATCCCTAAGGGGGTTAACTTCTTTTTAGGGGTTAAAAATTAGTTATTTCGGTCTTCGAAATCTTCCTTTTTCTCGTTTTCTAGCTTTTGATTAAGCAGGTAAACCCCGACTACCACTGCGCCTATAAAAAGAATGAGTCCCATCATTACTTGAGGGTTACAGCTGTGCCGTAGGCGAGTATCTCAGAGCAACCCTGCATGACCATAGAAGTCGTCAGGCGCACATTGACAATGGCATTAGCACCCAACCTTTCAGCATCTTCTTGCATACGTTGTAGTGCCTGCTCACGTGACTGAGCCTGGAGCTTGGTGTATTCGCTAATTTCGCCTCCAATAATATTTTTTAAGCCTGCGAAAATGTCTTGTCCTACATTTCGCGCTCTAACCGTACTTCCTCTGGCAATACCTAGAGTTTCATCAATTTCTTTGTTGGGAACAGTGGGGGTGGTAACGAGTATCATAAATTAGTTTTTAAATAATGAGTGATCAATGGCCGGAAATAAATCCAAAGCGTTTTTATAGTACAGTTTTTGCAAAATGGAATCGGGTAGGGCCAGTCCGTACATTTTCCAATGGGCATGTCGTTTGCGATAATAATCGAAATATTCATCGTCTGTCTCCAAAACCCTAAAATAAGTATAGTACTCACTTACTTTATAACTGTCTTTACCAAATAAAATTCGGTCTTGATAGTCGATAAAAAAGCGCCGAGCACGTTTGGGTTGACGCCCCAGTTCTGCCAAAACCGCACCAATTTCCGTCATCACATTGGGGTAGGTATACAAATGGGTTCCCAAACGATCCAAATCGTTGCCCATCCAACCCAAATGCGCATTGATAAAGGTAGTATTCGAGTGTTTTTTAAAAATATCATGCTGTTCAGCCAACACTTCCTCAAAAGAGGGGTTGCTTGCAGGGTCTCTGTATCGTCGGGGTTTTTGACGCAATTCCAACCAACGTTCATTAAACTTATCCTTGGGTTCCCAAAACGAAGCAGGTTCACCCGAGTGAATCAATACGGGCATCTTATTGTTACCGCAAGCCTCCCATATCGGGTCGAGGCGAGGGTCGTTGATGGCAATGCGATTGCCCTTAGAATCGGTACTCGTCAATCCTAAAGACTTGTACACTTTTAGTCCCATGACTCCAGCTGCTGCTGCAGAATCAATCAATGCTGTTTGAGTTTCTTTAAAATCAGCATCATCTATGGCTTCAAAGTCAATGTTTAAAAACAATCCAAAGCGATTGGGTGCATTTTCACGTATGTTTTCCAATGATTTTCTTAAATACAAGCCTCGAAAACCACTGAGATTGATCATAAAACCCATATTCATACTGTCCATTTCTGCCACCAAATTTGCAAGGTTTTTTACCGGCATATCAAACTGGTGGTTATGTACGTCCACAAAAGGATATTTAGAACGTTTTAAGGGAGTTTCTTTAACAATTAGTGTGGACTTGGGACTGTATTCCTCTATGTCCATCAGATTGTTTTTTTCCTGTATTTTATCAAGTATATAATAGCTTAAACCACCTATAAAAAGAAGCGCAAAAGCGATTTTTAGCAGATTGATCAACTGTTTAAAGAATTTCCGCATCAATGAATGGGTATTACCACTTTGGTTGTATCCCAACGCATCCTTAGGGAAGAATCTACAAAATCAATGGTAAATTGCTCTAGAGGTTCTTCTAAGCTTTGTACTGGAACATTGACTTTCATTAAAATTCCGCTAGGATCGGGTTCCGTAAAACTTAAGCCTCCTGTTTTGCTATGTACATATATGACCCAATTTTCAGCATAGGGATAGGCATAGAGCCCGTAACTTCCTTTGGGCAATAAGCGACCCGCAAAATCCAAATCCTGATTGGTAGTGAGTTTGGTCGTCATATTGGCTCCTAAACGCCAATAAGTATCATAAGGAACCAAAGCGCCGTCAGCTTCTTCACCAAAAATAAGACGGTCTTTTTTATAGGGGCGGTAATAACGAACACTGATTTCTTTATCGCCATTTGAATATGCTGCTGATCCCATAGGACTTTTGGGATTAATGTATAAAGCATAAGCAAAGTAAGCTGCTGCGATTACAACAAAGCCGACCAATATGCCAACAATAATTTTTATAGCTTTCATGATAGAGTAGGTTTTAAATTCAATTGCTAAATTACAACAAATGCTCCAATGTATACTTTAAATATCTATTTTACATAACATAAATTATAACCGATAGTGATGTTAGTGATTATAAGTCAAACTTTTTATATATATAACATTTAAACCCCAACCTTATGAAAAAACGTGAACCCATATCCCATATCATGACTACGGATCCTTATGTTTTAAACCTAACAGACGGTTTAAGTCATGCTGAAATTTTATTTAAGCGTCATAAAGTACGTCATTTACCTGTAGTCTCTGGAGAGGAAATTATAGGAATATTGAGTATGACAGATTTGGCTCGGATCAGTTTTGTGGACAGTTACGATCCCAACAACTTTAATGTGGATACCTCCATTTATTCCCTCTTTTCTTTAGAGCAAATCATGGTCCGTAATCCTCAGTGTATCACACCCGATACATTGATTAAATAAGGATTTAGATGATAATTTATTATTTGTTCATATAAATATCTCTGCATCTAGATGTGTAATTAGGATTGCTAGAATAATGGAAAAATTCAATATACCAAAAGAAGATATAATAATTAAATTGAAATAAAACCATTTTCTCGCCCTAATCAAACCAAATCTAAAGTTATGAGGATCTACATGCGCTGTTTAAATTGTCACAATAGCATTGATGGCAATGTTTATGTCTATTCCAGAGAGAATTATGGTTATAACATTTGTATGAGATGTCAAAGATGGTTAGATAGTCAAATGGAGTTTACTACTCCTGAAGTAGTAAACTTATATTTTGCGTTAAAAAATAGAGGCTTTGAACCAGATATGGAAAAATTTGACGGACATAAGCATGTTGATATCGTTTTTGAGCGACCCAAACTACACATTGAAGTTGACGGTATTCAACACTACCAGAGCACCCGACAAGCCCTTTCAGATTTAAAAAGAACCTTTTACTCAATGCAGGACGGTTTTTTGACCATACGTATTCCAAATATTTTGGTTAGAAACGAGTTAACCGAAACCGTAAATTGTTTAGTAGAATTAATTTTGGAACGCTATTATAAACATATGTGACCCCATTTATATTAAACAGCATACCTTCCGCTCCCCATCCCCATTGTATCCTGTTAACAACCCTGTCAATAAATCCAAGGGGGCGGCTTGGTTTTTTGGGCAAAAAGACAGTAATTTTATATAAAACCACGACCATGAACGACCGTCCAAACGATCTGCTTCGTATCCGTCCGGAGATTAAAAAAACCCAATCTTTTGATACGATGAGTGTTGAAGAGCGTTTTCAAAACGAGACCCTCCGCCCTATTTTAAAACTGCAAAACCCCTTACTTATTGAAGTGTTTCACAACTATATCGAAAAGCGCAAAGGCGTATTTTACGAATTGAGTTTGGAAAAAAAGCTGGATTATATCGAAAGCAGTTTGATCAAAGACCAAAAGTTTCGCAATTCAGTCAAGGGAATGCTTATCGGGCATTTTACTGTGGCTGAATACGGTATTTACAAGCAGCAATCTTCCTCACTAAACAAACGGATGATGAATTTAGTCATCGAACGTTTAAAAGACCAGGTACAATTGCTTGAGGTTCCTTTAAAAAAGGTCGTTTAGTTTTAGTTGTACAACCAAGCTTTTCGCAATTCAACAGTACTTTCAGCTGCAGCTGGATCTTCTAGCAGTCCTTTTGCAGTTGCGGTAGGTGTTCCAACTTTTCCGCTGAGCTCAAGTTCTTCACCATCGCGTGCTACGGTAAAACTTACGATTTTGTTGGCTTCCCATCCTATGCTGGGCGTTAAAAGAGCGTTGATTTTTCCGCCGTTTTCTTGATTGATTTCAGGAAAGCGTTCGCCTTCCATTCCCAAAAGCACATCCCCTACTTGCATGCCCATAGCTTCAATAGAAGCATTGAGCTGATTGACCACAAACTGCAACTCACCCTCAGCATTGGGCTGGGGACTAAAAAACAATTGTGTACTGTTTGCAAAGATGATGGAGCGCAAAGGCGAATCCACCTCTCCATTGATCAATCCTACTTTAGCAAAATAGGTGTCGTAATCAATGGGTGCAGTACCCACTACATGGGTTTCAAAAAACGCTCCTACTTCAGGATAAGTCATTGCGACAATTTCAGGGATTAAATCTTCGTCTTTAAACGGCTTTTCTTTGCCGTATTTTTCGGCTAAATTTTTCATCACCCAAAGAATTCCCTTTGATCCCCCACTCTTTTCACGGATCAATATATCGAGACACATATTGATCAAGGCTCCCTTTTGATACACATTGCCGTAATTGGCTTGATAAGGTTCATCTACAATGCCTGCACTCATTTCAGTAAAGGACATGGTATCGTCATAACGCTGTGCCAAAGTGATTTTTTCCATCATGCGATTATAGAAGTCAGGAGCGTCGATTAGGCCTTGATTGATTTGAAATAAGTTTGCAAAATATTCTGTTGTACCCTCGTACATCCACAAATGCTGCGACATCAAAGGCCTGTTGTATTCAAAGTTGTGAATCTCTTCGGAATGCACATTTAAAGGGGTCAGCGTATGAAAAAACTCGTGGGAGACCACATCGACCAAACTTTGGGTCAACTCCCCTGCTCCCATGGCGTCAACAAAGACTACCGTGGTAGAAGTATGGTGTTCAAGCGCACCCATCATCCCACCAAAATACTGAAGGGCATCCATATTCATCAAATGCAATAGGATATCGTAACTGGGAGTGTCATTAGCATCTCCTAAAAAGGCTTTTTGCGCTTTCATCATTTCCTCTATGGCAGGCTGATAGTCGGTTGCCTGATGCACGTCTGAAGGTGAGTAAATGGCCAAGCCTACTTTGATCTCGTCCAGATCAAAGGAAACCGCGTTGGGCTTGCTGTAAAGGATGGGATTATCGATAATGTGAAAGTAACGCTCGGCATTAAAAACATCCAAACTGTCACTGTTGGAGCGGGCAGGTAAAGAGGTAAAAGCTTCCAAATCTTTAGGTGAGCTTACGCTCAGTTTGTAAGAGCTCTCTTTCATGTCTTCAAAATAACCGATCATGGAGTGTAAATTCAAAAGGTAAACCTCCCCTTCTTGAAAATCGGTTCCTCCCATAGGATAGATTTCCTGACCGTCAGGACCGTCAAAGGTGTCGTTTACTTTATAGCTGATCTTTGCCAATTTTTTTGGCTTTACAATTTCCCAACTGTTTTGATCTAAAGAAATCAGTTCCATTTCAATGCCTTTTTTATCAAAGGCTTTTACATCTTCTACAAATCGTCCAAAATTGGAATATTCATAGGTTCCCGGTACAATCTGCGGGATATAAAACACCGTGGACTCCACTTTCATAGGTGGTGGTGTAATGGTAATTTCTACCTTGTCGTCTTCTATACCTACCAGATCGATACTGGCTTGTATGACGTTAGAGCTTGGTGTGCTAGAGGTTCTTAGTGCAGCACAACCTACAAATAAGACAGCAGCAACTAGGGATAAAAGCGATTTAGATAATAAGGATTTCATAGGGTTTGTTTAGAGGAGGGAAACTCCGTTTAAGTCAGTGGTTAGTATATTACTCATATAATCGAAAAAGGGGCGTATGGCTTTAAAGTGGGATAAAATTTGCTTTTGAAAATCGGCAGACAATACTTCTTTATCTGTAAATTTTTTCATGAATAAATATTGTTTTTTACGGATGAGGTCTATGTCGGCATGCTCTTTAGAAAAACCTTTGGGTGCGGTTTTGACTTCATCTCCTTGAAGGCCGCCCCAATGGGCTTGAAGCTCGGCATCTGCCATCACCTCTCGCAATTCAGCAGCATCGACTTCCATTTCTTTTCGGATACGGAATAAATCGTCCTTGTCTGGATTCCAAAAGCCGGTGGCTATAAATGAATCTCCAGCTGCAATATGTAGGTAATACCCTCCTCTTAGATGAGGCTTTTTACGGTGAAAGGAAATACCAAAATGAGTTTTAAAGGGGGTTTTGTTTTTTGAAAAACGCACATCCCTGTAAATTCTAAAGAGTTTCGCCCGATCGATCTCATCGGTTTCGCTCAACCCCTGCTTAATCTCCTCTGCATACTGCTTGATTTCAGCTTCCAGTCCTTTAAAGCGACTTTTTTGAGGTTCAAACCATTCACGGGTATTGTTCTTTTCAAGTTCTTTATAAAAGGCTAAAACATCGGGATTGATCTTACTCATGGGTTTTCACGTTATCTTTCCTAAGAAGTCAAATGTACATTTTTTTGGGGAAATGCGAATGAGACTTAACCGTTTCGTGACGACAAGGTCCGGGCGATATCGTTCAATTTAAACCCTTTGGCTTGAAGTAATACGAGGTAGTGAAACAAGAGGTCGGCACTTTCCTCTAAAAACAATTGATCGTTGTTGTCTTTGGCCTCAATCACAGTCTCTACAGCTTCCTCACCTACTTTTTGAGCTATTTTATTGATGCCCTCTCTAAACAAAGAAGCCACATAGCTGTTTTGATCGTCTGCTGCCTTTCGCTGTCCGATAATGGCTTCCAATTCTGCTATAAAGGCCAGTGAGTTTACATTTTGTTCCCCCCAGCAAGTATCCGTTCCCTTGTGACAGGTTGGACCCTCTGGATTTGCGTAAATAAGCAAACTGTCCTGGTCACAATCTAAATGAATGGAATCCACGTTTAAAAAGTTCCCACTCTCCTCTCCTTTGGCCCAAAGGCGTTGTTTTGAGCGGCTGTAAAAGGTCACCTTTTGGCTTTTTTGAGTTGCTTCAAAGGCTGCTTCATTCATATAGCCCAGCATCAAAACTTTTTGTGTTTTTGCATCCTGTATGACGGCAGGGATAAGCTGATCGGGTGATTTTGAAAAGTCTGGTTTCATAATTCGTCTATTCGCACAGCTAGTTGCTGTTGGTTCAGTTGTTTTTTGAGTTCGGGTATGGAGATTTCACCAAAGTGAAACACACTGGCTGCCAAGGCAGCATCAGCTTTACCCTTTGTAAATGTATCAATAAAATGAGGGACAGTACCCGCTCCTCCTGAAGCAATGATGGGTATATTGACCTCAGTACTCAATCGAGCCAGTGCGTTGTTGGCAAAGCCTTGTTTGGTACCGTCGTGGTCCATAGAAGTAAAAAGGATTTCTCCTGCTCCGCGTTGTTCAACTTCCTTTGCCCAATCAAACAGGTCCAATTCGGTGGGCACCTTACCTCCTACCAAATGCACTTTCCACTGACCGTCAATTTGCTTGGCATCTATAGCTACTACAATACATTGGGAACCGAACTGCTCCGAAAGTTTATTGATAAGGCTTGGATTTTTAACTGCTGCTGAATTAATCGAAACCTTATCTGCTCCATTTTTTAGCAAAATAGAAACATCCTCAACTGACCGGATTCCACCCCCTACTGTAAAAGGAATGTCTATAGCTGCGGCAACTTTTAAGACCAGATCTGCCAGTGTTTTGCGTTTTTGCTCTGTAGCAGAAATATCTAAAAAAACCAATTCGTCTGCCTGCTCCAAGGCGTATTGGGTAGCCAATTCGACTGGGTCACCTGCATCGCGTAGATTGACGAAATTAATCCCCTTAACGGTTCTGCCGTCTTTAATGTCTAAACAAGGAATGATACGTTTGCTAAGCATCTTATTCGTTTAATTGGTTTAAGTCATGTTGGTCATAAAATCGTAAATCTGCTGCGGTAAGCTGTTTTACCCAAAAGGCAATCTGTCCTGTATGATAGGAACAGTGTTCTACAGCATGCAGTACCACTCCCACTCCAGAAAATTCAAAATCTTGTACTTTTCGTATCCGAGTAAAGGCAGACTCTGGCGCCTCTTCTATGGTATTTATAACCTGTTTTACCGTATTGTCAAAAAGAGTCAACAACGAACGGATATCTGCTCCTCCTGCTACAGTAAATTCTTCATCCCGTTTCCGCTCATCGGTTTTTTCTCCCAAGGAAGCAATAAGATACTGGGTCATATTACCACAGAGGTGTAACAGTTGATTTCCTAAACGGAGGCCATTGCTTACGGGAAGTTGCCACAGTTGCTCTTCATTTACTTTGGCAAGGGCAAGGTGAATCATCCGTTGGCTTTCGTTTAGTCGAAAGATGGCGTGCTTTTTAAATTCTGAAAGAACCTGATTTTCCATTAGTTTGAATTGATAATAAAGTGTTCCAAAGCTTTAAGCGAAATCCGATTTTCATAAATCGCTTTACCGATAATCACTCCTTCGCAACCCAATTCTTGCAGTTGCGGAAGCTCTTCAAATTTAGAAATCCCACCTGAAGCAATAAGTTTGACTTTTACTTGTTCGAGTAGACTTTGGTACAACTCAAAAGCAGGCCCCTCTAACATACCATCTTTACTGATGTCAGTACAGATAACATAGCTTATTCCTTGAGTTTTGTAGTAGTCCACAAAGTCAAAAAGTGTTTTATCTGAAGTTTCCAACCAGCCGTCTATAGCGATATGAATCCCTTTAACATCGGCTCCTAAAATGATTTTATCAGCTCCATAGGATTGAATCCATGAAGTAAATGTCTCTGGGGATTTAACAGCAATACTGCCCCCTGTTATTTGCGAAGCTCCACATTCAAATGCAATACGCAAATCCTCATCTGATTTAAGGCCTCCTCCAAAGTCTATTTTTAATTGGGTCTTGCTAGCTAGGTTCTCCAAAACTTTGTGGTTTACGATATGTTTGGATTTCGCTCCGTCTAGATCTACAAGATGTAAATGTGCAATACCATGCGCTTCAAAGGCTTTTGCAACTTCCAAAGGGTTTTCATTGTAGGTTTTTTGTGTGCTGTAATCGCCTTTGGTTAGGCGAACACACTTTCCCTCTATAATATCTATGGCCGGGATGATTCTCATAATGCTAAAAAGTTTTGAAGTAAACGACTGCCTGCCTTACTGCTTTTTTCGGGGTGAAACTGCACTCCATAAAAGTTATCCTTTTGCAATGCTACGCTATAGCTGCCGTCGTAATTTGCATTCGCCACTGTCTCTGTACTGTTTGGAACAAAATAGGAGTGCACCAAATACATATAAGCCCCATCGGTTATCCCCTCAAACAATTCCCCTTTTAGGTTGTGAATACTGTTCCAGCCCATTTGAGGGACTTTTACCTCAGTAGAAAAACGTTTGACTGTTCCTTTTACAATTCCAAGCCCTTGAACATCACCTTCCTCAGTATGTTCACAAAAGAGTTGCATGCCCAAACAAATTCCCAAGACCGGTTGTTGCAGTTTAGAGATCAATTGATCTAAACCGAAGTGTTTCAGTTTTTGCATGGCACTTCCAGCAGCCCCTTGCCCCGGAAAAATAACTTTGTCTGCAGAATTGATTTGATCAGCATCAGAAGTCAATAAACTGTTTACTCCCAATCGTTCCAATGCAAATTGCAGGCTTTTGGTATTCCCCGCTCCGTAATCGATAATGGCTAGCATTTAGAGACTTCCTTTTGTTGAGGGTAAAATCATTTTATCGGGATCGCGCTTAACAGCCACCTTAATTGCCTTTGCAAAGGCTTTAAAAATAGCTTCAATCTTATGGTGTTCATTTGTTCCTTCAGCTTTGATGTTGATATTCGCCTTGGCCCCGTCTGAAAAGGATTTAAAAAAGTGGAAAAACATTTCTGTAGGCATTTTACCAATCATCTCTCTTTTGAATTCAGTTTCCCAAACCAGCCAATTCCGGCCTCCAAAATCTATAGCTACTTGCGCCAGACAATCATCCATGGGCAGACAAAAACCGTAACGTTCTATACCTAATTTATTCCCCAAAGCTTGAGCAAAGGCTTCCCCTAAGGCAATGGCAGTGTCTTCAATGGTGTGGTGTTCATCCACTTCCAAATCGCCTTTTACCTCAAACTCAATATCCATACTCCCGTGACGTGCCAATTGATCCAACATATGATCAAAAAAGGCAATACCGGTATCTATACTGCTTTTCCCAGTACCATCGAGATTCAGTTTGAGTTTGATATCCGTCTCGTTGGTCTTGCGCTCATAGTCAAACTGACGCTGCTCTAATTTTAAAAAAGCGTAGATGTCTTTCCAAGAGGTGGTTGTCAGAACTATAGGCAGATCAGCATTTGCGGTAGTCTCATCTTGTCCGAGTTCCGAATCATTGGCAATAAAAATACCTTGACTGCCTAAATTTTTTGCAAGCTCCATATCGGTTAGTCGATCCCCGATCACAAATGAATTTTTCAGGTCATAATCAGCCTCATCAAAATAGTGATTCATCATAGCCGTTCGAGGTTTGCGTGTAGGAGCATTATCGGCGGGTAAACTTTTATCTATCAGTATCTCGTTAAATTGTACTCCTTCGTTTTTAAAAGACTGAATTAAAAAATCCTGCACAGGCCAAAAAGTCTCTTCAGGAAACGAAGCTGTACCAAGCCCGTCCTGATTAGTTACCATTACCAATTCAAAGTCCAGCTCCTTAGCAATTTTGGCTAAATAAGTAAATACCTCTGGATAAAAGACCAACTTTTCAAAAGTATCCAACTGATATCCCTCTGGCTCTAGAGCCAAGGTACCATCGCGATCTATAAATAATACGTTTTTCATATACTCAAACTTTTTAGGGCATCGATTAAACGGTTGTTTTCTTCTGGGAGTCCTACTGAAATACGAAGGGTATTTTCACAATTTAGATTCTTAGAAGGATTGCGAACCACTATACCACAGTCGATCAATTGCTGATAACGCAAACTGCTATCGTCAACCCGTATCAATATAAAATTTGCATCTGAGGGAAAACACTGCTTAATAAAAGGAATACTACCAAAAGCTTCCTCTAATCGACGGCGTTCATCGAGTAGTAATTGTACTTGTTCTCCAACCTTATCTTGCTCTTTTAGTTGGTTTAATGCAGCGTTTATGGTCAGTGTGTTAATATTGTAAGGTGCTTTTATACGATTGAAAAAGCGAATAAAATCCGAGTGAGCAAAAGCCATTCCCAAACGTGCTCCAGCCATACCTTGTGCCTTAGAAAAGGTTTGACTAACCATAAGATTTGGGTAGTCTTCCAACCAAGGGATGATTGAAGGATTGGTGCTGAATTCAACATAAGCCTCGTCCACAAGGACTAAACCCTGAAAATTCTCTAGCAATTCTTTGATGGCATTCAAATCAAAACTATTTGCTGTAGGATTGTTTGGTGTAGGAATAAAAATAATTTTACAAGATGCATCAACTGCTTTTAGAATAGCAGGCACGTCAAGCTGGAATGCATCTGTAAGTGGAACTTCGACAACGCCTACCCTATGCGTTCTCGACGAAACTTTGTACATGCCAAAAGTGGGAGGTACAATGACAATTTGATCTTGGCCCGGCTCACAGCACCCCATGATGACATTTGAGATAAACTCATCACTGCCATTGCTTAAATAGAGCTGGTCTACCCCTACTCCTTTCCATTCAGCAATCTGTTCTTTGAGTTCTAATTGGAGCGGGTCTGGATACCGATTTACTTCAGTAGCAAAGGGATTTTCGTTTGCATCCAATAAAATCATTTCTCTACCGTCAGCTGTAAACTCCTCTCTTGCAGATTGGTATGGTGTCAAAGAGAGTAAATGCGTTCTGATGTATTTTTTATAATCAAATTTCATCCTTCAAGGCTTTTAAACGTATGCTTACTGCATTTTTATGGGCATCTAATCCCTCAGCTGCAGCCATCAACTCTATGGTTTCCCCTAAAGCCTGTATGCCTTCCTTAGAAATCTTTTGAAAGCTAATTGCCTTTCTAAAGCTGTCTAAGTTAACACCACTATACTGTTTTGCATATCCATTGGTCGGCAAGGTGTGATTCGTCCCCGAGGCGTAATCACCTGCTGATTCTGGAGTGTAGTTTCCAACAAAGACTGAGCCTGCATTGATTAGCTGATCCAAATAAAGCTCTTCTTTTTCTACACAAATGATATAGTGTTCAGGGCCGTAGGCATTGATAAAATCTATGGCAGCCTGATCTGTTTCAAAAAAGATGGCTTTAGAATTCTTTAAAGCTGCTAGGGCAATTTCTTTACGAGGCAGCTCAACTAGCTGGGCTTTTATCGCTTCAGCGACTTGATCTAGTAAGGGTTTGTATGTGCTGACAAACAACACCTGACTGTCTTGACCGTGTTCGGCCTGGGAAAGCAGATCTGCAGCGATAAAATTGGGATCGGCAGTAGCATCAGCAACTACCAATAGTTCGCTTGGACCTGCGGGCATATCGATTGCCACATGATGACGTGTTGCCCATTGTTTGGCTGCAGTAACATATTGATTTCCTGGTCCAAAAATCTTATGAACTTTTGAAATACTTGCTGTTCCCACTGCCATGGCTGCTACAGCCTGTATTCCTCCTACTTTATAAATGTTTTTTACGCCACAAAGCTGAGCGGTATAGAGAACAACTGCGGGTAAAGTACCCTCTTTAGTGGGAGGCGAACAGAGAACTATTTCCTTACATCCTGCGATTTGAGCGGGAATGGCTAACATCAACACCGTAGAAAATAAAGGTGCTGATCCTCCTGGTATATACAAGCCTACCTTTTCGATTGGCTTTTTTTCTTGCCAACAGTCCACCCCAGCTTGAGTGCTTACTTTGACCGTTTCAGTCTTTTGTGCCTCGTGGAAACGTTCGATATTCTCCTTTGCGTTTTGTATGGCTTTCTTTAATGCTAGAGGTACTGCTGACGCGGCCAATTTAAGCTCTTCTTCACTTACTCTAAAGTCTGAGAGTTGTATTCCGTCAAATTCAGCGGTATACTTTTTAAGCGCTTGATCTCCATCCGCTTTTACCGCATCAAAAACAGTTGCAACCAAAGGTTCTAAAGAGTCGTAACTGGCTGTGGGCCTTTCAGTCAGAGAATCCCATTCTGATTGGGATGGATTTAAATAGTGTTGCATCATAAGACCATTTTTTCTATAGGACATACCAGTATATCTTCTGCTCCAGCAGCTTTAAGTTGATCAATAACCTCCCAAAAATCTCCAGCGTTGATGACTGAATGTAAAGAACTCCAGCCTTCTTGTGCCAAAGGCAAGACTGTAGGACTTTTTAAGACGGGTAAAATAGAACTGATAGCGTCGATTTTATCATTAGGAGCGTTGAGTAAAATGTATTTTGATTGTTTGGCGCGTAAAACAGATTGGATACGGAAACGAAGTTTATCAATAGTTGCAGCAGCAGCGTCTGAAACTGAAGGTGCTTGAACCAGTACGGCCTCTGAACGTGAAATTTCAACAACTTCTTTTAAATTGTTTTTAAAAAGGGTACTCCCACTAGAAACTATGTCGCAAATAGCGTCCGCCAATCCAATATTGGGTGCGATTTCAACTGATCCGTTAATGATGTGAAGATCTGCTTTGATTTGATTTGCCTCTAAAAAGCGATTTACTGTATTCGGGTAAGAGGTCGCGATTCGCTTACCCTCCAAATCTTGTACTCCCTGAAAAGCAATATTTTTAGGGACTGCTATTGAAACCCTGCATTTGGAAAAACCCAATTGCTCTATAACCTTAAGGTCTTCCCCTTTTTCAACGAGTAAATTCTCCCCTAAAATGGCTAAATCTACAACCCCATCTCTCATGTATTGGGGGATGTCGCCGTTGCGAAGGTAGAATACCTCCATAGGGAAGTTTCTAGCAGCAGCCTTGAGCTGGTCTTTACCGTTGTCGATAGAAATTCCACAGCTTTTGAGTAAGTTCAATGAATCTTCATTGAGTCGCCCTGATTTTTGAATTGCAATACGTACCATATTTTTTTAATAAAAAAACCCGTCTGATTACTCAAACGGGCTTGTAATAGATACATAGAAATCTTACTACATCTCGTTTGATCGAGTCGTATTATGATGTCTATGTAGTGTTGTTGTTTTCATTTGAGTTGCAAATATATTCAAAAAAATTAAATAGCAATTATTTATTGATTTCCTAGAATAATGGGCAAGCCGTTTTTACCGCTTCCGATGACAATTACTTTGGCATTAGGAGATTCTGAGAGCTTGATTGTTGCTTCTATTCCTTTTTCCTGAAGAATTTTATCGGTTAATGACGCACTTAAAATACGGTTCGCAGTGGCTTTACCTTCGGCGTCTATACGCTGACGTTCTGCCTCTTGTTTTGCTTTTTCAAGTCGGAACTCGTATTCCAAGGACTCCTGCTCCTGACCCAATTTACGCTCAATAGCTTCTTTAATAGCTAAAGGCAAGGTTACATCACGAACTAGAACAGCATTGACTTGAATGTGCTGTGAATCAACATTTTTAAGTGTTTCTTCAAAGATTTCATTTTGAATCGCATCACGCTTGGTTGAATACAATTGCTCAGGGGTATATCGTCCAACTACAGAACGTGCTACGGCACGAATCTGAGGAATCAAAACGATATTGACATAGTTCTCTCCCTTTGTTTTGTGGAGCAGACCCAGCTCTTCGTATTTCGGCTGATACAATACTGAAACATCTAATGATATTTCCAGACCGTTGGAAGACAATACTTGCATATTTCCTTCGAAGAACTCCTGTTGTTTTACGTTATAAATATAAACCTTGTTCCAGGGTGATATAATGTGAAACCCTTCTCCTAAGGGCGGTTCATCAGTAACTACACCTCCACCAAAGGTTTTAAACAACACTCCTGCTTCCCCGTAGCCTATGTTGATAGAAGACTTAGAAATAAAGATTAATACGACTACGATCAAAAGAATGACCGGTAATCCAATTTTAGGTAATTTTTGCATGATATTTTTTTTTAAAAAAAATTAGGTTAACATTCCTCCATCCACGTGGAGTACTTGTCCAGTGACATAACTGGATAGATCAGAGGCTAAGAAGACACAAGCATTTGCGACATCTTCTGGTTGACCTCCTCTTTTTAATGGAATTCCATCTCTCCATCCTTGGACTACATCCTCAGATAGTTTGGCTGTCATTTCAGTTTCTATAAAGCCAGGGGCGATTACGTTTGATCGGATGTTTCTTGATCCTAGCTCAAGGGCTACAGATTTTGAAAATCCAATAATCCCGGCTTTTGAAGCAGCATAGTTTGCTTGTCCAGCATTTCCTTTTACTCCAACTACTGAGCTCATGTGAATCAAAGAGCCTTTGCGTTGTTTTAAGAAAGTGCGCTGAACAGCTTTAGTCATATTGAAAATGGATTTAAGGTTGACTTCGATTACACTGTCAAAATCTTCCTCACTCATACGCATCAAAAGATTGTCTTTGGTAATTCCGGCATTATTGATTAAAACATCTAAACCTCCAAAGTCTTTCAATACCTCATCAACCAATTGCTGCGCTTGGTCAAAATCAGCTGCATTACTTTGATACCCCTTAACTAAAACACCTTCACTACTCAATTCTTTTTCCAATGCATCCGCAGCCTCTTTATTGCTGCTGTAGGTAAAAGCAACTGCACATCCATGAGCGACAAATACTTTGGCAATACCTCGGCCAATACCTCTACTGGCTCCAGTAATAATTGCGGTTTTTCCTTCGAGTAATTTCATTTTATAATAATACTTCTGCTACTTTAGTTCCAATTTGGGCAGGTGAATCCACGACGTGTATACCACATTCACGCATAATGCGCTTTTTAGCTTCAGCAGTGTCTTCACTTCCACCAACTATTGCTCCTGCGTGTCCCATAGTCCTGCCTTTGGGTGCAGTTTCTCCTGCAATAAAGCCTATAACTGGCTTTTTATTCCCAGTGGCTTTGACCCACTTGGCAGCATCTGCTTCCAATTGACCCCCTATCTCTCCTATCATGACCACACATTCGGTTTCTGGATCATTCATAAATAACTCTACTGCATCTTTAGTTGTGGTGCCAATAATTGGATCACCACCAATTCCTACAGCTGTAGAGATTCCCAAACCTTGACTGACAACTTGATCAGAAGCTTCATAAGTTAGTGTTCCCGATTTGGACACTATACCAACCTTCCCTTTTTTAAAGACAAAGCCTGGCATAATTCCAACTTTTGCCTCTTCAGGAGTAATAACTCCGGGGCAATTCGGTCCGATGAGGGTTGCTCCTTTAGCTTTGACGTATTGAAAGGCCTTGGTCATATCATTAACTGGAATACCCTCTGTGATCGCAATAATCACTTTTATCCCCGCCTCTGCTGACTCCATGACAGCGTCTGCTGCAAATGCTGGGGGAACAAAAATAATGGAGGTATCTGCACCTACCTTTTCAACGGCTTCGGCAACAGAGTTAAAAACAGGCTTGTCCAAATGAACTTGACCTCCTTTACCCGGTGTTACCCCACCGACAATATTTGTTCCGTATTCAATCATTTGGGTTGCGTGGAAAGTTCCCTCGCTTCCAGTAAATCCTTGTACAATGATTTTGGAATCTTTATTTACAAGTATACTCATAGTTTAATAGTCTCAATTTAGTTTAACTGTATTATTCTTTAACGCGCTCTATATAATTGCCTTTTTCTGTGTCTACTTTTACCTTATCCCCTTCATTGATAAACAATGGAACGTTGATGGAGGCTCCTGTCTCAACAGTAGCAGGCTTGGTAGCGTTTGTAGCGGTATTTCCTTTAACCCCTGGTTCGGTATGGGTCACTTCCAAAACCACACTTGCGGGCATGTCTGCAGAGAGCGGTAAACCGTCTTCGGAATTGATCGAAATGGAAACCATTTCACCCTCCTTAAGTAAATCAGGGCTGTCCAGTATTGTCTTCTCTATACTAATCTGGTTGTAATCATCTGTATTCATAAAGTGAAATTGATCACCCTCGCTGTAGAGGTATTGATATTTGTGGGTTTCAACGCGAATATCTTCAATTTTATGGCCCGCAGAAAAGGTATTGTCCAATACTTTACCGGAAGTAACACTTTTAAGTTTTGTTCTAACAAAAGCAGGGCCTTTACCAGGTTTAACGTGTAAAAATTCAATGATTTTATAAATGTCGTTGTTGTACTTGATGCACAAGCCTTTTCTAATATCTGATGTTGTAGCCATAATCGAATTGCAAATTTAACTTTTTTGGTGGTACCCCCTTACAATTCCTTGAGATGATTTTTCAATGAATTCCAAAATGGCATCGCGTTCTTCCGTAGGCTCAATTTCATTTTTGACTATTTCAAGGGCTTGGGATATATTGTGTTTGCTTTTGAATAAGGTTCGATAGACCTCTTGCACTAAGCGAATCTGCTCTTCCCCTACCCCGTTGCGTTCCATTCCAATTGAATTAACACCCACAAAAATTAAGGGATCACGAGCAACTTTAGTATAGGGAGGTATGTCTTTTCTCACAAGCGAACCGCCAGAGATAAAAACAAAATCTCCAATACTACAAAATTGCTGAATTGCAGTCAACCCTGCCAGTACCACGTGGTTGCCGATAGTAATATGGCCAGCCAAGGTGCTGTTATTGGAAAAGATACAATGGTTACCAACTAAACAATCGTGTGCAATATGAGAATAGGCCATTATAAGACAGTGGGATCCGATTTCTGTTTTTCCAGTAGCTGATGTTCCTCTATTGATGGTTGCGCATTCACGTATTACAGTATGGTCACCGATAATAGCTAGTGAATCCTCACCTTTAAATTTTAAATCCTGAGGGACAGCTGATATTACAGCTCCAGGAAATACTTTACAGTTTGCCCCTATTCTTGCTCCATCCATAATCGTAACGTTAGGACCTATCCAGGTGTTCTCACCGATTTCTACATTTTGCTGTATGGTGGTAAAGGGTTCAATAGTAACGTTAGACGCTATTTTTGCGTTTGGATGAATATGGTTTAAGGATTTTGTCATTTGGGATTTTAAGTTTTACGCCTCGAAATCTGAGCCATAAGATCGCCCTGACTGACCAGTTGGTCGTTGACAAAAGCGTAGCCTCTCATATTGCAAATTCCTCTGCGGATTGGGGTTAATAATTCTAATTTAAAAATTAATGTATCTCCAGGATAAACTGGACGTTTGAATTTGACGTTGTCTATCTTCATAAAAAAGGTCAAGTAGTTTTCAGGATCGGGAACAGTGCTTAAAACAAGTACGCCTCCAGCTTGGGCCATGGATTCAATTTGCAAAACGCCCGGCATCACGGGAGCTCCAGGAAAATGACCTTGAAAAAAAGATTCATTCATGGTCACGTTTTTTAACCCTATCACATGCTGATCTGAGAGCTCTAATACTTTATCTACCAATAAAAAAGGAGGTCGATGGGGCAACATATCCATGATCTGGTTGATGTCCATCAACGGTGGCTTGGACAAATCAACTCCGGGGGCAATAGACTTTCTTTGATTTTTTATTTTTATGAGGATTTCTTTTGCAAAATCAGTGTTGACTTTGTGCCCTGGCTTAGTAGCAATGATTTTTCCTTGTATGGGCATACCGACTAAAGCCAAATCACCAACCAAATCTAATAATTTGTGTCGGGCAGCTTCATTGGTGTAATTCAATTTAAGGTTGTCTAATATTCCGTTGGGTTTAACAGCAATTTTATCCTTAGCAAATGCCTTTTTTAAACGCTCCATATTGTATTCTGCCAAAGGCTTGTCAACATAAACAATGGCATTATTGAGATCCCCTCCTTTAATCAATCCGTTCTCCAACAGCATTTCCAGTTCGTGCAAAAAGCTAAATGTTCTGGCTGGAGCAATTTCTTTACTAAAATCTTCAAGTTTTTGTAGATATGCATTTTGAGTTCCCAAAACCTTGGTTTGAAAATCAATCATTACGTTAAATGAAGTGTCGTCCGAAGGGAGAATAAGAATTTCACTTCCCGTTTCTGCATCGGTGTGTTCTATGACTTCTTGAACTACAAAAACCTCTTGTTCTTCTTCTTGGGATTCAATACCTGCCTTTTCAATTGCATCGGAAAAGGGCTTAGAAGATCCATCCATGATTGGAATTTCCGAGCCGTTGATTTCAATAATACAATTGGATATTTCCGCAGCGAATAGTGCTGCCAAGAGATGTTCTGTAGTTTGGATTTTAACTCCTTCCTTTTCAATTGTGGTGCCTCGATCTGTAAGGGTAACAAAATTAGCAAGGGCAGGAATTTCAACTTGGGGGTCGAGATCAGTTCGAACAAATTGTATTCCTGTGTTTTCAGGAGCTGGATTTAAGACCATTAGTATTTGTTCTCCAGTATGCAAGCCAACACCTTTTAATTTGACTTGCTTTTTTAAAGTTTGCTGAGATTTAATTTTTGCAATCATACTATTTATTTTTTTCTAAACGGGATAATCGTGACTCAATTGTAGGCAATCTCTTAAATATAGCATAAGATTTGTAAAATGATTTGTAATCAATCGCTGGTGTTCCTTGAACTGCATGATCATCGGGTATATTTTTTATGACTCCAGTCTGACCTTGAATTTGAACTCCATCACCCAAAGTTAAATGTCCAATAATCCCCACCTGACCTCCAATAACACAACGAGAACCTATTTTGGAAGAACCTGCTACACCCGTTTGAGCGGCGATAACAGTGTGCTCCCCAATTTCAACATTATGGGCAATCTGAACCAGATTGTCTAGCTTGACCCCCTCACCAACTAATGTGGCTCCCAAGGTCGCTCTGTCTATGGTCGTGTTAGCACCTATTTCTACATTATTTTTAATAATTACTTTACCCAATTGAGGAATTTTTAAATATGCTTGCTGATCTTGAGGTGCAAATCCAAACCCATCTGAACCAACGACTACTCCAGAATGTAAGATACAGTTTGAACCAATCTCAGTATCATCCATGATACTTACCCTAGGGTATAAAAGAGTACCCTTTTCTATTTTTACGTTATCCCCTATCACACAATGCGCGTGAATTTGGACACCGGATTCCACTACACTGTTGGAGCCGATGCATACATAAGGCCCTAAAAAGACGTCCGCTGCAATTTGCGCTGAGGATTCCACAATTGCAGACTTGTGAACCCCTTGTTTTTTATTGCTTTTATCTTCCGACCAGCCTATTAAAAGCTGGGTAAAGGCGGCATACGCATCTTTAACACGAATTAAGGTAGTAGAAACCGCTTCTTCAACCTTTAAATCATTTGATATAAGTACTGCACTTGCTTTTGTTTTGGATAAATACGGCAAGTATTTGTTGTGAGCCATAAATGAAATGGATCCCGCTTCAGCATCTTCAATTCTGGAAAGGCTTTGAATAGATACTTTGGCGTCGCCTTCAACAGTTCCATCTAGCTTTTCAGAGATTTGTAAGGCAGTTAAATTCATTTTGCAAAATTAAGGATTTATAGGGAATTAATCTGTTTGTTTCGGATAACACAAATAATACTTGGTTACTGGGGTTGAAAACTGTTTAAAATCCAAATATTGAATCGCCTCAGCTATGGGAAAGATATTGCCATTCTTTTCGAGTATAAGTAGCTGAGATTCGTCGGATAGATAGGTTTGGTTCGATATGCTTCCACTAAATACAAAATATCCACTAGCCTGTAAATTGGCTTTGGCTGCATCTAAACTGGATGTTTTATCATTAATTTCATCTCGGTTGTAAGCCTTATCTCTGATTTTAATTTTCGGCAGTTTACGATGTAAAAGTTGACTTGAAAGCGAGGCTAAAACTTGATCACTTTGCTTTTCCCACGATTTTAACAATTGGATGATGTCTGAATCGTCCAAGTTCAAGTAGTGAAGTAAAACCTCCTCACTCAATCGATCTGATTGTTTCTTCTTCAAAAGTGGATACAGTATATGCTGTTCATCCAATGCCATAGACCCTAGTTCAATCAAATGCTGAAAACGTTCTATGGTTTTGACTAGTAGCATTTCAGCTGCTAAACTGGTTTTGTGTAAATAAACTTGCCAATACATCAGGCGTCGGGCCAGTAAAAACTTTTCTAGGGAATGAATGCCTTTAACTTCGAAAACCAACTGTTCGTTTTTAACATTCATCATTGCCAAGATTCTGCTGGTATTGATATTGCCTTCGGTAACCCCAGTATAAAAGCTGTCTCGTTTTAGGTAATCGAGTCGGTCTACATCTACCTGACCCGAGACCAATTGATACATAAACTTTCTAGGATATTGATTTGTAAATATTTGATAGGCCAAATCCAACTTACCATTAAAACTCTCATTTAATAGTGAAATGACTCGAAGTGAAATGGTCTCGTGATGTATTCCATGAAGTAGCGTTTCTTCTGTTGCATGAGAAAATGGTCCGTGTCCGATATCGTGGAGTAAAATGGCAATCTGCATTGCTTCTCGCTCTTGAGGACTAATCTGTATTCCTTTAGTTATAAGAACTTCAATAGCCTTTTGCATCACATGCATTGCCCCTATCGCATGTTCAAACCGAGTGTGGTGCGCACCTGGATAAACCAAGCTTGACAATCCCATCTGTGAAATTCGTCTCAGCCGCTGAAAGTAAGGATGATTGATAAGTTCTAATATCAAATCTGTTTCTATGGCAATAAAACCATAAATTGGGTCGTTAAATAATGTACTCTTTCGGTGGGCCAAGGTCTACATAATTAGCAACAAAGATACTAAATGAATTGGATCAATATTTTATGGGTAGATGATGAGATAGAAATGCTCAAGCCCCACTTTTTATTTTTAAAAGAACGCGGCTACAATACCACGCCATGCACCAATGGACTAGATGCTTTAGGCCTAATTGACAAGGACACCTTCGACATTGTCCTTTTAGACGAAAATATGCCGGGACTAAACGGTCTAGAAACTTTGGATGGCATTAAAAATAAATATCCTGATTTGCCCGTAATCATGATCACCAAAAATGAAGAAGAGCACATCATGAATGAGGCCATAGGTGCCAAGATATCCGACTATTTAATCAAGCCCGTAAACCCCAATCAAATTCTACTTTCTCTCAAGAAAATATTAGATCACAAAAGCCTTATTGCTGAAAAAACTACTCAAAATTATCAGCAGCAGTTTCGCGAACTATCCCTTTCCATCGTTAGTCTTGAAACCCATGATGATTGGATTGAATACTTTAAAAAACTAATGTATTGGGAATTGGAGCTTGAGTCGCTTGAAGACTCTAGCATGTTTGAAGTTTTTGAAACTCAAATACAAGAGGCAAATGCGCAATTCGCCAAATTTATCGAAATCAATTACGAAGATTGGATGGAGGGAAACGGAGGTCCTGTAATGTCACATCAAGCCTTTGAACACTTTGTGTTTCCTCAGCTTAAAAAACACCGACCCAGCTTACTCCTCATGATTGACAATCTGAGGTTTGACCAATGGAAAACCATTGCATCGGAGGTCAAAGAATACTGCAAGGTGGAAAATGAAGCTGCCTATTTCAGCATACTACCCACCGCTACACAATACGCTAGAAATGCTTTTTTTGCTGGTCGTACACCCTTAGATATCAGTAAAACTTTTCCCCAATGGTGGAAGAACGACATCGACGAAGGAGGTAAAAACCTGCATGAATTTGATTTACTTAAAACCCTTTGCAAACGTTTGGGTATAGAACGTCCAATGAGTTACCATAAAATCACCCAAATACAGCAGTGTCAGCAACTAACCAAAAACCTGCAAAATCATACGCACGAGGGGCTTACCACAGTAGTTTACAATTTTGTAGACATGATTTCTCATGCTAAAACAGAAATGGAAGTCATCAAAGAATTGGCTCCAGACAACAAAGCATATCGATCTCTTACTGCTAGTTGGTTTAAAAACAGTCCTCTTAAAGACCTAATCAAGAAGGCAAGCGGTCTCGGATTTCAAATTCTGCTGACCACAGATCACGGAACCATTAATGTAGGGCATCCCAGTGAGGTCATTGGAGACAAAGAAACCAGTATGAATTTGCGCTATAAATCAGGAAAAAGTCTAACCTATCAGAAGAAAGATGTCATTTCTTGCAAGCATCCTGATAGCTTTGAGCTCCCTTCTTTTTACGGACTTAACAGCAGTTATATTTTTGCAAAAAATAACGCCTATTTTGTCTATAAAAATAACTTTAATCATTACGCCAAATTCTTTAATGACACCTTTCAACACGGTGGGGTATCCTTGGAGGAAATGATCATCCCATTTGTTGTTTTAAATCCCCGATAGTACTACTTTTGCCGAATGCAATTGAGTTACCAACTTGATGAAATTGAAAGGGCTGCCCAATACCTTTTAGACCAAGCCTCCACATCTATAATTCGGATTGATGGAGCTATGGGTGCCGGTAAGACCACTTTAATCTCAGCAGTAACAAAAATCCTTGGTGTGACTGATACTGCAAGCAGTCCAACCTTTTCTCTGGTCAATAATTATGAAAAAGAGAATGAGGTTTTTTACCATTTTGATTTTTACCGTCTCAATCATCCTGATGAAGCCTTGGATTTCGGACTAGAAGAATATTTAGAATCTGGTAATTTATGCTTTCTCGAATGGGCTGAAAAAGTTAGTACTCACCTTCCATTGGAATACGATCATTTTGTCATAAAGGAACAAAAAGATGGAAGTCGAATTATAGAAAAAATAAAATCGCTAAAATCATGAAATTGCTCTATCGCTTAGGATACTATTTGGGAGGCTTTTCAGTAGGCCTAATTTTTTTAGCCTTTATTTTAAACGGTAAAAAAACCAGCTGTAATTACACTCCTAACGCCAGAGTGATAGATAATTTACTGCAAAAAGAAATTGTTATTCCCGACGCGATTCTCAATTCCAATCCCCAGCTCAATACTGATCAAATCAAGGAAATCATCAAAAGGGGGAATGTTAATTTTTCTAAAAGCGACACTAAAAGAGACTCGTGTAAAGTGTACTATATCGAAAAAGCTGAAAGCGAAACTATCTTTTTAGAGCTTAGCAATTGTGCAAAGACAGTAATTCTTGTTTCTGTTTCTGGAATTTAGCCTTTTCTTCTTCGTTTTAATTCTTTTTTGATCAAACCCAACTCCCGAGGACTTTGACCTCCAACAGAAGTATTCTCTTCAGCCCTTCGAATTAGATAAGGTATAACCTCTTTTACAGGACCGTACGGAAGGTATTTAATCACTTGGTATCCTTGGGCTGCCAAATTAAATGAAATATGATCTGCCATGCCGTAAAGTTGAGAAAACCAAATTTTTGAATGATTTTGAGGTAATTTTTGATCTTTCATCCACTCCACCACCCTGGATGTGCTGTCTTCGCTATGCGAACCTAAAAACAATTCACAGAGATTGAGATTTTCTAAAATCAATTTTAAAGCTGCATTAAAGTTCGTGTCAGTAGCCTGTTTGGAAACACATATAGGAGAGGGATATCCTTTTTCCATCGCCCTTAAATTTTCCTTTTCCATATAGGCACCCCGAACGAGTTTTATTCCCAAATGAAATTTTTCTTTTTGAGCAATATGAAGCAAGCTTTCTAAGTAGGACAGTCGATCTTTTCGGTACATCTGAACGGTATTAAAAATAAACGCCTGTTCCCCCCTATTGTATTGGCGCATCATGTCCAAAGCAATTTCATCTATCGCCTTTTGAAGCCATGACTCCTCAGCGTCTATAAGTAATCGAACCCCTTTGTCTTTTGCAAATTCACAGCAGCGACGAATACGATCTAAAACTCTAGCCCAGGCAGCTGACTCTTCTTTATCAAGCTGTATTTCTGCTGATTTCTTTTTAAAAAGATGCGTAGGACCAAAAGCTGTAGCCTTAAAAACAGCAAAGGGAAGTGCGGTATTAGTTGTAGCTATGGATAGGGTTTCCAAAACGTGATTTAAACTAGCATCCATCCCCTTCTCAGTTCGTTGCCCCTCTGCAGCATAATGCATATAGGATTTTACATTAAGGTCAGCGAGTAAATCAACCAATTGGGTTGATTCTTTTTCAGTCGCTCCTGCACAAAACTGTTGGTAGACCGTGTTTTTTAAGATTCCGTTGATCGGGATTCTAAGACGGAGTAAAAAAAGAACAAACTTTCCACCCAAACGAACAAGTAATTGCTTTGAAAAAAGTCTAAAAAGTAGATACGCTTTACGGAGCTCTTGATCTGATTTTAAAATATAAGCCGTTTTAGTATCCTCAAACCGAACCATCCAATGAATTTAAATCCAAATTATCTAATTTTTACTTTGTAGCAAGGGAACAAAACGAAAACGTCCAAACTTTTCTTTGTCAAATGAATTCACACCCGTTTTGGTGTATCGCATCATAAACTGCTCTTCTTCCCCTAGTGGGATAATTAATTTCCCACCTATATCCAATTGATTCAATAGCGCCTTAGGTAGAGAGGGTGCTGCAGCAGTAACAATGATTCTATCATAAGGCGCAGCCTCTTCATATCCCAAATAACCGTCCCCAAAAAGGTGCTTTTTAGGTCTCAAACCCAACTTTACAAACAATCGCTGAGTTTTTTTAAAAAGTAGTTGCTGTCTTTCAACCGTGTAAACATGAGGAGTAATTCCGAGTAACACAGCGGTTTGATAACCCGAACCCGTACCAATTTCTAACACTTTAGATGTGGGCTCGAGCTGCAGTAATTCTGTCTGATAGGCTACGGTATAGGGCTGAGAAATGGTCTGATCTGCAGCTATGGGGTAAGCCTTATCTACGTATGCAAAATTGACCAAGCTTGGATCCATAAATAAATGACGAGGCACACCACCCAAGACCTCTAATACCCGCTTATCTTTTATACCCTTTTGCCTCAGCGATTCGACAAGTTGCTTCCTCTGGCCTTGATGTTTTGTAGTGTCCCGCATCACAAACAAAATTAGTTTAGTTTTTCGAAATTATAATGAATTTGATTGTACTTTTGAATCAAAGGTATATTCAATGATTAAAATTGGAGTTTTTGGAGCAGGTCATTTGGGAAAAATCCATCTTAAATTAGCTGAGGCCTCAAAAGAATTGGATTTAATCGGATTCTACGATCCCAACCCGGAGACGGTCAGTGTAGATTCCACAAAGAAATACAAGGCATTTGAAAGTCCAGAAGCGCTAATTGAGGCCGTAGATATAGTTGACATCGTCACCCCCACGAGCTCCCACTTCGAATTGGCAAAAAAAGCCATACAGGCTAAGAAACATGTGTTTATAGAAAAACCATTGACCAATACGGTTAAAGAGGCCAATAACTTGGTTGAATTCGCTAAAGCAGAAGGTGTATTGGGTCAAGTAGGTCATGTCGAACGTTTTAATCCGGCATATCAGGCAGTATTACCTTCTTTAACAAATCCCAAGTTTATAGAGACCCATCGTCTTTCTGAGTTCAATCCAAGAGGAACAGATGTTTCAGTTGTTCTTGATTTGATGATACACGATATAGATATTGTTCTCAGTGTGGTTGACTCACCTATTAAAAATATTCATGCTTCTGGAGTAGCAGTAATCAGTGAAACTCCAGACATTAGCAACGCTAGAATTGAGTTTGAAAACGGTTGTGTTGCCAACTTTACTGCAAGTAGAATTTCGCTTAAGAAAATGCGTAAATCGCGTTTTTTTCAAAAAAACGCCTATATCGCCTTAGATTTTTTAACCAAACAAGTAGAGGTCGTTAAAATGAAGGATGTTGGGCCAGATACTAAAGAAGACCTTGCATTACTACTTACAAATGCTGAAGGGGAAAAGAAGCAAATCTATTTTGAAAATCCAACCATAGAAAACACCAACCCCATTCAAGAGGAGTTGGAACACTTTGCGAACTGTATTCAAGCTAATAAAACACCTAGAGTTTCTTTGAGAGATGGTGCAAGATCCCTTGAGGTGGCACAACAAATCATCGATAAAATAGGTTGATTTTAAAAAGGTATTTCACCTACACCCTCTCGAATCACTTCAAAAGGCTCAGTAGTAAGGTCTAAAACTGTAGAGGGGATGTTATTTCCATAGCCGTCAGAAAGCATTAAATCTATTTGAGGTTCCCATTGCTGAAAGAGGTTTTCAGGGTCTGTGGTATAGTCCAAGATTTCATCGGGATCGTGAAGTGAACTGGTAATTAGTGGGGCACTCAACAGTTTGAGGAGTTCTTGGAGTAAGGGGTGATTGGATATTCTTACACCTATAATTTTTCGTTTCTGGAATGGCTTGTGTAGCTTATGAGCTGCATGCATAATTAAGGCGTAAGGACCCGGGAGTAAACGCTTTACCAATTTAAATGTTTGAGAATTCATCGGAGCCACATAATCAGACAAAGATCTGATATCCTCAAACAAAAAACTCAAGGGAGCTTGCTCTAGCTTTACCCCTTTGATTGCAGCAAAACGATCCAAAGCCTTGAGATTATTGCTCAAACAACCCAAACCGTAAACCGTATCAGTAGGAAATATAATCACACCGCTATTTTCAAGTACCCTAACTGCTTGCAGTAAGTCTTTAGGGTTAGGTGTATTAGTATAAATTGAAATAAAATCAGCCATTTGGAGCTATTTGATTTTTAATTTCGCAAAGCGCAAAAGAAGATTTTTTACCCCAAAGCCTTTAAAGGCAATGGCTGCTTTTTTATCATTCCCCGTTCCCTCTATACGCTGCACAACTCCTGAGCCAAATCTAGCGTGCTCTACTTCCATTCCCTCGGACAATACCAGCTCCTCCTGACTTAGCTGAGCGGGTGCGTTTAAATCAATTTTTCGCAGTTTTTTCAATTGGGAAGGGGTCGGACTTGTAATGGTCTTTTCTTTTGCTGCTGTGGAATTAAACCTTGGTTTAGATGTTTTTTCATCTCCAAAAATCGAAGTGTCCATCAAAGGTTTGAATTGATAGCTTTCTTTGGGCTCAATTCTGTCCAGGTATTGAGGATCGATCTCTTTAATAAAACGACTGGGTTCAGCATCGATCAACTTACCCCAGCGATATCTAGACAAGGTGTAAGAGAGAAATGCGCGTTCTTCAGCACGAGTCAGAGCCACATAAAACAGGCGTCTTTCCTCCTCGAGTTCTGCACGGGTATTCATGCTCATGGCGGAAGGAAAAAGATCTTCTTCCAAACCAACTATATAGACAAATGGAAATTCGAGACCTTTAGCAAGGTGAATGGTCATCAGAGCCACTCGATCACTATTCGGATCGTCTTCTTGATCTAAATCGGTAGCCAAAGCCACATCCTCTAAAAATTCAGCAAGACTACCACTTGAGTCAGCCAGTTCTATTTGACCTTCTGTAAAATCCCGTATACCGTTAAGCAACTCTTCAACATTTTCGATACGAGCTATACCTTCTGGTGTGGCGTCTTTTTTAAGTTCTTGTACCAAGCCAATTTTTTTGGTCACCAAATCGGCAATTTCAAAGGCATTTAAACCTTCATTTTCAATTTGAAAGCGCTGGATAAGGGTTGCAAAATTGGTCAGCTTCGTCAATGTTCCTCCATTTACAGGAATCGCCAACTCTTTTGCCCTACTCACTGTTTCAAATAGGGAAAGTCCGTGAAACTTTGCGCCGACCACTAGTTTATCAACTGTCGTTTGTCCTATTCCACGAGCTGGATAATTGATTACCCTTTTTAAACTTTCCTCGTCTTTAGGATTGACAATAAGTCGTAAATAAGCCAAAACATCCTTGATTTCTTTGCGCTGATAAAAAGACAAGCCCCCATAGATACGATAAGGGATATCCCTTTTACGCAAGGCGTCTTCCATAGCTCTAGACTGTGCGTTGGTTCGGTATAAAATCGCAAAATCAGCATTTTTACGTTGCTCCTGCATTTTAAACTCAAAAATGTTTGAGGCTACATGCCTCCCTTCCTCTGCGTCTGTGGTTAATCGGTTTAATTGAATTGGAGAGCCTTCAGTATTGGACGTCCAGACAACCTTATCGATTTTAGTTTTATTGTGACTGATGATAGAATTTGCAGCATTTACAATGGTTTTAGTAGAACGGTAATTTTGCTCAAGTCTGTAAAGTGCAACATCCTCATAGTCTTTTTGAAAGTTGAGTATGTTGTTGATATTCGCCCCTCTAAACGCATAAATACTTTGAGCATCATCTCCAACCACACAGATGTTCTGATAGCGGTCTGATAGTGCCCTTACGATTAAATATTGGGAATGGTTGGTATCTTGGTACTCATCGACTAAGATATACCGAAAGCGGTCTTGGTATTTCGCCAATACGTCAGGATGGCGGTTTAAAAGCTCATTGGTTCTCAGTAATAAATCGTCAAAATCCATGGCGCCTGACTTAAAACAACGATCCACATACTCTTTGTAGATCGCGCCCATTTCGGGTCGCTTGGACATGGCGTCTGCTTCCTGAAGATCATAGTCGTTAAAATAGGCTTTAACAGTGATCAAACTGTTTTTAAAAGCTGAGATCCTACTGCGGATCTGTTTGTATTTATAAATATCTTTATCGAGACCCATTTCCTTGATAATGGAGGAAATCAAACGGTCTGAATCCTGAGTGTCGTAGATTGTAAAATTTGAGGGGAAGCCAAGCTTGTCAGCTTCATGTCTTAAAATCCGAGCGAATACAGAGTGAAATGTTCCCATCCACAAGTTTTTTGCTTCACTTTCACCTACCAAATCTGCAATTCTACCCTTCATCTCACGCGCTGCCTTATTCGTAAAGGTCAGGGCTAAAATTGAAAAAGCATCTACTCCAGAGGCCATGAGATGAGCAATACGATATGTCAATACTCTGGTTTTCCCCGAGCCTGCACCTGCAATGACAATTAAAGGTCCGTCTTTGTGAAGCACTGGGGCTTTTTGGGCTTCGTTTAAAGAATCTAAATAGGCTGTTGGTACGTTTTTCATAGAAGCTTTAAAAGTAGGGAATATCTATTTTTCTGCCTCGAAATCAGAAATTAATTATAAACATCTATATTTAGAAAAAAATAATTTTGAAAACAAGTAACCAATTTATAATCCTAGGCTTTTTAGTAAGCAGTTTATTCCTCCATTCACAAATCAATCCAGCTGATTATGATCAGGTAGAATCAAAAGTCATCGAATGGCGTCATCATATCCATCAAAACCCAGAGTTGTCAAATCGCGAATTTAAAACAGCGGAATATGTAGCAGCTCACCTCAAATCTCTAGGAATAGAAGTTCAAACGGGTATTGCACATACTGGAGTAGTCGGAATTTTAAAAGGAAAAAAAAGTGGGAAAGTAGTTGCCTTAAGAGCTGACATGGATGCGCTTCCCGTTGTAGAACGCAATGACCTACCCTACAAATCAGAAGTTACATCAGTTTTTAACGGTCAAGAGACCGGAGTAATGCATGCCTGTGGTCACGATACCCATGTAGCGATATTGATGGGAGTTGCAGAGGTGTTATCCAAAAACAGAAATTTTCCGGGAACAGTTAAGTTTATCTTCCAACCGGCTGAGGAGGGACCACCTCCAGGAGAAGAAGGTGGCGCTAAGTTAATGGTAAAAGAAGGAGTGCTTCAAAACCCCAAGGTGGACGCCATTTTTGGATTACACATCAATTCAGGGACACATGTAGGGAAAATCACTTACAAACCTGGAGGAATGATGGCCGCTTCTCAGCGATTTGTCATTAATGTAAAGGGAAAACAAGCACATGGCTCAACCCCTTGGCAGAGTGTCGATCCCATCGTCACTAGCGCGCAAATTATCAATGGTCTTCAAACCCTAATCAGCAGAGAGTCTGAACTGACGGAAGAGGGAGCAGTCATCTCTGTAGGGTCAATACATTCTGGTATTCGTTTTAACATCATCCCAGAAAGCTTGGAGATGATTGGAACTATTAGAACACTAGACAAAGACATGAAAGAATTGATCCGTAAACGAATGCAAGAAATGGTTCCTGCTATAGCACAAGCCTATCGCGCTGAAGCTACGGTAACTATTCAAGATGGTGCTGACATTACTTTTAATAATGAAGCCCTTACCGAAAAAATGATTCCAACTTTAGAACGAGTGGCTGGAAATGAAAATGTCTATGAAATTAACGCGATTACAGGTGCTGAAGATTTTTCGTACTTCCAGAATGAAGTCCCTGGGCTTTTCTTTTTCTTAGGGGGAACACCCTTAGACATGAAAGAAAGTGATGCACCCTCTCATCACACGCCTTCCTTTATAGTGGACGATGCCAGTATGAAACTCGGTGTAAAAGCTTTGTCAAATCTAGCCGTAGATTTTTTAAAGTCGAAATAGAAAATTCCAACTTTCTATCAAAATCCATTCCTCTAAAGAATGAATTTTTTTGTTCGTTTTAAAGAAAAGTTAAAAGACCTCAATGCGTCTAAAAAAGCTGTATTTTAGATAAAGCAATTTTTCTACAGCCCCAAAATGAAGTCATTACTCCTATTAAGCCTCTTTTTTTCTTATGCAAGTACAGGGCTTGATAATGCGGTCATAAGTATTGAAAGAAGTCCTTGTCTTGGTTACTGTTTTGCATTTGCAATTCAAATTGACTCCACAGGGCATTACACTGCCTATAATCTTAAAGATCAGTCGACAGTAGAAGGTCTTTTATCCAAAGAACAACGCTTTGAATTAAATAAAATAATCCGTTCACTAAATAGAGTGGCATCAAATCCTTTTAAGTCCAATCGGAAAGCATTGGATATTCCCAGTCTTAAAATCAAACATGGTGATGACAGTATTCTAATTGAGAATAGACAGGCCTTAACTCCAGAAAGCAGAAAGCTAGTCGAATGGTCTGAAAAACTAATTAAAAGCCCTCCTTAACCATATATAAAAGCCTTCTCCCCTTGCATTAAGAAAGGAATAAGTCTTCTCCTCATGAATCTTATTTCTAATTAAAACTTAACCAAATGAAACCTTTAATTTTTAAGTACTATTACACGCTTCTAATAGTGCTTTTTGCTTTAACAGCATGCAAGAAGGACGAATTTATCAACTTGACAGCAACGTTAAGCTCTGACTCCACACTCCTAGAAACGACAGAGGACACTCCAATTATTTTTAACTTAGAACTAACGGAAAAACTCTCTGAAGATTTACAAATTGAATATGAAATTGACACTGAGGAAATCAATAAATACATCAATAGTGAAGATTTTGAATCGTATGTTGAATACATTTCTGATCTTGGAGACCAATGGTCGAGAAGCAATTTTAATCCGGCAGGAATAAATACCTTAATTTTTCCAAAAGGATCACGTATTCTTAAGATTAGAATTCCTTTTTTTGATGATGACAGCTTGGAATACAATGAAGAATTTTATTTAAAAGTCAGAGCAAAACCCAGTTATGGTCTTACCATAATGGGGGAAATTGAGCCAATTATGGTTACCGTTGAAGACAACGAAGAAAATATTGACATAGGTGCCTTAGTTGGTGAACCGATCGATGATTTAGAAGAAGCATTTGAGGGAGCATTAGTTGCTATAGATGAAGATTTCAATTTTAAGGTAGTTGCAATCAACAGAAAAGAAAATATTGATAGGGAATATAAGGCTGCATACGAACTTCTAGATGAGCGTTCAACACATCAGATAAAAAAAGATATACAGGCAGTAAGCCAAAGTGGAGAAGTTCCCATCAGCATGATAAACCTATTTTATGAAAACGAGCCCCTTTTTGGTTTTGTAGAAAATATGGGAGATCTATACGAAGAAGATCTATGGTTAATGGGATTAAACTTTTATTGGGCATTCAATGCTTATGAAGATTTTGACGATTATAATAATGATTCCACTATCCCGATTGAGTACAATGCCGATGGAGCTTTTGGAGCTGCACTTGTCCATGAATACGGACATATTCTAACTTTAAATTCTAAAAATGAGTTAAACAGGAGGGTTTATAATCCTGCTGAGTGTTCCAGTCTCTTTTCCTACGAGGATGGCTGTTTCTACAAAGAATCAGTCTTAAATCAGTTTAATGCTAATTTTTACCTTATTGAAGAACCCTTGAATAAACCTGAGTTTGTCAGTTGGTATGCAGAGACAGATATCTTCGAGGATATTGCTGAAACATTTACCGTTTATGTGCTTGAAGAAAAAATCAAACCAGCAACAGCTGAAAGTTCTGGAGCACTTCAAAAAATTAACTTTTTAAAATCGCATCCAACTGTAAAGGACAAAAGGAGTTTAATACGTTCTACTCTTGGAAATCCAACGCTACCTCCATTTGGATTCGAGGATTTGTCTGCTTTTAAATAAAAGAAGAAAGGGAAAGCCTATTTCCTGTTTACATCAGAGGTTTTCAAAACACTTTACAAGTAAGTAAAATAGATGATTTCTAAGCTAACTCAGTTAAAAAAGGGATGTATCTTCATCCCTTTTTTAATTTTTTTCCAGCATATTCAAACCCCTCTTTCCACCAGGCCTTCATCTGATTCTGGTTAAAAACTAAGGAATTGGTTGTAAGCACTCTTGGAGTATAGAACATTCTAAGCGAAGCATTGTAATCCTCAGCAACTAATTTGCCTATATGAATGTTTTGAACTTCAATACGATCTGAGATAAAGCTGAATATCGTACTCAAAGCATCAAAAGGGTTTCTGGAATGAACTCTGTTCGTTTGCTGAAATTCAGTGTCTAGAAGAATGGCATCCACATGGGTAGCTCCTAAACTGATCGCTTTCTCTATGGGAATAATACACCCAAGGCCTCCATCGGCGTATTCACAGCCCTCCTTGGTTGTCAAACTCATAAAAGGGACAAAATTACAGGAAATCCATATCCAGTCTAAAAAATCTGTATAGCTACAATCTGACAGCTTTTTATACTCCACACTATTACCGGTTAAATTAGCTACGCAAACCACAACCTCTTTGTTTGTTTGCTTTAAAGTGTGAAAGTCATCAATTGAAAGTTGTTGCTCTATAAGACTTCTCAAATTAAAACTTTCTCCAAAGGTTTTTCTCCCTCGAATTAAGTTCTTGAGAACATTAAAATGGTTGATCTTAATCCGCTCAACCCCTTTTTTGTTAACTACCAAAAAAGGGTTATTACTAAAGATGCTGGATTGATTGACTTGGGTAAATGCTTCTTTTATGGTTTCTACTTTTCCCAGAGCTAGGTGAGAAATGAGCAAGCTTCCAGTCGAAGTCCCTAAAAACAAATCGTAGGACTGCTTCTCCTCTTCCAATAAATACTGTGCGATTCCACCTGCAAAAGCTCCTTTGCTTCCTCCTCCTGAAATAACCAATGCACGCATGTCTTAATATTCGGGTTTACTAATTAAATTTACACATTGACTAAACTACCTAAAATTAAGAAATAATATGGATGCAATGCAAACCGCACTGGTTTATTTAAAGGGAGTAGGCCCTGAGCGTGCGCGTTTGCTAAAGGAAGAATTGCAATTGAGAACCTACCAAGATCTGCTGCATTTTTTTCCTAACCGCTATATCGATAGAAGTCGCTTCTACCCTATCAATGAACTTCCTCAAAACAATGCAGAAATTCAAATCAAAGGGAGAATTACTGCCATATCTTTTGTTCAGCAAAAAAGAAGGAAACGCATGGTCGCCACTTTTAAAGACCATACAGGGCAAATGGAATTGGTTTGGTTCCGAGGCCATCAATGGATTCGAGACCAACTCAAAATCAACGAAGACTACGTCATTTTTGGGCGTTTAAATTGGTTTAAAGGAAAAGCGAGTATGCCACATCCAGAACTGGAACTGGAACAGAATTTTCAAAAAAATCTAAAAATTTCATTTTATCCCATTTATCCCTCCACAGAAAAATTAATCAATAAAGGGATTTCCCAAAAGGTGATCCAGAAAATGGTAGTACAATTACTACAATCCCAGAGTCAGGCATTTTCAGAAACCCTTCCAACAGCTTTGTTAAATCAGTATAAGCTGATCTCAAAAAATGAAGCCTTGCGTCAAATCCACTTCCCAAATGACCAGCATAAGCTTACACGTGCTCAGCTGCGACTAAAATTTGAAGAATTTTTTTATATGCAAATGCAACTGGTTCTCAAAAACGTTCAGCGCAAACAAAAAATCAAAGGTCATCTCTTCGAAAAGGTAGGATCGTATTTTAATAATTTCTTTAGGGACCATCTCGCTTTTGAACTTACAGAAGCTCAAAAGCAAGTAATCAAAGAAATTCGTTTGGACATGGGTACGGGACGACAAATGAATCGCTTGCTGCAAGGCGATGTAGGCTCAGGAAAAACTATCGTCGCTTTGCTTCTTATGCTCATTGCAATAGACAACGATTATCAGGCTTGTCTAGTTGCCCCAACTGAAATTTTAGCGCAACAGCATTACCAATCGCTATCCGCTCAACTAAAAAAAATAAACCTGACCGTTGCACTTTTGACTGGGAGTACCACTAAAAAAGAGCGAGAGTCCATCCATCAAGGATTGCAAAATGGTGAATTGAATATTTTGATAGGGACTCATGCCGTATTTGAAGATACAGTTCAGTTTAAACAACTGGGCTTGGCAATCATAGATGAACAGCACCGCTTTGGAGTCGCTCAACGCGCCAAACTTTGGCAAAAAAATGAAATGCCTCCACATGTATTGGTAATGACTGCAACACCCATACCAAGAACACTTGCCATGAGTGTTTACGGCGATCTGGATTTATCAGTTATTGACGAACTCCCACCTGGAAGAAAAACAGTTAAAACCTTGCATCGTACAGATGCCAATAGATTGAAAGTCTTCGCTTTTCTCAAGGAACAAATTGCCCTAGGACGTCAAGTCTATGTCGTATATCCGTTGATTCAAGAATCTTCAAAGCTGGATTATAAGGATTTGATGGATGGTTATGAAAGTTTGTCGCGAAGTTTCCCCACTCCTGATTATCAAATCAGCATTTTACACGGTCAAATGAAATCAGAGGATAAAGCCTATGAAATGGAACGCTTTGTCCAAGGAAAAACACAAATTATGGTAGCCACTACAGTTATTGAAGTTGGAGTCAATGTATCCAACGCTTCAGTGATGGTTATTGAAAGTGCAGAGCGCTTCGGTCTATCCCAGCTCCATCAACTTCGAGGCCGAGTAGGAAGAGGCGCTGATCAAAGTTATTGTATTTTAATGACCGGTTCTAAACTCTCCAAGGAAGCACAAACTCGTATGGAGACCATGACCAAAAGCAATGACGGGTTTGAAATTGCTGAAGTCGATCTAAGATTAAGAGGGCCAGGTAATATCATGGGTACCCAACAAAGTGGGATTCTACAATTCAAAATAGCAGATTTAATCCAAGATCAAGCCTTACTCAAAGCTGCCAGAGATCAAGCTTTGCGAATTTTAAAAGAGGATGCTTCGATGAAAAACGCTGATCATCAGTGCATTAAAAGAACACTCTCTGCTCTAAAATTCGATTCCAATATTTGGAATTTCATAAGCTAAAAATGGCAGGATAGATTCTTATATTTGCATCTATAAAATTCTAAATTATTTTTCTTGAAAATATCTCATAACTGGTTACAACAATTTATAAAGGTAGATCTTCCCAAAGAAGAAATTAGTGTGATGCTTACAGACCTCGGGCTAGAGGTTGAGGGCATGCACGACTTTGAAAGCATCAAAGGTGGACTCAAGGGTGTGGTCGTAGGGGAAGTATTGAGCTGTGAACAACATCCCAATGCAGATCGACTCAAAAAGACAGAGGTAAACCTGGGCGATGAAATTGTACCTATTGTTTGTGGTGCCCCCAACGTGGCAAAAGGACAAAAAGTTTTAGTAGCGACAGTGGGCAGTGTACTTACATTTCACGATGGTAAAGAACTCAAAATCGGAAAGAGTAAAATTCGCGGTGAAGTCAGTATGGGTATGATTTGTGCTGAAGATGAACTGGGACTTGGAGACAATCATGACGGAATCATGGTTCTAGATGAAGATCAAAAAGTCGGTACACCTGCTGCAGCCCTATTTGAAATAGAAGAAGATACCGTGTATGAAATTGGTTTAACTCCAAACCGCGCAGATGCAATGAGTCATCTGGGCGTTGCAAGGGATCTTAAAGCCCTGTGTATGCTGCGACAAATTCCTTTTGAATGGTCGTATCCTGAAACCTCCTCTTTTCATGTGGACAACACTCAAAACACCATCCCTGTAAAGGTTGAAGACACAGAAAAGTGCACGCAATACTTCGGGGTGACGATTTCTAATCTAAAAGTGGCTCCTTCACCTCTTTGGCTACAAAATCGATTGAAAGCCATCGGCATTAATCCAAAAAATAACATTGTTGATGTTACCAATTATGTGATGCATGAATTGGGGCAACCTCTTCATGCTTTTGATGCAAATAAAATTCAAAATCAAGTCGTAGTAAAAACCTTTAAACAAGGAACTCCTTTTACTACCTTGGATGATATAGAACGAAAATTACAATCCCAAGACCTAGTCATAGGAGATGAGAATCAAGGGCATTGTATCGCTGGGGTATTTGGTGGTAAAGATTCGGGTGTTAGTGATACTACCACTTCGGTCTTTTTAGAAAGTGCTTATTTTAACCCTGTAAGCATTCGTAAAACAGCCAAACATCACGGACTGAATACCGATGCTTCTTTCCGATTTGAGCGAGGTATCGACCCTGAAATTGGAATAAATGCATTAAAACGAGCAGCTATTTTAATCAAACAACTAGGCGGTGGTGTAATATCGAGTGAAATTCAAGAATTCTCCAAGCCCTTAGAAGCTGCTGCTCAAATTTTCTTGAGCTACGAAAAACTAGAAAAAACCATCGGGCAAAAAATTGAGGAAAAGGATTTAAACGCCATTCTCAATGCTTTAGAAATTGAAATCAACAATGTATCTGAAACGGGAATCGGAATGACTATCCCGCGTTATAGAGTTGATGTTACCCGCCCTGCGGACGTCATTGAGGAGATTTTAAGAGTCTATGGATATAACCAATTGAAAGACAAGCCACTGCTTTTTGAAGCCAATCCTAAATACCAGTGGAAAAGTGTCCATAAGTTGGAAAATACGATAGCTAAACAACTTTCGAGTTTAGGTTTTTATGAAACCATAAATAATTCCTTGGCTTCTCCAGACTATACTGCAGACTTTCACAGCAGTGTAAACCTTGTCAATCCTCTTGGTCAAGAATTTTCAAAAATGAGGCAATCCCTAATTCACCAAGCTTTGGAGGTCGTTGCTTTTAACCTTAACCGTCAAAACAAAAACCTCAAGTTGTATGAGTTTGGGAATGTATACGGAAAAAAAGAGGACGAATTTATAGAAGAAAAACGCTTAAGCCTAAGTCTTTGTGGGGCAGTATTTGAGTCCTTTTGGGGACAAAAGGAAGAAATAGACCCCTTCTTCTATTTTAAAGGCTTGTTAACGGATATGTTTAAAACACTAGGGTTTTACCAGCTTGAATTTGAGGCAGTGGACAGCCCACAGTTCGATATGGCTTTTGCTTTAATTCATCACAAACAAGTCTATGGAAACTTTGGCCTTGTAGCTACTGAATTAAACAATCAATTTGGAATCGATCAAGATTTGTATGTTGCAGAATTGAATTGGGACAAGCTCACCCAAAATGCCTTTTCAAAAAATATCCAATTCGAAGAGATTGCTAAATTCCCATTTGTACGTCGTGATTTTGCCTTGTTGGTAGATCAAGAAGTCGCTTTTGAAGAACTTCAAATGGTTGCTTTTAAAACTGAGCGAAAAATCCTTTGCGCGGTAACTCTTTTTGACGTGTATGAAGGAAAGAATTTACCCAAAGGAAAAAAGTCCTATGGAATCAGCTTTACCTTTCAGGATAAAAACAAGACCCTCACAGACAAACAGGTAGATAAAATAATGGATAAGCTCCTTAAAAATTTTAAAGAAGGCTTCCAAGCGGAGCTCCGTTAATTACTTCTGTATTAGAAAGCTTTTTTTTAGCGATAATTATGCTATTTTTGTATAAATGATATAGAATGATGATGTTGAATTTGTTACCTAAAACCAATCTCGAAGAAGTGCTGAATAAGACGCGAAGCAAAGCGCGTACTTCCCAAGAAAGCCTGTCTTTTGAACAACTAATTGACGCACTAGATATCAAAACTCAAAATAATTTTGATTTTGATCGCTTAGAATCTCATAAAATTTATCACTTGCATCAAATCCGAGAGGTTTGCATACAGTATCGATTGCGCTTCTTAGATATCAAGTATTTTAAAAATGACTTACCGGAAAGTGCTCATCAGGCGATCCAAGATATTGAAACCAATCACGGTACGGTTCTTGCTGATTTTAAGGTCATGGCACCTTCTGTACTTTTTAGATTGGAGCGTAAAGACGATCCTCTTCTTTTTGTTCCTATGGGAAACAACTATTACTATCTAGTTCACAAATGGGGAAATGACCTGCATCCTCTTCGTAAATTATTGATGTGGCCTTTTAAAAATATTTGGAATCTTTTACTAACTGTGTTGGCAGTGAGTTGGGTTGCAACAGAAATGACCCCTATGGGTTTATTCACCAAAACCCCAGACCGGGCTTCATATTGGATGCTTTACTTTTTTATGTTTAAAGCCATTGCATCAATTGTTCTGTTTTACGGTTTTGCATTAGGTAAAAATTTTAATCCAGCAATTTGGAATAGTAAGTATAATAAATCATAATGCCCCTAACTTATGTCCCGAACCTACAAGAGATTGTTTTACGGCACCGCCATGGACGTTGCTAAACTTTGTGGTGTTCTTGACACCGTAGGGATCGTCCCAGTCGTAAAAGACCAGGCTGAATCAGCGCGTCTAGCCGGGTTTGGGACTCTTTATACAGATCAAGAGGTTTGGGTACATCCCGATGAGTTTGAAAAAGCAAGAGAAGTTGTTCTAGAACTCGGACTTTAAAATTGTTTTCATACATTTAAGGTCAAACATCGATTTAAACTTTCCCTATGCAATTTGTCATCTTTATAGCCTTCACTCTACTTGTGGGTATAGTAGCTTATCTTGCTACCAGATCAACAAATGAACAATCCGAAGACGGATATTTTTTAGGTGGGCGTAGTCTTACAGGACCTGTAATTGCCGCTTCATTATTATTGACCAATCTTTCTACCGAACAACTCGTAGGGCTAAACGGTTCTGCTTACAACGAAGGCATATTGGTAATGGCCTGGGAAACCCTTGCTGCTATAGCAATGGTTGTGACTGCCCTCGTTTTATTACCACGCTACCTTAAAGGTGGGCTGACTACCATCCCACAGTTCCTCGAACGGCGTTACGATACCATGACCAAGTCCATTACTTCAGGGCTGTTTTTAAGCGGTTATGTAGTAGTCTTGCTTCCTATTGTGCTCTATTCGGGTGCTGTTGCATTGATTGGAATGTTTGATTTGAACACGCTTTTCCAAATGGAACAAAGTCAAACTTTAGTTTTGACAGTGTGTTCCATCGGTATAGTGGGCTCCATTTACGCCATCTTTGGTGGACTAAAAGCCGTTGCAGTTTCTGATACTGTAAATGCCATTGGCTTACTGATTGGCGGTTTAATGATTCCTGTTTTTGGTCTTATGTACATAGGTGACGGTAGTATGGCCGCTGGTATTGAAGCTTTATATGCTAATGATCCCTCTAAATTTAAGGCTATGGGAGCTTCAGATTCTGCCATTCCATTCAGTACCCTGTTTACGGGTATGGTATTGGTACAATTGTTTTATTGGGGCACTAACCAAGCCATCATCCAAAGAGCCTTGGGTGCTAAAAATCTAGTCGAGGGACAAAAAGGTCTTATACTCGCTGCCTTTATTAAAATTTTAGGCCCGCTAATTGTAGTCTTACCCGGACTTATTGCATTTTACATTTTTGGAGATACTTTAGATCCCAGTCAGGGAGACCAATCCTACGGGATGTTAGTCAACAAGGTTCTGCCACCGGTACTCTTAGGCTTTTTTGCAGCAGTTCTTTTTGGAGCTATTTTAAGTTCTTTTAACTCTGCATTAAACAGCTCTGTGACCCTTTTTGGATTGGATATTTACAAACAATACATCAATAAAGAAGCTTCAGAAGTTCAAGTAGTACGAGCAGGAAAGGCTTTTGGTATCGGTTTGGCTGTACTCTCTATGGTCATCGCCCCTTCAATTGCCAATGCGCCTGAAGGACTATTCGGTTACCTTCAGGAAATCAACGGTTGTTATACTATACCCATTTTGACCATTATCCTTGTGGGCTACCTAACCAAATACGTCCCTCCTATCGCTGCTAAGATTGCAATGGGGGTCGGTGTTGTAATGTATTCCTTCAGTCAATTTTTCCTAAAAGGGTATGTGGAAGCTGGGGGTGGGGAATATCCTCACTACTTACACATTATGGCCATCATCTTCTTGTTCAATATTGGACTCATGCTCCTGATTGGAAAACTCAAGCCCCGAGCGGAAGCTTATGAACAGCAGTATACAAAACAAGTGGATATTACTGAATGGAAACCAGTACGTCTGATGGGATTGATCATTACAGTAATCGTAATCAGCACTTACTTTATCTTTACCTAAGTTATTGGTAAAGTTTTTCCCGGAGTTCTTTAATTTTTGGATCAGTCATATACTCGTCAAAGCTCATGTGTCTGTCAATCATACCGTTGGGCGTTAGCTCTACGATACGGCTGCCTAAGGTTTGAGCAAAGGCATGGTCACTCGTACTGCACAACAAGGTTCCTTTAAAGTTATTTAAGGAGTTATTAAAAGCAGTAATGGATTCCAAGTCCAGGTGGTTGGTGGGTTCGTTAAGGACTAAAACGTTGGCGCGTTCCATCATCATTTTAGACAACATACAGCGCACTTTTTCGCCTCCTGACAAGACATTCGACATTTTTAGTGCTTCTTCTCCACTAAAGAGCATTTTTCCCAAAAAGCCTCTTAAAAACACTTCTTCTCGTTCTTCCTCTGTTTTGGCGTATTGACGCAACCATTCTACCAAAGAAACTGGAGATTCAAAATAGTCGTCGTGATCAACAGGTAAATAGGCCTGAGAGGTAGTTATTCCCCAAGAAACGCTACCCGAATCCGCTTGAGCCTCTCCCATAAGAATATTGTAAAAAGCTTCTAAAGCTCGAGTATCCTTTGAATGGACAATTACCTTATCTCCTTTGGCAAGGTTGAGGTTTACTTTTTTAAACAGACTTGTTCCGTCCTGAGAAACAGAGAGTTGTTCAATATTTAAGATCTGATCACCAGCTTCTCGTTCTTGCTCGAAAATTAGGGCAGGATACCTTCGGCTTGATGGCTTAATTTCTTCTATGTCCAATTTGTCAATCATCTTTTTACGTGAAGTCGCTTGTTTGGACTTTGCAACATTGGCAGAAAAACGGGCAATAAACTCTTGCAATTCTTTCTTTTTCTCCTCAGATTTTTTATTCTGATGAGCCCTTTGGCGTGCAGCTAACTGACTGGATTCATACCAAAAAGTATAATTCCCAGAAAAGTGATTGATCTTTCCAAAATCAATATCGGAGATGTGGGTACAAACCGCATCGAGAAAGTGTCGGTCATGCGAAACTACAATCACCGTATTGTCGTAATTCGCAAGGAAACTCTCAAGCCACATGATGGTGTCGTAATCCAAATCGTTAGTAGGCTCATCCATAATAAGCACATCAGGATTTCCAAAAAGGGCTTGTGCAAGTAATACACGTACCTTTTGCTTACCGTCCAATTCGCTCATTAGTTTATAATGCAGGTCCTCTGCAATCTCCAAATTAGAAAGTAAGGCAGCTGCCTCGCTTTCCGCATTCCAACCGTTCATTTCTTCGTATTCCAACTGAAGGACGCCTACACGTTCACCATCAGCGTCAGAAAAATCTTCTTTAGCGTAAAGGGCGTCCATTTCTGCTTTAATTTCAAACAGAGTTTGATTCCCTCTCATAACAGTTTCAAGTACAGGGTATTCATCACAAGCATTGTGGTTTTGCTCTAAAACAGAAAGTCGCTTGCCGGGTTCTAGGTGAACACTGCCAGAGTTAGCATCTTGTTTACCCGAAATGATTTTTAGAAAAGTGGATTTTCCAGCACCATTTGCTCCAATGATACCGTAGCAATTTCCAGGAGTAAAACTGACGTTGACTTCATCGAATAAGACTCGTTTTCCAAATTGTACAGAAAGATTCGAAACCGATAGCATAATTTTCTATTTACGCTGCAAACTTACACAAAACCTTGGGAGGGATTTAACGTCTTCCCATATTTTTTAATTGTTAAAAATTGTACTTTTAACACATGAAAAAGAGGGGGTTTGTCGTACTGGTTTTATCCATAATTGTTTTTTCTTGTGGTCAAAAAGAAAATAACGATCAGCGTATATTTTTAGCTGGACAAATTATCAATCCATCCTCTAGGACAGTGACCTTATATGAGGGAAACAGAGTTGTTGACATGTTTGAATTGGATGAGCAACTCCGTTTTCAAAAATCCTACGACTCTTTGTTTAACAGTATTTTTAAACTCGAACACCTGCCGGAGTATCAATCCTTACTTTTGGAACAAGGCGACAGTCTTTGGGTACGAATCAATGCCGCTACTTTTGACGAATCCATCGTCTATTCGGGTGAGGGTGCCTCTAAAAATAATTTTTTGATGGAACTCTTCCTCCGTCAAGAAAAGGAAAACCAATTTTTATCCTCAAAATACGCCAGTGATCAAAAAACATTTAGCCGTTTATTAGACTCCATGCTTTTGGAAAAAAAAGAGCTTTGGATCGGTATGGACTCCTTAAACACCCTCTCGCCCATTGCTCAAAAAGTGACGCAAGCGGCTTATATTTATCCCTATGCAACCATACGAGAACGCTATGCCCTGCTAAGAGGATCACAGTGGACTGCTGAAGAAGACAGCCTTTACTTTAGTTTTCGTCAATATTTAAATTACAGCGACAACGACTTGGCTTTTTTTGATCCCTATGTCGACTATGTGCTCAACTATATTAACAAAGAGACTGTAGCACCTGGCTCCTCTTACTTTCAGATCAAGCAAACAACGGACTTTAACATCAAACGCCTAGAGGTCTTGGACAAAAACATCGGGGGAACCTTATTGCGAAACAATCTTGCTCGGGCTATCGCATTTGAAGAAATTTTAACCTTTGAAAATCACGGGCAACACGAACGCTTTTTACAGTTTTACGCCACCGTAAACAGCTCTCCCGTTTACCTGGCAGAGGTATTGGACTTACACAACGACATTAACCTTATGGAGCCTAAAAAGCCGCTGCCAAAAATTTGGCTTCAAAACGCAGCTCGTGATACGGTCAATAGTGCTTCCCTTACCAATGGACAAAAAACCGTGTTTTACTTCTGGTCTCAAACTCAAATGAACCACTACCGAACTAGCCTTGAACGGGTTGCTAAATTTAAAGCAAACTTCCCCGATATTCGATTTATAGGGATTTGTATTCAACCCTTTAACACCATGGTGGACAAAGTACAAAAAATCATGGAAGTCGATAAAGAAAATCAGTATGCGCTCATTGATTTTGAAAATGCCAGTAAAGCCTGGGTGCTGACCCTGCTTAACAAAGCCATCATCATCGACGAAAAAGGCAGACTGATCGAAGGCTTTGGAAACTTTTCCGATGCAAACTTTGAGTCGCTTTTAAAGGGATTATAAGCTTAATTCCCTTTTTTATGATCAGCTAAAAACTTTGCCAAACCGATATCGGTGAGGGGATGGTTTAACAATCCTTTAATCGCAGACAAGGGTCCGGTCATGACATCGGAACCAATTTTAGCACAGTTTACGATATGCATGGTATGGCGTACTGAAGCAGCTAAAATTTCCGTTTCATAAGCGTAATTGTCATAGACTAAACGAATATCTTCAATCAGATCCAGCCCATCGGTTGAATTGTCGTCCAGTCGGCCGATAAAAGGAGAGACATAAGTTGCTCCTGCTTTGGCAGCGAGTAGCGCTTGTCCTACTGAAAAGACAAGAGTACAATTGGTTTTGATGCCTGCATCTGAAAAGTACTTTAGGGCTTTAACTCCATCTTCTGTCATTGGAATTTTAACGACTATCTGAGGGTGTAAGGCAGCTAGAGCTTCTCCTTCACGAACCATTCCCTCAAAGTCTACGGCTATAACTTCAGCTGAAACATCTCCATCAACAATTTCACAAATAGCGACATAGTGTTTTAAAATGTTATTGGCGCCTGTAATTCCCTCTTTAGCCATCAAAGATGGATTGGTCGTAACACCGTCTAATACTCCTAGGGCTTGGGCTTCACGGATTTGATCTAAATTGGCTGTGTCGATAAAAAATTTCATAAAAGATGGTCTTATAATTTGTAATGATTCATTAAAAGTTTTTCAAAGATACGACTTGGAAGCAGGCTTTTTAAAATCCCTGAGAGTTTTTGTAAAGGAGCTCCTACTTTATAGCGGACTTTGGGGTTTGGGTTGTGGATTAGGGTTTCCAGCTGTTGGGCAATTTCCTTTGGATCGATGCCTTTGTCAACATGTTCGTTTATCTGCTCCAAGCTGAATTGATAGGTTTTGTAATAGGGAGAGTCCTCTTTTAGTTTGGCGTAATGCCTGCGTTCTGCAATATTGGACACAAAGTCACCTGGAGCCAGATTACAAATCCGAATTCCAAAGGCTTTAGTCTCCATACGCAATGCTTCTGTCATTCGCTCTAAAGCACCTTTGGCTGCGGAATAGGGTCCGCGAAAGGGCAATCCCATATCTGCAGCTATGGAGGTAATGTTGACAATCAATCCCTCTTGCTGTTTACGCATTTGAGGAAGTACGGCCTGAATAAGTTGCATTGGACCAAAACAGTTGACCTCAAAATGCTGTTTGACAGCTGTCAAATCAATTTCCTCCATGGGTCCTGTGATCCCTACTCCAGCATTGTTAATCAAAACATCCAATCGGCCTGCTTGGTCGAGTACGGCAGTGACACAGTTTTGAATACTTTCAGCATCCGTGTTTTCCAAAGCTAAAAAAGTAAAGGAATACTGCTCTTGGTATTGTTCGGGCTTGCGACTGGTTCCAAAAACCCTGTAGTTTTTTTCGTGCAAGTAAAGTGCGGTGGCCAAACCAAGGCCTGAGGAAGCACCACTAATTAACACGACTTTAGACATTTGCTGAAGATTAAAAATGGGCAAGCGACCCACATCACACCGCTACGACCGCCTACCCTTGCTGCGTTCCCGCCCTGGGGGATTCAGCAGGAGCTGGTTGTGTAGGACTTGCCCGAGACAAATATAAGCCCTTCAAATGAGTTCAACAATCATTTTAATTGCTTAATTTTGAAATGAATCATACTTAATAATTCAAGCGCCATTTGCCCATGAAAAGCTTTGTTTATTTCACCTTTATCCTCTTTTTGATGAAATGTGGAGGACCGACTACTCCCAATGTTAAAATTAGAACTGGCCTCAAAGGAAATCAAGCCACTTGGGGAGATACTCTAGACCTCAAACTCAATAAAACACTGGAAGGCGCAACTGTTGCTTACTTTTTAAACAATCAACCCATAGCAGCCGATCACAGCTTTAGCGATGAGCCTCTGGGTATACATATACTAAGAGCATTAATCAGTCAAGGAGATGATTCCTTTGAAACCACTGCAAGCCTTACCCTACTCTCTCCCAATCCACCAGTTTTATATACCTATGAGGTACTAGACAGCTATCCTCACGATATCAAAGCCTATACACAAGGATTGGAGTTTGACGGTGAACTTTTATACGAAAGTACAGGACTTAACGGTAAGTCTAGCCTGAGGTTGGTGGATTACCAAACGGGTAAACCCACTACCAACAAACCTTTGGATGCCGCTTATTTCGGTGAGGGTTTGACAGTACTGGACGATAAAGTCATACAACTCACTTGGAAGGCCAAGCAGGGTTTTGTTTACGATAAACAAAGTCTGGAAATGCAAAAATCATTTCCTTTTGAAGCCAGTCAAGAAGGTTGGGGATTGTGTAACGACGGCAGCGACCTTTATAAATCAGATGGCAGCAACCGAATTTGGACTTTGGACGGGCAAACTTATAAAGAGCGTGGAAATATACAGGTCATGACCCATAAAACCGCTTTAAAAAACCTCAATGAACTGGAATGGGTCGATGGAAAAATCTACGCCAATACCTACCAATTTCAAAAAGATGTGGTGGTGATCATAGACCCTGAAAGTGGTGCAGTAGAAGGAGTAGTCGATTTTTCAGGGCTTAAAGAAAAAGTTACCCAGCATCAAGAACTCAATGTATTCAATGGAATTGCCTACCATCCCGTTCGAAAAACATTTTTTGTTACAGGAAAAAACTGGGACAAGCTCTTCGAAGTAAAGATCTTCCCTAAAGAATGAAGTCGTATAGCATGACCACTGAGGTCCTTCTCGAGCATATTGATGCCTTAGGTCATGTCAATAATGTTCAATACCTCTATTGGGTACAAGACGCCGCCCACAACCATTGGGAGGCATTGATTCAAAATATAGACAAGCCTTTAGGAGTCTGGGTAGTACGAAGCCACTCCATCACCTATAAACAGGCTGCACTTGAGGGTGACAAGCTCACGCTTAAAACCTATGTAAAACAAAGTCGTGGAGTCTTGTCAGAACGGATCGTTGAAATTTTTAATGCTGAGCAAAAACTACTCGCCGTTTGCAGTACCCAATGGTGCTATATCAATCCAATTAACCAAAAACCTGAGATGATTCCCAATACGGTATTGGAATTGTTTCAATAAATAGTTGATAACTTTAGCTGTATAAGCTAAGAGCTAAATTATGTCCTCAATTCAAAAAGTCATTTTATTCTGCTTAAGCATTCTTGCTTTAGCCTTATTAATCAAATCGACACCTAATGTGTTCCCATCAGGATTTTTTAAACTGGGTGAAGACGAAATTCATCTATTGAGTAGACTTTTTAAAAACGTAATAATCATAAGTTTATCTTGGATTGGGATTTATAAACTGGCACTAAATAATTTTGCTGCTTGAATTCTGACAAGCCATGGACTAATATCCACTTAGTTTTTGTGCCTTCCTACCTTTTTCTTTTTGGAATATTTCAGTGGGATTCGCTTGATTTTAATAAGATCGATCTGTGGAGCGTAGTAATCCTTGTTGGGTACTGTCTATCTACTGGTTTTTCTGAGGAATTATTATTTAGAGGATTGATAAATTCATTACTCCTTCAAAAATTTTTCAACCTAAAAAACGGTGTAATTAAATGCATTTTGGCTTCTTCTTTTGATTTCGGACTAGTCCATTTATTCAAATTTGACAAAGGAGTAGTAGGAGAACTAACCCAAGTGATTTATGCCTTTTTTTACGGTGTGTTTTATGGAGCAATCCTCTTAAGGACAAATAAAATAATACCCATCGCTATTATTCACGGCCTCAATAATTTTGTATTTCAATTTGATCTACTTAGCACAGAAACTACGGAAGCCGTTATTGAAAGTCAAGGGCTTGTTTCTCAATTGACTGGAGCAATGTTTACGACACTATTAACACTTCCCTTATTTATCGTAGGGCTGTATCATTTAAGAATTATTGAACGAGAAAAGAAAAAAACGAATCTGATCTAAGCCACAAACAAGGGTCTTCCTTCCATCAAGGAATGTACTTCTTGAGCCACAGCTTGAAGTTCAGCTTCATTGTCAGGGTTTTGAATGACTCTATCGATAAAATCGACTATGGTTGCCATTTCAGCTTCTTTAAGTCCCCGTGTTGTAATGGCTGCTGCCCCAACGCGAATTCCTGAGGTCACAAAAGGAGATTTATCGTCAAAAGGAACCATGTTTTTATTGGCAGTAATTTCAGCGCTTACCAAAGCCTTTTCAGCGTCTTTACCCGTGATGTTTTTATTGCGCAAGTCGATCAACATCATGTGGTTGTCCGTTCCTCCAGAAATCAAGTGATACCCTTTGGCGACAAAGGCAGCTGCCATGGCTTGGGCATTCTTTCTAACCTGCTCCATATAAGATTTAAAAGAGGGGTCTAAGGCTTCTTGAAAAGCTACGGCCTTACCTGCAATCACGTGCATCAAAGGACCGCCTTGGTTTCCTGGAAAAACAGCCATATTCAATAAATGTGACATTTTTTGAGGATTCCCATTTTTTAACGTCAATCCAAAAGGATTGTCAAAATCTTCTCCCATTAAGATCAAGCCGCCACGCGGTCCTCTTAAGGTTTTATGAGTGGTGGTCGTAACAACATGGCAGTGCGGTATGGGATTACTCAACATACCCGTAGCAATCATACCTGAAGGGTGGGAAATATCGGCGAGTAAAAAGGCTCCAACTGCATCTGCGATCTCACGGAACTTTGCAAAATCAATATCTCTAGAATAAGCAGAGGCTCCTGCGATAAGCATCTGAGGCTTTACTTCTTGAGCAATTTTTAAAATATTGTCGTAATCCAAACGTCCGGTATCCTCTTGTACTCCGTAAAAATGAGCTTCGTAAAGGCGTCCTGAAAAGTTAACTGGCGAACCGTGGGTCAAATGTCCTCCATGTGAAAGATCAAAACCCAAAATTTTGTCTCCAGGCTTTAAAAAAGCGTGAAATACAGCTGTATTCGCCTGTGAACCTGAGTGAGGCTGTACATTGGCATAAGCTGCTCCAAAAAGCTCTTTGGCGCGCTCTATTGCGATTCGCTCCACTTCATCCACCACTTCACAGCCTCCGTAATAACGCTTGCCGGGATAACCCTCGGCATATTTGTTGGTCAGTACAGAACCGGTGGCTTCCATTACTGCTGGACTCGTAAAGTTTTCTGAGGCTATCAATTCAATTCCGTTTAATTGACGTTGCTCCTCTTCTTTTATTAAATCAAATACTGCTGTGTCTTGTAATGTCATAAAATAGATAATTGATTCTTCAAAATTACATATAATTGCTTCTATGCGTTCATATATTTTTGTTTTTAAGAGATTATTTTAAACATTTAATTAACAAGAAAATAAGTAATTTGTATTCATCAACATCCAAACATGAAATTGCTGAACGCCCAACAGCTTAAAGCTGCGGATTTACACACCATGACCAATGAGCCTATAGCCTCAATAGATCTTATGGAACGAGCTGCAATGGCATGCTGTACTTGGCTGGAAGAAAATTTACCCCTTGTAAAAAATGTTGCCATTTTTTGTGGTACAGGCAACAATGGAGGGGACGGTCTAGCAATCGCCAGACTTTTACATCACAAAGGAGTGACTGTTCACTGCTTTGAAATCCCTTTTTCCTCTGCTTCAGAGGATTACATCCAAAATAAAAAAAGACTTCCAATTCCACTTACTGAACTCAATGAAGGTAACCTTGAGGATGCAATGAATTCAATTCAAAAAGAAAGTCTGGTTATCGATGCTGTTTTTGGCTCAGGTCTGAATCGATCCGTAAAGGGTTTGGCAAAAGAAGTCATCCGAAAAATCAATTTGCTACAGGCGGATATAGTGAGTATCGACCTTCCCTCAGGTCTTTTTTTAGGCTTTAATACTGACAACCCTCCTGAAGGTATTGTAAATGCAACCTATACCCTAAGCTTCCAACGTCCAAAACTTTCCTTCCTTCTCGCCGACTCCGGACAGCACACTGGAAAATTTTATGTTTTAGACATCGGTCTAGACGAAAACTTTATAGAAGAATGCGATTCACCCTATAGCTGTATCACTAAAGCTCATACCCAAAAACTACTGACACCCTCAAAAAATCCGTTTGTACACAAAGGAAGCTTTGGTCATCTCATTTTGGTTTCAGGTAAAGAAGGCAGTATGGGAGCTGTAGTTTTAGCTGCTAAAGCGGCCCTTCACTCCGGTTTAGGAAAACTGAGCATCATCGCTCCTCGTTGTGGCCTTCATATACTGCAAACAAAGGTCATTGAAGCCATGGTCGAGCCTTATGGTGAAACTGTTCTAGAAGGTACTTACCTTCCCAAAGGTTCTTGTTTTGCCATAGGACCCGGAATTGGACAAGACAAGCGAACAGTAAAATTTTTAGAAGGTTTATTCCGCCAGCTTAGCGAACCCATTATTCTCGATGCAGATGCACTTAACATATTGTCTCAACAGCCAACTTTACTGAATAGCATACCGGAAAACAGTATCCTTACCCCCCACCCTAAGGAATTTGAGCGTTTGGTAGGGGCTTGGAACAATGACGAACAAAAAATTCAAAAATTATTGGACTTTTCAAAAAAGTATCACGTTTACATCCTACTTAAAGGGGCCTATACAGCCATTGCCTGTCCTGAAGGTCATATTTACTTTAATACTACGGGCAATCCGGGACTGGCAACTGCGGGAAGTGGTGACGTACTGACAGGACTGCTGGGCAGTTTTTTAGCTCAAGGTTTTACCCCATTACAGAGCGCACAACTCGGAGCCTTTATACACGGAAAAGCGGGTGATGAAGTCGAAAAAGAAACGACTGCAAGGGTGCTAACTGCAGCCATGCTTCCCAATGCTTTTGCCAAAGTTTTTAAATGGCTCAACTGAGCTAAAGTGTCAAATTGACTCTAAAAATAGCTTAAAAACTGTCATTTAGTCAGTTGATTATCAATGGAATAGCTTTTGAAGTAGTGAACTAAAAAAGTACTATGAATCTAAATAATCTTACCACCAAAGCTCAAGAAAGTGTTCAATTTGCGCAGCAATGGGCTTTTGAAAACGACCACCAACAGATCGAAAACGAACACCTCTTTCAAGGAATACTTGAAACTGATGACAATGTGATCCCTTTTCTCTTTTCCAAACTCAATGTCAATACCGCGCTTTTAAAGCAATTGAACGAAAGTGCACTAAAGAGTTTTCCTAAAGTCAACGGAGGGAACCAAATGCTTTCACAAAAAGCCTCACAAACACTGATGAATGCTATTGCCATTGCCAAAAAGCAAAAAGACGAATACGTCGCTACAGAGCATTTACTCATTGCCTTGTTTGAATCTAAAAGTACGGTGTCAAAAATCCTTCAAGACCAAGGAATCACAAAATCAAACCTCACAGAAGTAATCAAAGAATTGCGCAAGGGCGAAAAAATCACTTCAGCCTCTGCAGAACAAAATTACAACGCCCTAGAAAAATACGCTAAAAACCTCAATCAATTGGCAAAGGACGGGAAGTTAGACCCCGTTATCGGTCGAGATGAAGAAATTCGCAGACTGCTACAGATTTTGAGCAGACGCACTAAAAACAACCCCATATTGGTAGGTGAACCCGGTACGGGTAAAACAGCCATAGCCGAAGGATTAGCGCATAGAATAATTGAAGGTGATGTACCCGAAAACCTTAAAGACAAGCAAATTTTTGCCCTTGATATGGGGGCTTTGATTGCTGGAGCCAAATACAAAGGTGAGTTCGAAGAACGTCTAAAAAGCGTCATCAAAGAAGTCACTCAAAGCGCAGGAGACTTGGTCTTATTTATCGATGAGATTCACACTCTGGTTGGTGCTGGTGGCGGTGAAGGAGCCATGGATGCTGCCAATATCTTAAAACCTGCTTTGGCCAGAGGTGAATTGCGCGCCATTGGAGCAACAACTTTGGACGAATACCAAAAATACTTTGAAAAAGACAAGGCTTTAGAACGCCGTTTTCAAAAAGTAATGGTGGACGAACCCGATATTGAAAGTGCAATTTCCATCCTAAGAGGAATAAAAGAAAAATACGAGGCACACCACAAGGTCCGAATCAAAGACGAGGCAATAATTGGGGCGGTATCCCTTTCCAACCGCTATATTACCAATCGTTTTTTACCTGATAAAGCCATTGATTTGATGGATGAAGCAGCTTCTAAATTGCGTATGGATATCAATTCCAAGCCCGAAGAACTCGATACTTTAGACCGAAAAATTCGTCAGATTGAAATTGAATTGGTCGCCATCAAAAGGGAAAAAGATCAAGAAAAGATCAAAAAACTCAATCTGGAATTGAGCGAATTAAAAGAAGAGCGCAAAACCCTTTTTGCTCGTTGGAGCCAGGAAAAAGAAGTGGTAGATCATATACAGCAAACAAAGATTGAGATTGAAAATCTCAAAGCCCAAGCCGATCGGGCAGAACGCGAAGGCGATTACGGTACCGTAGCTGAAATCCGATATGGTAAACTCCAGGAATCAGAAGATAAAATTCAAAATCTTCAAGAGACCTTAGCTAAAAATCAATCCGAGGACAGCCTGATTAAGGAAGAAGTGACTTATGACGATATCGCTGAAGTTGTCGCCAAATGGACTGGGGCTCCCGTGAGTAAGATGCTGCAGTCCGACAAAGAAAAGCTTCTCAAACTCGAAGAAGTTTTACACCAACGCCTCATCGGTCAAGAAAAGGCAGTTAACGCCGTTAGTGATGCCATTAGAAGAAGCAGGGCAGGTTTACAAGACAGCAACCGACCCATCGGTAGTTTTTTATTTTTAGGAACCACGGGGGTAGGAAAAACAGAACTCGCCAAAGCCCTTGCAGAGGCTTTATTCGACGATGAAAACAACATCACCCGCATCGATATGAGCGAATACCAAGAGCGCCATGCCGTAAGCCGATTGCTAGGTGCCCCTCCAGGCTATGTCGGTTATGAGGAAGGCGGTCAGTTGACAGAGGCCGTTCGAAGAAAACCCTATTCTGTAGTGCTGCTTGACGAAATTGAAAAAGCGCATCCCGACACCTTTAACGTGCTCTTACAGGTATTAGATGAAGGTCGATTGACCGATAACAAAGGGCGTCTGGCAGATTTTAAAAATACCCTTATCATCATGACCAGTAATTTAGGGAGTCATGAGATACAGGCAGCTTTTGAATCCAATCCTGAATTCGAACAAGCGGAAAAGGCTGCAAAGGAAGAAGTAATGAAGCTGCTTAAAGTACAAATTCGTCCTGAGTTTTTAAACCGAATTGACGATATCGTGCTGTTCTCTCCCCTCACCCAAAAGGAAATTAAACAAATCGTCAAGCTGCAGTTAAACCTTATCGCAAAACTACTTGAAAGTCAAGGGGTAAGCATTTTTACTTCCAAAGAAGCGATAGATCAGTTGGCACAGCTAGGCTTTGATCCTCAATATGGGGGAAGACCCGTAAAAAGGGTACTGCAACAACAGCTACTCAATCCTTTAAGCAAGGATTTACTCGGGGATAAACTGGACAAAAGTCAGCCGATAACCGTAGATTATTTTGATCAACATTTTGTTTTTAGAAACAGTGGAGCTTCCTCCTAAGCGGATTAGTACTACCTTTGCAGGGTGCAAAAAGAAATTCACATAAAAAACAAAAAGGCGCGCTTTGAGTATGAACTTTTAGAGGAATACACAGCGGGCATCGTACTGACCGGAACAGAAATTAAATCAATCCGGAACAGCAAGGCTTCTATTGCCGAAAGTTTTTGTGAATTCAATGAGCGCGGTGAATTGTTTACGGTCAATATGCATATAGAAGAATACGCTTTTGGAACACGTTACAATCATCGTCCAAAAGCACAGCGCAAACTCTTACTCAACAAAAAAGAGCTTAAAAAACTACAGCGCGAAGTTCAAAATACCGGTTTGACCATCGTGCCCCTACGTTTGTTTATCACAGACAAAGGTTTTGCCAAACTAAGAATCGCACTGGCAAAAGGAAAAAAACTTTACGACAAAAGAGAAACAATTAAAGACCGCGACAATAAAAGAGACTTAGATCGTATTAAAAAGAGTTTTAAGAGGGGGTGATGGTTTGGATTAAAGGAAATCAGTTTCGCTAAAACCTTGAGCTGTAGCTAGGCCGACGTTGATACAATTTATCCCTTTTCATCATTTTTTTGCTCTAATTTTATATAAGAACGCCTTTATGCTATATTTTAGATCAAAACTTAAAACTTGGAAATTAATAATTAATAGTTGAATCATGAGAACTAGCTTATTTGCCCTTGTATTACTAAGTCAACTCCTATGGAGTCAAACTCCCCTTGAGCGACTTGAAAACTCCCCAAGACATCAGGAGTGGATTTCGCTAAAAACACCCTCAAAAGAGGTCAAAAGCTTTTTGGTCTATCCAGAGGTTGCTGAAAAAACTCCAGTCGTCATCCTTATACACGAAAACAGAGGATTAAACGACTGGGCACGAAGTATGGCCGATCAAATAGCTGAAATGGGCTATATCGCCCTTGCCCCTGATTTTCTCTCAGGAACCGCTCCCAATGGTGGTGGAACAGCAGACTACGAAAACTCAGATGCTGCTCGTACAGGGATTTACAGCCTGGATCCAGAACAAATCCATACTACCCTGGATGCCGCCGTAGAATTTGCCAAGCAAATCCCTGCATCTAATGGAAAGTCAGTAGTCATTGGTTTTTGTTGGGGTGGCAGTCAATCCTTTCAATTTGCCACTGAAACAGCCGATATAGCGGCTGCAATTGTTTGCTATGGAACCGGTCCAAAGGAAGCTGCTGCTTACCAAAATATCCGCGTGCCAGTCTATGGTTTTTACGGAGGAAATGACAATAGAGTAAACGCTACCATAGTTCTCAGTAAAACTGCGATGGAAAACAATAGCGCAGCTTATGAAACCGTAATTTACGAGGGTGCAGGACACGGTTTTTTTAGAGCAGGTGAGGGTGAAAATGCCACAGAAGCCAATAAAATTGCTAGAGCGAAGGGATTGAAACGACTCAAAGAAATTCTTTCTCAAATCTAAGCTACCTACTTCCATCTCGTATTTATCCTTACTTTTGCATTCATCACATTTAAGATGGAAGAACAGATTAATATCACATACGGCCTCACTGCAATTCAGGAGCTAAAAGCGGTTTTAGACTCAAAGCAGTACAGTTCAATTTTTATTTTGGTAGATAGCAATACCGAAAAGCATTGTTTGCAGGGCTTTTTGGAGCATACTGCTATAGTCCCTACTGCAGTACTGACGATGCCTGCCGGTGAAGAAAATAAAAACTTGACAAGCTGCCAAAAATTGTGGGAGGAGCTATCTGCCGAAGGAGCCGACCGAAACAGTGTGTTGATCAACCTAGGGGGAGGCGTAGTCACCGATCTCGGTGGATTTGTTGCCTGTACCTTTAAGCGTGGGATTGATTTTTACAACATTCCAACCAGTCTTTTGGCTATGGTAGACGCCTCTGTAGGAGGAAAAACAGGCATTGACCTAGGGGCATTAAAAAATCAAATCGGTATCATTCAAGAGCCTCAGGGGGTCATAATAGCTGCTGAATGGCTGAAAACCTTAGCCCATGAAGAGTTGAGAAGTGGTTTTGCAGAAATGCTCAAACACGGCTTAATCGCCAATCCTGACTATTGGGAAACCCTGAAAACAATTTCGGACTTGTCCGCTCATAATTTAGAGGGGTTTATCAAACCTTCTGTTGCTGAAAAAACAAAAGTAGTATTGGAGGATCCCTATGAAAAAGGCTTGCGTAAAATCTTAAATTTCGGGCATACTTTAGGACATGCCATAGAATCATACTACCTCACTTCTCCGGATAAAGCAAGACTCTTGCACGGTGAAGCCATCGCCATCGGCATGGTCTTAGAAGCCTTTCTTGCGACCAAATGTAGTGGGCTTAAAGACGCAGTAGCAGCGGAAATCAAACACACTTTTAAGAGCTTTTATCCAATAATTACCATCAGTAGCGAAGATCAAAAAGCCATCGTTGACTTATTGCGTCACGATAAAAAAAATAAAGCTGGACGTATAAATTTTGTGCTGCTTAAGGCAATAGGTCAACCTGACATTGATGTCGAAGTTCCACAAGAACTGTTTGCAAAAGCTTTTGAGTTCTACCAATCAGCTTAAGCCGAATTTCTACTGGCGTTTATATTTCCAAACAACGAACGGGTAATCATGGTTTCCATGACTTCCATTTGCTTTTGATCTGGGTTTTTGGCCTTCTTCAATTTTTGCAATTCCATCAATGCATATTGCTGAATGGTAAGTAAGGGCTGTACAATTTCCTCTCTTGCTTTAATTGACGCCTTACCAGCAGCTTCATTTTCCATCAAAGATTTAAAATCACTTACCTCTAAGAGTAATTTTTTGGTCAGTGAATACTCGTTAAAAATCAATTCCCAAAACATACCAAACTCCTTATCTTCTTTCATATAAGCAGTCAGCTGGAAAAATGATTTAGTCAGACTCATCATACTGTTAAACACTAAAGTCCTGAAGAACCGTGAATTGTGGAACAATTGTTTGACATCTTCCAATTTCCCCTGAGTCAAAAAATGTTCAAGCGCAGTCCCTACTCCAAAAAAGCCGGGTACGTTCTGTTTTAATTGGCTCCAGCTACCCACAAAAGGAATGGCACGTAAATCTTCAAATCGGAGTTCAGATGATTTTCCTCTTTTAGACGGACGACTACCAATATTGGTTTTAGCGTAATAAGGTAGGGTTGACATTCGCTCCAAATAAGGAATAAACATGGGGTGGGCTTTAAAATCTTGATACGCTTCGTAGCTGATCTTGGCAATTTCGATCATGGTGGAACGGTCGGCATCACTAAGGTTGTTTTTTCCCGGACTAAAAACCTGACTTTCAATCCCTGAACTCAATAGCTGTTCTAAGTTAAATTGAGAAGAATCTAGGGTTCCAAAGTTAGAGCTGATGGTTTGCCCTTGCACAGTCAATTGAATGTCATCGTTCTGAATGGTATCTCCCATGGAAGCATAAAACTCATGCGTATTCCCTCCTCCACGTGCTGGTGGTCCTCCTCTACCGTCAAAGAAGGCAATTCGGACACCGTATTTTGAAGCGAGTTCACTGAGTTCTTCTTTGGCTTTATAAATACTCCAATTCGCCATAAAATAGCCTCCGTCTTTGGTTCCGTCGGAAAAGCCTAGCATTACGGTTTGCTTCATCCCGCGCTGCTCTAGATGCTTTTGATAGATTGGATTACTGAATAGGCCATCCATGACTTCAGCAGCAGTTTCCAAATCCGGTATGGTTTCAAATAAAGGAATAAAATCAACTTTAGGATTTTCCCAAGCACTTATTCGGCACATGGCAAATAATTCTAGAATGTTTTCCAAGGTTTGACAATTACTGATGATGTACCGATTACAGCCACGCTCTCCATTGGTTTCTTGTATCAGCTGCATTGCCCGTATACTCTCCAGTGTTTGATGTGTAATTTCATCAGAGAAAATCGTAGGAGGAAGGTCTCCTGTCAATTTTGGTAAAACCTTACAACGCTCCTCCTCGGTTAAATCTTTATAGTTTGCAGGTAGGTTTTTTAGGTGTTTTTGAATGTCTGGATGCGATACAATTTCTGTAAATACCCCTCGGTGTACCCTTGAATCTTGTCGTATGTCCAGACTGGCAAAATGAAAGCCAAATAATTCAAGCTTGTGCATCATGTCTTTGACATCCTCCAGGTACAGTCCTTTGTGCTCTTTTTTAATGCTTTCGTAAATGTAATTCATCTCGGATTTGACATGCTCTAACGAAAAATCAGTATTGCGTTCGGGATAAAAAAGAGCGTTAAAAACAGCGCGCTCAAGGTCTTCCACACGCTCTTCCACTCCTGGAAAAGTCAATTTTCGTTTGAGTCTTCTCAGGTCCCTGTAGTAATTTCTCAAAATAGAAAAGCGCAGTCGCTTAGCTGTTTTTAGGGTGATTTCAGGGGTCACATAGGGATTCCCATCTCGGTCTCCTCCGGGCCAAAATCCAAAATCAAAAATGGAGTTGTTCAATTCCTCGGAATCCACAATATGATCCGCAATGTAGTTGTAAATGGTACTTGCAGAATGGTAAAAGACATTTTCTAAAAACCAAATAAGACTAACTGCCTCGTCAAAAGGAGTTGGTTTTTCTTTTTTGTAAAAAGGGGTCTTCCCCAATTGTACAAGAAGTTTTTGTATGCGATCCAAATCGTCTTGGGCAATTGCATTGGAAAGCTCGTTAATGATAACCAGCACATTGTCCGGATAAAACTGTGTGGGGTGGGCAGTGAGTACTATACGCACTTTAAATCGTTTGATATAGTCTGTCAGTGCTTGAGACAAGCGCTTTTTGTGGGCTTCTTCTTTAATGTTTCTAAGGGTTCCCCTACCGTGCATATTGTTTACATAAGAAAAACCAGCGTCTTCTATGGCGTCAAAAAGAACAACCTGACGTTCGATATACTGAATAAAGTTAAACAGCAAATCTTGTTGATCATCCAGTTTAAGCTCAGGTGCAAAACGATTAAAAAAAGTTTTAACTATTTCATTTGGGTTTTTCTTTAATTCAAACTGCTTTTGACAATGATCTGCAAAAAGGGGTAAAAGCATGGAAGTCCTCTTGATATGCTCATAAGGGAGGGTTAAAAAGAGGCTGTTGTAGATTTGAAAGCGTGAGAGAATTTTTTCGTTAAATCGTTCAATTTTTGGTTTTCGAGCCATTTTGGGTTTAAAAATTATATTTCGTTAAATATGCTGTGCATTAATCGTTTTTTGTCGTTGATGCTCTCTTCCAGAGAAATCATGGTTTCGGTTCTTGAAACACCGTCCACAGCGTCGATACTAAAAATAATGTCCTTTGCGTGGTGTGTATCTCTTGCTCTTACCTTGCAAAAAATATTAAACTTCCCTGTAGTGATATGGGCTACCGTAATAAAGGGTATCTTTTTTAGAGACTCTAGAACCTCAGATGTGGTATTTGTTTTCTCAAGGAATATACCCACATAGGCAATAAAGGAGTAGCCTAATTTGACATAGTCAAGGTTGAGGGAGGATCCCTTAATTATTCCCGATTCTTCCATTTTTTTTACTCGGACATGAACTGTACCGGCAGAGATCAAAAGTCGTTTTGAAATGTCCGTAAAAGGAATGCGAGTGTTGTCAATTAAAATATCGAGTATTTGGTGGTCAATTTCGTCTAAGTTTACTTTACTCATGAGTTCAACATATAGTTTTAAAGATTGCAAATTTAGTTAATTTTAACCTAATTTGTTGAATAATATGTTTAAAATTTAGCTTTTTAATGATAATAAGTCAGCGAATTGACTGTCTTTGATTAAACCCTCTTTATTAAAAATCAAAGGAACTGACTGAAGTCCGGTGGGCAGTTCTAGATACTTGTGGGCGCGTATATCGAGCTTGTACCCGTACTGAAGCATTTGAGGCAAAAACACAATCTCCTCATTGTCAAGGGTTTCAACGTATTGAACTGCAATTTGTTGGTCTTCCTTTTGAGTCCCGTTATCAAAAATACGTACTCCAGAAACGATAAAATCGCAAAATTCAACCGTGTTTTGTGGTAGATTAAGGTAGTCATCTAACTCAAAATGCTTGGGATTCAATAACTGTTCAAATAGCAATTTATAGGCCTTAAAGATATAAGCTCGAGTTTGTTCGCGTTGGTAATCCCCAGGTATATGGCCTGCCTCAAAAAGTAAGGTAGGTGTCTCAGACTGGATAAAAGAATCTCCTACGCAGTTTGGATTAAAGCTGTCGTCATAACGTCCAATGGCATCGGGCAATTCACTCGAAAGCCCTTGAGTAATGGCAGAAATCAGCAGCATGGCTTCTTTTCTAGCATCAGTAAAGCTTCTTTCTTCATTCGCAGCTGGCGCTAAAAAAGATAAGCTAGCAGACGGACCCCCATTACCAGCTGCATAAATTGTTCGCTGACCGTGTAAATTCAAACATAGATCGGGCTTAATCGACTCATATAGCCCTCTAAGAACGCTGCTTTCTGGCTGGGACAGCGCAATTGCATCGCGGTTTAAGTCAACCCCATTGGCGTTTGCTCTGGTGTAAAGATGCGAACCATCAGGGTTTAATTGGGGTATAATATGCAATGTAAAAGCCTCCTGATACTTTAGTTGTGCCTCTGATAAAAACCATGGAATAAAATCCAATAAAGCCTTGGTAGTGGTGCTTTCGTTTCCATGCATTTGTGACCACATTAAAACTTGATAGTCGCCCGAGCCAATCTTCAATAAATCAATAGGACGATTCTGAACAGTATACCCAACTGTAGATTTTACAGCAGCATCAAATTGATTCAAAAAACCTTCTAATCGAGAGGGAGGTAAATAGCGCTTGCAAACCATGAATAAATTTTATAATACAAATGTAAACAACCATTTGTTTACATTTATTGTTTACAAAAGTATTCAATTCAGCCTATTTATTTTCTTTTGCTATTCGTTTTGTGTACAAATGTGATGTAATTTAATTAATTTTATCGTTATTTATTGTAAAAGAGTAGTTTATAGAGATAATATGAATTAATAGTTTCATGTGAGTTTGACTTGTAAATTAAAATTTACAGTTGTATATTAGTAATGTTCAAAAATTAAATTTACAATGTTAAACATTGACGCCTTTTTAAAACGATTGGAGCAATTGATGGAAAATCACCAATTAAATGCAGCTGCTTTTGCAGAAAAAATTGGAGTACAGCGTTCATCTGTTTCTCATATTTTATCGCGAAGAAACAAGCCAAGTTTGGAGTTTATTTTAAAAGTTCAGGCAGAATTTACTGAGGCAGATTTTGACTGGTTGCTTTTGGGTGCGAGAAAAAAATCCTCCCCTACTTCAAATCAGCTTTTGGTTGATCAGGGAAAAGTTGATGAACTAGAAGCAGATAAAAGTATAAATCCACCCCAAAAGTCTATTTCAACTTCTTTGGACGTATTTGACACCGAAGTTTTACAGATCATTCAGACTTATAGGGATGGTACTTTTTGCGTATTTTTGCCTAAATCTTAGTATTTTTGCTCCTTATGAAACGACTACTTGTGTGCATTTTTCTGATGCTTACCTCCTGCTATACCGTTGAACGCGATTGCATCCCATTTCACCAAGGGACTTTTGAGTTTTCTAAGATCATCAACGGCAGCATGAAAACCTCAACATTTACACGAGATTCACTTTATGAAATTGAGCGCTTTGAGGGAAAGATCGATACTGCCAGTATTCGTTGGGTAAACGATTGTGAGTGCATACTTACTAAAATCAATCCAACATCAAATCAAGACAAGCGTCCCATTCAAATCAAAATCATAAGCACCCAAGACAATTCCTACACTTTTAAGTATTCTTTGGTTGGAGACAGTAAGAACACCCAGCGTGGAACAATTCAAAAAATCCAATAAGCATGTTTACCCCTGATCTGATCTTCGCTTTTTTAACCTTAACATTTCTCGAGATCATTCTCGGTATAGACAACATTATTTTTATTTCCATATTAGCGAGTCGTTTTCCTGAAGCTGATCGGAAAAAGTTAATGCGCATAGGACTTTTAATGGCTATGTTTTCGAGAATACTCCTTCTCATGGGGGTTAATTGGCTGATACAGATGCAAGTATCACTATTCAGCTTTGATTGGGGGTGGCTCAGTACAAAATTGTCAATTCAGTCTCTTATCCTGCTTTTTGGGGGCTTGTTTTTGCTTTATAAAAGCACTAAAGAAATCTATGAAAAGGCTGAAAACCTCGATGAAACAGCAACCGAATCAAAATCAAACAAACTGAGCTATGCCCGAGCATTGTTTCAGATTGTTCTAATTGACATTGTCTTTTCGTTTGATTCAATTTTAACTGCCGTGGGTATGACGAATGGAATTCCCTACGCACTTCCAATCATGGTTGCAGCTGTAATTGTATCCATACTTATCATGATGCTGTTTGCAGCACCTGTGAGTAAATTCATGAATACCCACCCTTCACTTCAAATCCTGGGATTGGCGTTTTTGTTGCTTATCGGTTTTATGTTGATCACCGAAGCAACACACCTGTCGGAAACTACGGTCTTCGGATCAACTATAGGGGCTATTCCAAAGGGGTATTTATACTTTGCTATCGCATTCTCCCTCGGTGTGGAAATGATTAATATACGGTTTAGAAAAAAGAAATAGGCTTAAAAATCTAGGCTGATTTGGCTGTCGTCGTTTTCTGAGCTTACGGCTTCTTCGCCTTCAACTTCTATTTCATTTACGTCCTGTACCTCAGGAAGTTCATAATTTAGCGCTTCTTTAAGAGCTATTTTTTTGATTTTTTTATACGTCAGTTGGTTCCCCAAAGCCTTGAATCCTTTGACTGATATAAACTCTTCAGCATTGATTTCCAAGTCGTCTGGCTTTGCTTTTCCTCTGGGTTTTTCAAACTCTACCGTAAGTATAGGGCGCCCCTCAAAGCTGGTAAAAACATGACTACCACCCTCTTTAATATAAGAATCCTCCTTGTCTTCACTTTCAATGCAAAAGCGCTTGAGGAAATAACGTTCTTTTTCGGGATCAAAGTGAACGGCTGTAATTGGTTTTTCAGGGATCCATTTTTCGATGTGAGTGACCGTATCGTCAAAATGCAAACTCAATTCAGGAGTTACTACCCGAACCGTTCCTTCCTGGGTAGCTATCAGTAATTTATCCTCTCCCTTAAAAGCCCCTATCAACTCACCTCTACCCTCTAGGTTCAATCGACGAATAGTAGTGTCAAACCATATTTTACGAGGCTTAAGTGTAGAAACTCCTTTTTCTTTTAATTCGACCTTTCGAACATTGTATTTGGTAACTGTATTTCCTCTGACCGATCGTCCTTTGATTTGTAAATCGGCAAAATCCAAATCCCATTTTAACTTTTTGATGCTTCCAGAACTTCTCAGTATAATGGTCACAATTTCAGCCTCTCCGTTAGGGTTAGCCGAAAAATAGAGCACCTCGGATTGGGCTTTCCCTTGAGTCAAGTCGTAAATCTTTTCGCGAGTCACTCCTGTAACTGCAAATCGCTTGATAAAAGTAGTTCCGTTTTTACCGTCACGGTAAATCATATTGTAAATGGTACGGCTGTCTTTTTTCTTAAATACAGCGGCATGGATGATGTTTTTTCCAATAAAGACTTTACTGTCCACTTTTACTACTTGCATTTTACCCTCCTTAGTAAATGCTATGATATCGTCAATATCAGAACACTCACAGACAAACTCATCTTTACGTAAGGAGGTTCCTATAAATCCTTCACTTCGATTGATGTAGAGCTTTTGATTTCGAACCACTACCTTTTTGGCGTCAACATCATCAAAAATCCGTATTTCAGATTTGCGCTCCTTATCCTTGCCATACGTCTTTTTTAGATGGGTAAAATAGCGGATGGCGTAATCGATGAGGTGATTTAAATTGTTTTTTACCTCAGCAATATCTCCTTCAAGAGCTTCAATTTTTTGCTGGGCTTTATCCAAATCAAATTTTGAAATTCTCTTGATGCGAATTTCCGTCAAACGCACAATATCTTCTTCAATCACAGGCCGTTTTAAGTGCGCTATATGAGGTTTTAATCCTTCGTCAATAGCAGTAATCACCTCTTCCCAAGTCTCTGCCTCTTCGATGTCACGGTAAATTTTATTCTCTATAAAAATGCGCTCTAGGGAAGCGTAGTGCCATTGATTTTCAAGCTCTTGTAGTTGGACTTCAAGCTCGAGTTTTAAGATTTGAACTGTGTGGTCTGTCGAAATTTTCAACATTTCAGTAACCCCCATAAAATGAGGCTTATTGTCAATAATCAAACAGCCCAAAGGTGAGATCGATGTTTCACAGGCTGTAAAGGCATAAAGGGCGTCTATGGTTTTGTCGGGAGAGATCCCATTGGGAAGGTGCACGAGAATTTCAACATCGGACGAAGTATTGTCTTCTATCTTTTTGATTTTAATTTTTCCCTTGTCATTGGCCTTTAAAATACTGTCGATCAAGCTAGAAGTATTGGTGCTGAATGGTATTTCATTTATCACCAAGGTGTTTTTATCCTGCTGGGTGATTTTGGCTCGCACCCTTACTTTACCCCCTCTTAAACCGTCGTTATAGTTTTGGATATCTATGATCCCTCCCGTTTGGAAGTCAGGATACAAAGAAAACTTCCTGCCTTTTAAATGGGCAATACTGGCCTCCAGTAGCTCGTTGAAGTTGTGGGGCAATATTTTAGTTGAAAGACCTACTGCTATCCCCTCAGCCCCTTGAGCTAAAAGCAAAGGAAACTTGATCGGTAAGTGGATTGGCTCTTTTTTTCGCCCGTCATAAGACAGTTGCCATTGGGTCACTTTTGGACTAAAGACAACTTCCAAGGCAAATTTGGAAAGACGTGCTTCAATATATCGGGAAGCAGCTGCACTGTCACCGGTTAAAATATTCCCCCAGTTCCCTTGCATATCTATAAGCAACTCTTTTTGACCTATCTGTACCATGGCATCACCAATACTGGCATCACCATGAGGGTGATATTGCATCGTATGGCCTACTATATTGGCAACTTTGTTGTAGCGACCATCATCCAAATCCTTCATGGAATGAAGAATCCTGCGTTGTACTGGCTTGAGACCGTCTTCTATAGCGGGAACTGCTCGTTCTAAGATCACATAGGAAGCGTAATCCAAAAACCAATCTTTGTACATGCCCGTGACCTTGACAAGGCTATCATTGTCAAAAGACTCTGGTAAATCAGTTTGGTCGGTTACTTCCATAATTAGCTAAAATAGTATATCAGACCAATATTTGCTTGGGAAATCGAAGGAAGAAATTAACAATATACCGTTGAAAATTATTCTAGAAGAAACTAAGCTGTTTCTTCCAGCAAATCCAACTCGACTTTTAAGTTGTCGATGATGAAGTTTTGACGGTCTTGGGTATTTTTTCCCATATAGAACTCAAGTAGTTGATCAATGGTCGTTGCTTTGTCTAGCATGACCGGATCCAAGCGAATGTCTTCCCCTATAAAAAACTTAAACTCATCTGGTGAAATCTCTCCTAAACCTTTAAATCGGGTAATTTCTGGCTTTCCGCTCAACTTTTCAATGGCATCTCTTCGCTCCTGCTCACTGTAGCAATAAAAGGTTTTCTTTTTGTCTCTAACCCTAAAAAGAGGTGTTTGTAAAATATACAAATGTCCTTCTTTGATGAGTTCGGGGAAAAATTGTAGAAAAAAAGTAATCAGTAAAAGTCGGATGTGCATACCGTCCACATCAGCATCAGTGGCAATTACGATATTGTTGTACCTCAAATCTTCCAAGCTGTCCTCAATATTGAGTGCCGCCTGAAGAAGGTTAAACTCTTCGTTTTCGTAAACAATCTTTTTGGACATGCCGTAACTGTTTAAAGGCTTTCCTCTTAAGCTAAAAACAGCTTGGGTATTGACATCACGTGATTTAGTGATGGAGCCGCTAGCGGAGTCTCCCTCAGTAATAAAAAGTGTGGATTCCAAACGGCGGTCCTTTTTTAGATCGGGCAAATGCACTCGGCAGTCTCTAAGTTTTTTATTGTGTAGGCTTGCCTTTTTAGCCCGCTCTCTGGCTAATTTACGTATGCCTGAGAGTTCTTTTCGCTCTTTTTCAGCTTGAATTATTTTCTTTTGGATGCTTTCTGCTACAGTAGGGTTTTTATGTAAAAAATTATCCAGTTGTGTACTGAGAAATTCGACGATATAGCTCCGTACTGTAGGCATACCGTCACCCATTTCTGTAGAACCCAGTTTGGTTTTGGTTTGGGATTCAAAAACCGGTTCCATTACCTTAATACTGATAGCAGAGATTACAGATTTCCGAATGTCGGAAGCGTCGTAATTCTTTCCAAAATGCTCTCGTATGGTTTTGACAAGTCCCTCTCTAAAAGCAGATTGATGGGTTCCTCCTTGGGTAGTGTGTTGACCGTTTACAAAAGAATGGTATTCCTCGCTGTACTGTGTTCTGCTGTGGGTAAGGGCAACCTCTATATCTTCTCCTTTGATATGGATGATGGGGTAAAGCAAATCTGCTTCGTTCGTGTAATCTGTCAACAGATCTTTTAACCCATTTTCAGAAAAGAATTTTTCACCGTTTAACTCTATTGTCAGACCCGGATTGAGATATACATAATTTTTAATCATGCGTTCTACATACTCCAAACGGTATTTATAGTTTTTAAAAATGGTGGTGTCGGGTATAAACTCCACCTTGGTTCCTCTTCTTCTTGAGCTGACCTCTATGGGTTCATCCTCTTTAAGGTCACCAAAGGCAAAAGAAGCTGTTTTACTCTGCTTATCCCGATTGGACTCTACTGTAAAACTCGAAGAAAGCGCGTTGACTGCCTTTGTACCAACTCCGTTTAGACCTACCGACTTTTTAAATGCTCTGGAATCGTACTTTCCTCCAGTATTCATCTTGGACACCACATCAACCACTTTCCCTAGTGGAATCCCCCTGCCGTAGTCGCGAACTTTAACCACATTCTCTTTAATAGAAATCTCGATGGTTTTCCCAGCACCCATCACAAACTCATCGATACAGTTGTCGAGAACCTCTTTAAGAAGTATGTAAATCCCATCGTCTGGTGAAGAGCCGTCGCCTAATTTTCCAATATACATTCCAGGACGCATTCTAATGTGCTCTTTCCAGTCGAGGGAACGTATATTTTCTTCGGTATAGGTTGTGGTGTTTTTCATGATGTCAACAGCTAATATAGTTTATTGAATTCATATTTTTCCTCCCCTAAACAGCCAAGAAATCAACAATTCTCAAGCTGTTTTTGTTAAAAAGTTATATTTTTGGGGACTTTAGAAAAAATATAACTCACAAAAAAATTAAAATAGTTCTATGGCATCAACTACTATTCATAATACTACAGGTCCTCTCTTACACATTGTCTTTTTTTGGCTTAAAGAGCCTGACAATCAAGAACACCGCAACCAATTTGAAACTGCGATAAAAAAATTAATCGACACCAACCCCCAAGCTATAGCGAATCATCTGGGGTGTCCTGCAGCTTCTGAAAAAAGAGATGTAGTCGATAATTCATTTACGTATTGCTACACCATGAGTTTTGCCGATTTAGATGCTCAAAACTCCTATCAAACTGATTCCACACACGAATTGTTTATCGAGGAAGCGTCTCATCTCTGGGAACGTGTTTTGGTCAGTGATTCTATTGCGCTATCTTAATTTAAATTTAAACAGCATGAAAAATCACTTTGTTCTTCTCGCAATTTTTAGTCTCTTGTTTATTCAATGTCAGCAAACTTTAAAAACTCCAGTAGCGGAACGCTGGTCAGAAGAAAAAGCCTGGAAATGGCATCAAGAGAACGGCTGGATGGCAGGGACCAATTTCAATCCCAGTACAGCCATCAATCAGTTGGAATTTTTTCAAGAAGAAAGTTTTGATATGGAGACCATTGACCGAGAATTGAGTTGGTCGGCGGAATTGGGAATGAAAATGCATCGAGTTTACCTGCACAACCTTTTATGGGATCAAGACTCTTTAGGTTTTATCAATAGAATCAACGCCTATCTTGAAACAGCGGACAAGTATCAAATTAAAACCATGCTTGTATTGCTGGATGACGTTTGGCATCCATTGCCCAAATTGGGCAAACAACCGGACCCCACCCCTTTTGTTCACAATTCAGGTTGGGTTCAAGCACCTGGTGCAACTATTTTAGGTGATTCCCTACGGCATGACGAACTTAAAAACTACATTAAAGGAGTGATCAGTCATTTTGCCGAGGACAAACGTGTTGTTGCCTGGGATCTTTACAACGAACCCGATAATGTTGCCAATCAGCCAGGATATGCTGAACTCGAACTCAAAGACAAGTACACTTACACTTTTGCGCTTTTAAAAAAAGTAGTGCGTTGGGCACGAGAAGTCAATCCTTCCCAACCGTTAACCATCGGGATTTGGAAAGGGGATCACAGCCTTTGGGGAAATCCACAAGCTTTAAGACCTTTAGAACGCTTTATGATTGAAAATTCCGATGTGATTTCATTTCATTCGTATGACAACCTGCAAGTAACAACAGAAAAGGTGGAGGAACTTATAAAGTACAACCGACCTATAATTTGCACTGAATATCTGGCTAGAGGAAATGGAAGCACCTTTGAAGACATCCTCCCTATGTTTAAAGAAAATGAGATTCACGCCGTGAATTGGGGCTTTGTATCAGGTAAAACCAATACTATTTTTCCATGGTCATCATGGTCAAAAACATTTGATTCTATGCCTAAAATATGGCATCACGATATTTACCGAACAGATAAAAGTCCTTTTTCAGAAGAAGAAATAGCGCTTTTAAAAGCTGAATTAATGGAATAAGCTATTACGAAGCTGATTTAAAGCTGTTTTGAGCTTGACGGAAATTGTCAATAGCAACAAAGTAATCTGGATCTTCTAAAACATTAACGTCACAGATTTTTTCAGCCTTTTTAATCAGTTTTACACAATCGGAGGATAAATGTCTCAAGTGAATATTTTTCCCTTGCTTTAAATAACGCTCTGTCAATTTATTGACACATTCTATGGCCGATTGATCCACTATACGGGATTCCTTAAAATCGATAATGACTTCATCTGGGTCGTTTTGAATATCAAACTTGCTATTAAAAAGTTCAATACAACCAAAAAATAAGGGTCCGTAGATTTCATAATGTTTTACTCCAAACTCGTCAATATGCTTACGCGCTCGAATGCGCTTGGCATTTTCCCAAGCAAAAACAAGGGAAGAAACAATGACTCCGGCCAAAACAGCAATTGCTAAGTCAAAAATAACGGTTAATCCCGTGACCAATATGATCACAATCACGTCGGATTTGGGTACTTTATTCAATACCTTAAAAGTACTCCAGGCAAAGGTACCAATGACCACCATGAACATGACTCCTACTAGAGCTGCTATTGGAACTTGTTCAATAAGATTGGATCCGAATAAAATAAAGCCTAATAATGCGACCGAAGCTACAATTCCTGACAACCTTCCACGACCACCCGATTTGATATTGATGATACTCTGTCCAATCATCGCACAGCCCCCCATACCTCCAAAAAGACCGTTTAGAGTATTGGCCGCTCCTTGAGCAATACATTCTTTATTTCCATTCCCGTGGGAATCGGTTAATTCATCTATTAGGTTGAGCGTCATCAATGACTCTATCAGTCCAATAGCAGCCAAAATCGATGCGTAAGGTAAAACAAACAAAAGGGTCTCCAAAGAGAGCACAACTGAAGGAAAGTTAAATGTTGGAAGTCCGGCTTTGATACCACTCCCCCCATTGGAAAGAATAAAAGAACGCACCGTTTCCGTTTCCACACCGCTAAAGATCACCAGCATTGATACAGCCAAAATAGCGGTCAAAGCTGCTGGTATTTTTTAGTTAACATGGGCAAGACAAACATGATTGCCATAGTGGCAATTACCAAGCCTAACATCACCATTAAAGCTGATCCTTCTAACCATTCACCTTGACTTTTAAACATCCCTAATTGAGAAATAAATATCATAATTGCCAGTCCGTTGACGAATCCCATCATGACCGAATGTGGAATCATCCGCACAAATTTCCCGAGCCGCAATACTCCTGCCAACATTTGAATTCCACCAGCCAACAGCAGTGTAAAAAATAAGTATTGCAGTCCTGCAGCATCAGAACCACCTAAAGTATTTCCCTCTTTAACCAAATGAACCATAACTACTGCCATGGCACCTGTAGCACCGGAAATCATCCCAGGGCGCCCACCAAAAATTGAAGTTATCAGACCCATCATAAAAGCGCCATAAAGACCCACAACGGGCGAAACTCCTGCTACAAATGAAGGCAACTGCCTCAGGAACCAAGGCCAATGCCACGGTTATACCAGATAATATATCGTTTTTGACGCTTCCGCCTGTTGATTTGTCTATAAGTTGAAATGCTTTCAAAGGCTTGTTATAAAATTAAGCTGCAAAAGTAATAGGATTCAACAGATTAGCCCTGTAGTAGCCTAAAAATTTTGTCTTTTATTTTGAAGCCGATCGAGCAATCAAAAAGATAGCAATCCAATAAGTGGCTAGTATTAAAACCCCTGAAAAGGAAAGAGAAAAATAGAATTTATCAACTGCTATTAAAGCATCTGAAAATAAAAACAATGAGACAGCCCAACTCAAAAAACTGCGATATTCCATTTTCGGATTGAGTGCCAGCGCCCAACCCTGCCAGCTCATGAGTACAATGACTATGAGATAAATCAATACAGGATAAAACAAACTATCTAAACCCTCCGACACTAATGTAAATACTCTAACTGCAATAAGGGCTAAGACAACTGCAACTCTCGGCTCCCATAACCATCCTTGCCTTTTTATAAAGGCGAAAAGAAAAATCAAATGTGCAACTAAAAAAGAGGCTAAGCCCCACACAAAATAAGACTCAAAGAGTAAAAAGGTATCACCAACAAGGCAAAAAAACAATCCCATAGCGATATGCTTAGAATAGCTGTTTATTGCAGCATTTCTAAAAAGCAATGGATATGTAAAAATTGAGATCGTACACAATGGCTTTAAGGCGA